>Ga0181612_137246_pt1 | contig 27736 bp, 20 predicted proteins | sample HoacroProtozoa21_FD_119630 | JGI IMG/M metagenome (GOLD analysis project Ga0181612, IMG submission 119630) | Hoatzin crop microbial communities from Cojedes, Venezuel. Combined Assembly of Gp0051906, Gp0051904, Gp0051908
CCTCGCATGTTGAGGACGGTGGCGGTGTTCTCATAGCGGGGCGCCATGGTAAGCACTGCGTCAGACTGAGCGCCCAGAAGTACTGCTTTGGCAAAGCGGTAACGGCCGTTTCCGGCGTGGAAGTTGGCCAGATATTGATCGGCAATCGAAACCATCGCAGCCTTATCCAGCGTAAAGGTGCTGCGGGCGCCGAGTGCCGCGGAGATGCGGTGCAATTGCTGTTCAATACGGTCCCGCTCCGCGTCTTTGACCGGTTCTACGGTATCGGTGGCCAGATACCAGAGGGCCTCCGAAAGCGGTGTGCGAAGGACGGTGTTTTCCTCTTCTTCCAGAGCATCCAGAATTCCGTTGTCCAGAGAAGTCATACACATGGGCGTTCCAACCACAGCCAGTTTCTTTCCGGTGATGGGATTTTTGCCCACGGATGCGGCCAGTTTTACGAGAGACTCCCAGGTGGGAATCGTTGTAAAGTTTTCCAGGAGGGCGGCCCGTTCCGACCGGGGAGCCGCATAGATTAGGTCCCCAAAGGCCAGTGCACGGAACAAAAGGTCCGGATTTTGGGCAGTGCGGGTCAGACCGTCCACAGGAGGAGCAATGATGGCGTCTTTCTCCATGCCCAGACGATCCAGTTCGGTGCGGATGGCACGGTGATAGATGCCTTCGGCCTCTGCGCCCATGGTGGCGGGAATCAAGTACTGGGCGGATTTCGTCTGACCGGCTGCTGTGCTGAGGACTTCGCCCAGCAGCGCCGGGAACGGAACATACTCCTTGGAGCTCGTACCGGCACGGCCCAATTCCAGGACCTCCTCGTCAACGCGGTCCATGGGACGGACGGCAATGCCATAAGCTTCCTTGTAATACGCCGCAAGGCTGTCCGTGTAGAAGCCGAAATCCGGAACATAGAGGGTCCGGTCGGCTACCGGTTTCTGTTGAATGTTGGGCTTTTTGTGTGCCACGGCTTTGATGTCAAAGTCCGAACCCAGAGATTCTGCCTGGCGGTGCGAAATGCTGTTTAAAAATGCCTCGATCCGAGTGATCACGCCGACCGGCGAAAAGTGTTCATCGACCTCGATCTGCAGATAGGGCTTGTCCCCCATCTCTTCTTTGAACAGATGGGAAAGCATGGTGTCCGGCCCACAGCCATGGTTGGTCAGATAGACCGCATACAGATTGGGATGGTGGGCAATGATTTTGGCGGTGCCCAGGATGTGTTCGCCGAAGGGCCAGAAGATGCTGCTGTAGTCCTCTGAGACGTCCACATCGTCTCCCGGAAGATTTTCCAACGTGATGACTTTTTGTCCCCGCTCCAGCAGAATCTGAGGAATCTGCATGTTGAGGACCGGGTCGCCCAAACCATATGGACGGGTAATCAGGACAATAACCTTATCCTCCGGTTTCAGAGTCTCCAGCAATTCTTTGCCCATTTTCTGTTCGTCAAGCGTATAACTCACCACGCCCTTGGCACCGGTGAGCAAGGCCTTCATGCTGCGCGGCTTGGAGAAGCCGAGCTGCTGCCCGACCCCGATCATGGACATCGCCAAAGCTTTGGCGCCAAAGTTCAGGTCGAAGACCGGGCTGAGAAGGGTGATTCCCTTCTCCTCCAGCTTCAAAGCCTTTCCAATTGAAACCGCGGCGGACTGCATGTACACACAGCCAAAGCTGTAGTCCACCGCCGTTTTGGAATGCTGCATGGTATGGATCAGTGGGAGGAAGATGTAGTCCACCTTTTTCTGAACCAGTTTCATCATGTGACCATAGATCAGCTTGACCGGATAACAGGTTTCCCCGTTGGCGTATTCCTGGGACAGACGGATGGCCTCTTCATCGGAGTAGTCGGAGATGACCACATTGTAGCCCAGGGACTTAAAGAACCCATAGGCCATGGGGAACAGCTTGTGCATGACCAGGACCATGGGCACCCCGACAGTCTGTTTTTTCGGGTCGATCGTCGGGTCATAGTCCTTCAGGAGCCGCTTCCAGGACCGGTTATAGAACTCGGTATTGCGGCGTACTTCTTCAGACAATTCCGAAGAGATCGTGGGTTCCGTTTCCGAAAATCCATGGAACGTGCTTGGCGTCCATCCACGATTGGCGGCATGTTCCAACGCCAGAAGCGCCGCGCCATAGGCGCCGCTGATGGAGAAGCAGGGAGAGACGGTTACACGGTCGCCATAGACCGACTGGAAGGCGGCTACAATGCCCGGATTGTAGCAGACGCCACCCTGCAGAACAATGTGCTGCCCCACTGGTTTATTGCTAACCACTTTGTGCAGATAGTTTTTAATGATCGAGTGACACAGACCGGCTGCCAGGTCATCCTGCGTGACCCCTTCCGCCTCTGCGGAAGTTACTGCGGTCTGGATAAAGACTGTACAGCGTTCGCCCAGATCCGCGGGCTTTTTGGCGGCCAGCGCCTTTGGTCCGAACTCGTCCAGGGGGATCCCCAGGCGAACGGCCTCCTCCTCCACAAAGGAGCCCGTGCCGGCGGCACAGATCTTGTTCATTTGAAAATCGACGACCTGGCCATCCTTGATCGAAATATATTTGGAATCCTGGCCGCCGATTTCGAAGACCGTATCCACTTCCGGGACCCAGTGCACCGCGCCTTTGGCCTGTGCTGTAATCTCATCCCGAATGGCATCCGCGCCAACCATTTTTCCGACCCGGTCCCGGCCAGAACCGGTCACGCCAACCGATAAGAACTTCACATCTCCAAACTTCTGGTGAATGGCATCCAGTCCCGCCCGGACGACGCCTTCCGGGTCACCTGCCGTACGAAGATACTGAAAATCGATCAGACTGCCGTCCTTCCCAATCAGAACCAGATCCGTACTGGTGGAGCCGATATCGATTCCCAGGGCGCATCCTTCGGGAGGAATCACTCCGGTGGCTTCCGGGTCCTTCAGGCTGGTGGCGGAATCAAAGTGCAACGGGTTCAGAGTGCCGGTGTGTCCCGGCAGATCCTCCCGCAGAAGTTCGGATTTCAAATTGGAGATCTGCACGGTCTGTCCGGCCACTGTGGCGGCTCCAATAGCGGACAGAAGCAGAGCATTCTCCGGGACGACCAATTCGTCTTCTTCCAACCCGAAAACGTCCCGTATTGCCCGGATCACACCACGGTTCTGAGTGACACCGCCGCCAAACACGACCGGCTTTTCCACCTTCAGGGACCGCACGATCGTGGCCTTGTAGTTTCGGATCATGGAGTAGCAGAGTCCCAGCAGAATGTCCGGGGTCTCCGCGCCCTCCTGTTGGCGGTGGATGATGTCTGTCTTGGCAAATACCGCGCATCGCCCGGAGATTCGCGGCACATCTGCCGCCTGGTCCACCAGGTCCGAAAAATCCTCGATCTTCAGCCCCAACCGGGACATCTGGTCTTCGAAGAACGACCCGGTACCGCCCGCGCAGTGTTCGTTGACGGCGAATGCCGGCGCCGGGGAAGACAGGTCCGTAATAAACCGTGCACTCTGGCTCCCGATTTCCAGAATGCTTCCAGCATCCGGCACCAGAAGCCGGGTCCCCTCGACGGCGGCCGGGATATCCCCCAGCACGTCCAGATAGGGACAGAGCTCCGACAGAAGTGCACTGTTACTGCCCGTCACAGAAACCGTAATTTCTTCCGGCAGATCCAGTTCCTCCAACCCTCGTCGAAGAACCGGAAGGACCACTCCGTGATGCCGCGCGGTCCACGTGTTCTTTAAATCGTTTTCTTCATCGAGTACGGCCAATTTAATGGTCGATGTTCCCAGGTCGATACCCAGTTTCCACATAAACTGCCTCTTTTCTAGTAGTTGCATGGTTGCTACAAGTTAGCATTCGCTAACTATATTTTATCAAGAGGTCCTTGAAAAAGTCGTTTCCCATGTTACGAATCCTCATCTTTTTTCATTTTGTCACATTCGTTACGACTTTTTGGCGCAGAGAATGCTAGGATGAAGGTGTAGAAAGGAGCGTTCCTATGAGAACAGCGTTTTCGGTTTATGAGCAGCATCCACCCAGGGACGGACTGACGATCTCCACCGCCGCCGGCATCCCCTCGGAGAACAGCATCACCCATTTCTCCCTCGGCAAGGAGACGGATATCAGCCCGGAGACCTACGCGCGCCCGGTCCTGTACCTGGGCATGGGCGGCAAAGGCACCTTTTTAGTGGGTCCCAACCATGAGAAAAAGGATCTCTCTACGGGCGAGCTGCTGATCATCGAACCCGGCACTCTCTGCGGAAGCCAGACTCAAGAAGGATTTGTATACACGGAAATCATGCCTGGAAAGGACATCATTATGAACAACAACATCAAAAGCGCCGAAGTATTCAAACTGGCCGACAAACTCCCCTATGAGGCCAACGGTATTGTCAACATGGACGTCGCCTCCAATGAGACCATGAAATTCGTCATCATGGCTTTTGATGAGGGCACCGGCCTTGCCCCGCACCGGGCGCCCGGAGACGCCCTGGTCTTCGCCCTGGAGGGCAAAGCCGTCATTGGCTATGAGGAGCAGGATTACCCCATCGAAGCCGGTCAGACCTTCCGGTTCGACAAAAACGGCCTCCACTCCGTCACCGCCGACGGCAAATTCAAAATGGCCCTGTTACTTGTATTGAAATAAGAAAACGTCCTCGGCAACTGCCGGGGACGTTTTTGTCAGATTTCGTAGTCGTGCTCATTGGACTTTGGGGTGGGTCTGGTGGGCGCCTGGTTTTTGGATTTCTTTTCCTGCTTTTTGGCCTTCTTAGTTTCCTTGCGGGCCTGTTTTTTGGCCTTCTTTTTGGCCTTTTTCTTTTGCTTTTTGGACTCGGGCTCGGGGGCGGGCTCCGGGTCTTTTTTGGTGACCAGGTAGCGTTTGGCGTAGGGCGCCACCATCTGGATGGGGTTGGAGGTCCAGGTTTCCGCCTTAAGTTCATCGGCTTCCTGGGCCTCTTTCAGGATCTGCTCCTTAATGGAATCCTTGTCCTTGCGGTCCATGTACTCCACGGTGCCGGATTCGTCAACGGGGTTTACCTGAATGGGAGAGACGTTGCCCAGAGGAAGGAGCCGGCTGGCGGTGTTCTCCGCGAAGACTTCCCAGTAGGCCTTGGCGAAGTCCGTGAGGATCGTGTAAATATTTTTGCGCTGAGTCTCTGTCAGGGTGCCCATAGTATAGACGAACTTGGGCAGGCTGGTGAGGAGAGAGTTTTTGATATCTGAGAACGTCCTTGCAGATTCGTTGCTGGAGGTAACAGCGTCATAGACGGTATCCAGAAACAGCATCCGCTCTTCGGGTGTGGTGATTTCCAGGACGCGGCGCAGAGACTGCCGGTTGAAGTTGCTGGCATCCGTCGGAGCCTCCAGACGAATCAGGTGGTCTGCCATAACTTCCCAGGTATAGGTGTTGTGCTGGTAAATAGTGTTCCCGGTGCTCTTCACGACCTCCAGACTTTCGCCATGTTCCAGAAGGCGGCCAAAGACGGAGTCCTGTGGAATGTAGGTGTGGATCTTGTCAATGATGGCGTTGTAGCCAGGTTTCTGAATGAACTCCTCCGGAAAGCCGGGGCCGTCGTAGTTACAGACTTTCTCAATGCGCTGCTGGGTCTCCGGCGGGAGGAGCGTGGCCGAGTAGACCGCCAGGTTGCCGCCCTTGGAGTGACCGCCGATCCGCAGTTTCTGCGTGGGATACTTTTCGGTGATCATTTTGGCATAGTCGACTGCCGCCACCTGGCCGGACACATTGTACATAAAGGACATGTTGAAGTCCTCTTTCCAGCCGAGCAGCGTGGAGTCCGTGCCGCAGAAGGAGATATACAGGTGGTCCGCGTCGATGTGGATGGTGACCGCAGAAAACTGGCGTTCGTCGTTTTTGCTGATGTCCTGGACGTAGTCCGTGAAGACCATGTCCCGGAACCGGGCGCCGGCGGCCATCCACTTGATGAGGTCCCGGTCTCCGTCCAGCTTGTATTCCGAGTCCGCAAAATCCTCGATTTTGGTCCAGAATGAGCCGACGGTTTCGTCGTCCCGCAGGGTGACTTTGTCAAAGGGAAGATAGGCGAAGCGCGCCAGGACCATGCCGTCCAGTTCGCAGAACGGCACTTCCTTACAGATGGGGATGTCGCCCCGCCATTCGAGGTAATCAAAAAGGTTTGCCATGAGCAGTTACGAAAGCTCCTTAATCTGTGGTTCCTTGCCCGGACGGAGGTACAGTTCCACGATTTCCGTGGGATTGCCAAGCCGCGGGGCAATGGGTTTGATCGTGTTGATGAGTCCGGCGCCGACGATCATGTTGCCGTAGACGCCGTGCGTGTATTTCGGCCAGAGGCCCTGGCCGGGGGCGTAGACCGCGTGTCCGAAGAGGCGCATCTGCCCGCCGTGGGCGTGGCCGGCGAGGATCAGGTCCAGGTCCCGGTCCTTCAGGTTGTACTGTTCATAATATTCCGGGTGGTGGCACAGGAGGATGCGGAAGCCGTCGTCCTGCTCCAATGCCGGAAGCCAGTCCAGGCTGGCGGTCTTGAGCCACTGCTGGTGCGTCGGCCGTTCGGGATGGGGGTCCTCCATGCCGGCCATAGAGGTCTGACCGCCAATGGCCAGGTCAGCATACCGGATGTATTCGTCATCCAAAACCCGCACGCCGCATTCATTGATGTCGGTGCCCGTGATCTTGGGAAACTTCACTTCGTGGTTGCCAAAGGAGAAGAAGCAGATTCCGGCTTTGGAAATGGCCTTGAGGAACGGCTTCACCCGGCGGTAGGTCCGGCGGTGGCGGTCGACCAGGTCCCCGACGATCAGGATGACTTCCGGGTCTTCCTTTTTGACTTTACGGACAATGCTTTTGTAGTGCTTGTTGTGCAGGTCCGACAGCATGACGATCTTGTAGTCCCGTGTAATGCGCGGGTCCCGGACCTCATACTTCGTGATTCGCATACAGGACCTCCGCTGTGCTGCCATAGAAGAACTGGAACGCCGCAATGGACGCCGCGCCCAGGTATAACGTCTGTTGATTACCGCCAGCCAGTTGTATGGTGTCCGCCGTGTAGTACGGGTCGTATTCATGGCAGGCTTCGATGAATTTGGTGCGGATCAAATCGTTGGAAAGCACGCTGCCAAACACCACACAGAGGTCCGGCGCCAGAATGGTGCCGACGTTGACGAAGGCACGCGCCAGGTTGTTGACCGCGTTTTGCATAATGTCCATAACGGCCGAATCCGCGTTTTCCGGGTCGGAATCCTGCTCCAGGAAGTCGACCAGCTGCTCTTCGGTCAGCGTTTTGGCGGAACCCGTCAGCCGCTCATTGAGCTTGGGCATGTCCTCCCGGGTGCTGGCCTGACGGATCTGTTCGGCCAGGGCTTTGGTGGAGACCAGCGTTTCCAGGCATCCGACGCGTCCACAACTGCAGTGCTTTGGGTTGCCCTGGAGAATATAATGGCCGATTTCCACGCCGCGGTGGTCTCTGCCGTCATACACACTGCCGTTGGCAATGAGCGCGGAGCCCACACCGGGGCCCCACTTCAGGAAGAGGATGTTCGTCCCCGCCTCCTGCTGGTTGTAAATGGCTTCGCCCTGGGCAAATGCACGGACGTTGTTTTCCACGACGACCGGGCAGTCCAGTTCCTGACTCAGGATACCGGCAATGTCCACCTCGTGTTTCCAGATGCCATAAAAGCTGGTGGCCAGACCGTGATTGCGGTCCACGTTTCCGGGAACGGAGACGCCGACGCCGACCAGGTCCGCCTTGCTTTTCCCGCCTTCGAAGAGGACCCGGATGCACTCCTGGGCAATCTCCTGCAGGAAGGCCTCCGGGGTAATGGTGTCATCCGTACGGATGGTGTGCTCCAGGAGGAGCTCCGCCTTCAGGTTACAGAGGGAAATGCAGGTGTTGCGGCGCTCAATGGTCACGCCCAGAACGTACCGCCAGTTGTAGTCGATATCCACCATGATTTTCCGGCGGCCGGCACGGCGCTCTTCCTGCACTTCCCCGGTCTCCCGGATCATCCCGGCTTCGATCATCTCATTGCAGAGCAATGTGACCGCAGCCGGAGTCAGGCCGATTTTCCCGGCAATGTCCTTGCGGGACATGCCGCCCTCCCGGCGGAGCAACTGCAAAATGGATGCCTTGTTGCGGACCTTGACGCTTTCCAGATTGATCCCTGTCTGTTTCATAATCATTCCGTCCCAGTTTGATTAAAACGGCTTTCGCAATTCCGGCCCCTGCCGGAACGTTGTGGTCAAAAAAGTCGTACCTGTAACGATTATATCAGATTCTCCGATTGATTAACAGAGTTGAAAAATCCTTCCAGTTGCTTTTTTCGAAGGATAAAGTATGCAACAACCAACGCGGCCACCGTAATGACCCAGCTGACCGGGTAGACCATCATCAGACGGGCAAAGGTCGGGGTGGCAGCGAACACGGTGTAGACCCAGAAGATCCGCAGCCCGCAGATGCCCGCCACGCTGACAATGGCCGGCGTCAGCGAGGAACCAAAACCACGCATGTAAGCGGACACCACATAACAGGCGCCATTCAGGAATTCAAAACCGACGACGTAACGCAGCCGGATGGTACCGGCGACAATGACGTCCGGATCGGTGTTGAAGAGACTGAGCAGCGGACCATCGAGCAACAGGATGATGGCCGTGCTGACCAATGCCACGATGGTCTCCTGAAGGATACAGTTCCAGAACACACTTTTGCACCGTTTGGGATTGCCGGCGCCGTAGTTCTGGCTGGTAAAGGTCGTACAGGCCTGGCCGAACGATTCGACCAGGTAAAACGCGAAGATCTCAATATTGAATGCCGCCGAGGATCCCGCCATGACGTCGGCACCCAGGCTGTTGATGGCCGTCTGGATGATGACATTGGACAGCGAATACAGCATGCCCTGCAGACCGGACGGAACACCGATCCGGAGAATGGAGCCGAGGACGGCCTTGTCCAGGCCCAGTTCTTTCAGAGAGAGGCGGATCTTCAGGTTGGTCCGGAGCAATGCCCGCAGCATGAGCAGCGAACTGATTGTGGTGGAAATAACGGTGGCAATGGCTACGCCGTCGACATCCATCCCGAATCCGAGGACGAAGAGCAGGTTGAGGACCACGTTGATGACGCCGGAGACGATCAGGCAGATCAGCGGTGTTCGGGTGTCTCCCTGACTGCGGAAGATGGCCGACTCGAAGTTATAGAGGAAGGTCACCGGCAACCCCGCGAAGATGATGCGGATGTACAGCAGCGCCATGTCAAAGATGTTGTCCGGGACGCCCATCAACTGCAGAATGGGGCCCGCCAGAAGTTCACAGAGGATGGCCATGCCAACGCCGCCGATCAGGGAAAAGGTGATGGCGGTGTGGACCGCTTTTTGAATGCCCTTTTCGTCCCCCTGCCCGGTGTAACGGGCAATGACGACATTGGCACCCAGGGAGATGCCGACAAACAGCGTGATAAACAGATTGATAAGGGAACTGTTACTGCCGACCGCCGCCATGGCATATTTGCTGGCGAACCGTCCCACTACGGCTACGTCCGCAGCGTTGAACATCTGCTGCATGATGCCGGTCAGGGCAATGGGCAGGGCAAACGAGGTGATTTTCGGACCAAGTTTGCCGTGCAGCATGTCGATTTCATGAGGCTTTTTCACAGAATTCCCTCCTTGCAAGTTCCACCCATTATATCACTCTAAAAGTAAACCGGAAGCCCCGTTTTGGGGCTTCCGGAAAATTCTGTTTTTTTTACATTTTTTCAATATTCCAGGACGTCCAGTCCGAGCATTCTGCCCAAGGCCGCCAGTTCTTCTTTGACGTCCTCGTAGACCACGACAAAGTGGGGTTCCCAGCCGTCGTGGACGCTGCGGTCCACCAGGTCGAAGGCATTGCTGTCGGTCTGGATGACTGTGCTGGTGCCGATGAACTGCTTCGGCTTCTCCAGGGCCTTGCCGGTAGCCAGGAAGAACCGGAACGTGCCGTCCGGTTTGCGGCCCACGCGGAAGATGGTGGCGTGTTCACTGGGTGCGCAGCCGAAGTCCATGGCCGGGCCGATTTTGCGATTCGGGTGGACGCCGATCACAGCGCCGGTCTTCGGGTCGGCCAGCGAGCAGGCCGCGGTGCCGCAGTGCCAGAAGGTCACGGTGTTCTCCTCTTCGTCCAGGGAGACCGGGTCGCCAAAGAAAACCGCCTTCTTCGACAGCTGCATGCCGAGATACATGGACAGCGCGCCATAGGTGTCGGACTCACAGCTGGCGGCCACACCCATGTCGTTGAGCATGCCGAGAACTGCGCACACCGGGGTGCCGAAGTCCGTGAAGAAGTCCGGCCAGCAACGGGAGGAAATGGCGCCGATGTTGTTCTCCGTCACATAGTCCCGATACGCTTTGCAAAGACGCGCGAAATCCTTGAGATTGTTGCTGGGGGTCTTGTCCAGTCCCACAGTGACATCCGTCATCGACTTCAGATACTCTTCGCATTCTTCGTCAGTGAATGCCTTTGCTTTATTGATGAGTTCCCGGGACTCGATGGAGTCCAGAGTGACGCCGAAGGTCTGGAGCATTTCGAGGTCCAGCGCGCGGCCGAAACCAAAGCCCTGCGGCGTATGGCCGATCTGGGAAATCTTCAAGCTCTGCATCTCATGCTTCAGCTCCGCAGCTTTGAGGACCGCGCTCAGCTTTTTCAGGACCCGTTCCTCCTCCGGGGCGCCGAAGACGTATTCGAAGTTGCCGCCGCGCATGGCCCCCAGGGTGTTGCCGGCGGAATAGGCTCCGGTCAAAGAGTTCAGGCGCAGCCGACCGCCGTCGATCACCGGCTCGCGAAGGGTCCAGAGCAAAACGGGGCAGTTCGTGCGGTGCAGCAGCTCGGTTGCGTATGCCGCATTGGCAAACGTGATATTCTGCAGGATGATCAGGTCCGGGTCGACCGAGTCCAGAAACGCGTCCATGTCCGGGATGCTGAGCAGCATCTTGTCCGGAAAGACACACGCATCCGTCACCGAGCGGATGGCCTCGATGGATTTTTGAAATTCCTGTTCCGCGCTCTCCAGGTGGAAGGTCGGAACACCGATGGGCACATAGGCCGCCTGAAATGCTTTCATAGTCTTATCCTTTTCCGAAATTTATTTGGTCAGCAGCAAGATGCCCGAGACCAGAAGTAATGCATAGGTCAGATACACAAATGCGTTTGCGTTCAGTTTGTAGTACAGTTTGGCGCCAACAGCCATTCCGATCAGCAGGAACGGAACCGTTACCAGCGCCACCAGGCACAGGTGCGGATCCCAGTACCCCACGCGGACGTCGTCCAGCAGGATAACGGTGTTCAACACGACCCAGATCAGGGAGATCGTGGCGCGGAACCGGTCCTTGTTTTCAATGTTTTTGGCCAGATAGGAGATCAGCAACGGACCGCCCGAGACAAAGATGCCATGGGCAATTCCGGCCAGTGCCAGAAGCACGTAGCCCCAGGCAATGGCGATCGGATTCTTCCACTTGGACAGTGGACTGTGTTTGGGCTTCTCCTCTTCCACCGCGTGGATGCTCTCCGGATTGCGGTGAACGGTGTGCCACATCTGCGCGTCCGCAATGACCGCGCTGGTCAGGATCTCCGCAATGGGTCCCAGGTCGGAGGTGTTCTCCGCGTGGATGGCCTCTGCCGAAAGGTCCCGAAACAGGTTCTTCCGTTCGGTCGGGGTCAGTTTCCGTCCCAGCTGCTGTTCCCGGGCATCGATGGCGAGCCAGCGGATCTCCTGCATTTTGCTCGGGCCGCCCAGGTTGCCGGGCGCCAGTTTCGGGCGGCGCTCCGGATAGCGGGCGCGGTAAAACGCGCGGGCGAAGCCGTTGATCGCCAGCAGGACCACAAAGATGCCAAACACTTTGTAGAGGATCTTAACGTCCTCCCGGAACAGGTTGTGCAGACCGATCCCCGCCAGAATGCCGAGAGTCATCATGACCAGCACTTTCAGAAGTTGCTTCTTGTCCACCAGCTTACGCCGGGGCACAAACATGATGGCGCCGGCCAGAAGGCCTAGCAGGTTCAGAACCGGTTTGGCCACCGGGTACCCCACCAGCATGACGCTGGGGGTCATGGCCAGGATGGTCCCGGCAAAGCCGGTGATCCCCTGGAAGATATTGGCAACGGCGATCACCAGATAAAAGGCGATCGCCTGCAAACTCACAAGACTCATTCGTCTCCCCACTTATGGCGGATCTCGGCGAAGAGTTCCGCATACTTGGAATCTTTCCGGTAGAACACCGGAGTGTTGCCTAACGGAGCCGGCACAGTGACTGTGCCGCCTGCATACTCGTTGCCCGTCCAGAGGTGGACCCACCGGTCGTCCGGAAGGTAGACTTCCCACTCGTCCTGTTCGGCCTTATAAACCGGGGCCACCAGGACATCCCGGCCCAGGAGATATTCGTACTGAATATCATAGGCTTTGGGGTCATCCTCGTAGTGGAGAAACAGGGCACGCTGCACGGGAGTGCCGTGCTCAGCGTTCTCCTTGACCGCTTCTTTCAGGTACGGTTTGAGCATGGTATAGACGTCCGTGATCCGCGCCATGCGGGTCAGGGTGTCCTCATCGTCATAGAACTGGAAGTTCTCGTCCGGGCGGTTGCCCTCATGGGTGCGCATGACCGGAGTGAACGCGGCCATCTCCGCCCAACGCAGGAACAGTTCCTTCGTCCGGGTATTGCCAAAGAGGGAGGTATAGCCACCGATGTCACTGTGGTTCAGGCCGCATCCGGTCATACCGGAGCTGAGTGCCGCCACAATGACGGTGGCCAGGCCGTCGTGGATCGTGAAGTCCACGGACTGGTCGCCGGCCCAGAGGAGCGTGCAGTACTTCTGGCTGCCGGCCGCACCGGCACGCATGAAGTAGACGACCTCTCCCAGGTTGCCGGTCTCATTGACCGCGTCATAGTTGCACTGTGCCCACAGCGCCGGCCAGTGATTGTGCTCGATCATGGCAGACTTGCCGCTGTGCAGGACGATATCGTCCGTGGGCAGGTATTCGCCGAAATCGGCCATCCAGCCCTTGATGCCGATGCCGATACTGTATTTCTTGATGACCTCTTTGAACCAGTCATAGGCGGCCGGGTCCGTGAGGTCGATGACCCCACAGTCAAATTCACCGAAGTCAACCAGGTAGTCTGTGCCGTCATGGCGTTTGGCGAAGTAACCGTTTTTCTGAGCCTCTTCGAAGAGCTCGCTGCCCTTCACCAGGTACGGGTTCACATAGCCCAGGAACTGGATGCCCTTTTCATTCAGTTCCTGGATCTTCTCCGGCAGGCCGGGGTACATCTCTTCGTTGTATTTCCAGTTCCACTGGAGGCGCTTGCCAAAAGAGGTCACGCGCTTGCCGACCCAGTCCTGGCACCAGAGGCCGGAGACCTTGACGCCCTTTTCCAGGGTCTTGTCCAGAATGCCGAAGGAGCGCTCGTTGCCGCCCTGGGCGCCGACGATCAGGCCGTTGTAGACCCAGTCCGGCAACTCCGGCTGGCGGCCGAAATATGCCGTCAGTTTTTCCAGAAGGTGCAGATACGTGTCGGCGGTCTCGATCCGGAGTTCCTCCGGAACCTCCCACACCTGCAGCTCATGGAACGCCTCATTGCGGAAATCGAAGTCCGCGTAGGCGGTGCTCTTCAGGTTGAGCCAATATTTCTTCGTGGACACGAAGGTCGGCTGCGGATAGTTGGTGTTGTAGTAGTCTCCGCCGGCCTTGTTCTCCACATCGGACCGCCAGGTGACGTAGGTCGTCTTGTCCCGGCCCACACCGGGCTCGGACGTCCACAGTGGGAAATGGCGCCCGCGCAGATTGAAGTAGGACATCTGCTCGCCGCAGCCATAGACCTTTTCGTCCGGATCGGCCGCCACGCGGAACCAGAACCGGTTGACCCGCTCCGGCGCGCCGGAGAAGTGCAGCGTGACCCGGGTTTCGTCCATCTCCACCGAGACGGTCAGGAGGTCAAACTCCAGGTCAAAGCCTTTCAGGGTCTCCTTCACCTTGTTCAGCGTGAGAGGAATCCGTTCTTCCACGTAATCCGTGATTTTGTAGTTGCCGCGGTACATGTCCACGTCTTCCCGGCCGAGCCCCATGTAGATCATGGGGCTCTGGTCGGAGTGCTCCAGAAGGAGCGTGTCGTTATACGTCAGTCGAAAGCTGTTTTTTCCAAATTCCGCTTTCATTGCAGTTACTCCTTATACCTCCACGGAACTTTCGGTTTCAGCGGCCGACGATTTCATAGGTCTCACTGAAGTCGTTCGCGGCAAAGCCCGCTTCCATGGCCTCGTCATAGACGCGCACTACGTTTTCGGCGCCCGGCGCGTGGAAGCCCTTGTCCGCCGCCATGTTGAGGAAGAAATGCGCATCCTTGTGCATATTCTTCACGGAGAAGGCCGGGGACCAGTCCTTCGAAGCAATAACGGCCGCTTTGTTATTCAGGTACGAGTTCTGTGCACCGCCGATGGCAATGGCCTGAGCGAAGGTCTCCGGAGAGATGCCGTAGCGTTCCCCGAGGTTCATGGTCTCATTGACGCCGTTCTGGATCTGGCCGACCAGGCCATTGTGCAGGACCTTCATGACCAGTCCGCTGCCGTTGCCGCCCAGATGCATGACGTTGTTTCCCATATAATCCAAAATGGGCTTCACATACTCATAATCGTCATCCGTGCCGCCGACATAAATGCCGAGTTCACCGGCTTCCGCCGCGGCCTTGGACTTGACGACCGGAGCATCCACAAAGCGGGCACCGGTCTTCTTGACCATTTCGGAGACCTCGACCGAAACGGCCGGGTCAATGGTGCTCATGTCAATGCAGGCCATGCCCTCTTTCAGGTACGGGAGCATCAGGGTGTAGGCGTCCCGGGTGTTCTCCGAACGCGGGACCATGGTGATTACGGTGTCCACCTGTTTGATGACTTCTACTTCATCCGCACAGGCCACGGCGCCGGCTGCGACCAGAGCGTCGATATTCTCCTGGTGGTGATCATAGACAAATACTTTGTCGTCGTGTTTCTTCGCAATGTTGAGTGCCATCGGCTTACCCATGATGCCGAGGCCGATAAATCCGATTTTCATGGTGTACTCTCCCCCGTTCTCAGTTGCCTGCGGTTGCGTCCCATGCCGCCTGGAAAGTCTCCAGACCCTGGTTCGTGTACGGATGTTTGATGGCATCCTTATAGACGGCCAGACCGGCGGTCACAATGTCCGCACCGGCAACGGCGCAGTCCACGATCTGTTTCGGTGTGCGGATGGCCGCACAGATGATCTGGGTCTTGCCATAGAAACCGTAGTTCTTATAGATATTGACAATATCCTCAATATACTTCTTGCAGTCTTCGCCGTTGGCCTCTTTCCAGCCAATGAACGGAGAGACGAAATAGGAGCCGTTCTTGGCTGCCCACAGAGCCTGTGCCGGGGAGAAGACCAGCGTCAGGTTGGTGCGGATGCCCTCCTGCTCCAATTTCCGGGCCGCCGTGACACCGGAAGCCGTGCACGGAACCTTGATGACAAAGTTCTCACTGAGCGCCGAAACCTCTTTCGCCATGCGGATCATTTCGTCCACATCATCCAGGTGCGGATTGATTTCCACCGAGATGGGGAACTTGTCCTTGCCCTCCAGGCCCTCTTCCTTGACCCAGTCCGCCATGTCCTGGATGGCGGTCATGAACGGTTTGCCGCTCAGCATGATGTGCTTCGGGTTGGTGGTGACACCGTCAATTCCAAAGGTGTAATAGGCCTCTTTGATTTCGTCCATTTTGGCGCTGTCGAGAAAATACTTCATAATGATCCTCCTGAAAATCGATGTTGAAGTTTTGGTTAATTTTGTTAATCAAACTGTGGAAAAGAAAGAGCGGGTTCACCCGCATTCCTTATCTTACGCCACCATTTTAACGACTTTAAGGGTTGTTTGTCAATCGCATTTTTTGCAAATTTCAAAATTTGTCAGTTTGATTAATTTTGTAAATCAAACTTGTGCATTCCGACAAGAACTCCCTCGCCAAGAAATTTTCCGGTTTTCCTTTGCGGTTTATGAATTTTAAAGTATAATTATACATACTTTTGAATTCTTAGGAGGAATCCAATCATGAAAACAATGAAGAAAGTATTCGCACTCCTTCTGGCGCTCTGCATGGTTCTGGCTCTGGCCGCCTGCGGTTCTTCGGACTCCGAAGGCACCACGGATGCAGATGGAGATACCCTGGTCATGGCCACCAGCGCGGACTTCCCGCCGTATGAATATATGGAAAACGGGGACTTCGCCGGGATCGACGTCGAAATTGCCCAGGCCATTGCCGACAAACTTGGCATGACGCTGGACATCCAGAACGTCAACTTTGACTCCGTCGTTGCGGGTGTTGCCACCGGCAAGTACGACATGGGCATGTCCGGCATCACTGTGACGGATGAGCGCAAGGAGAGCGTCGACTTCTCGGATTCTTATACCACGGCTGTCCAGGCCATTGTTGTCAAAGCAGACAGCGGTCTGACCTCCCTGGACGACATTGCCGCCATTGACGGCTTCCATATCGGCGTCCAGCTCAGCACCACCGGTGACATCTATGTCACGGACGACTACGGCGCAGACCATGTCACCGAGTACAAGACCGGCGCCGACGCCATCCAGGCCCTTGTCACGGATAAGGTCAACGCTGTCGTCATCGACATCGAGCCGGCCAAATCCTATGTGGCCGCCAACGAAGGTCTGACCGTTCTGGAGACCCCGTATGTGGAAGAGCAGTACGCCATTGCCCTGAACAAGGACAACACCGAGCTCAACGAAAAAATCAACAACGCCCTGAACGAACTGATTTCAGACGGCACCGTTCAGACCATCCTGGACAAATACATCACCGAATAATTTTTAAAGGACCGTGATTTCCCCATGCTCATGAAAATGACGCTCCAGGAACAGTTCCGACTCTGCTTTATTGTAGACGACCGGTATACCTGGCTCCTGGACGGTCTGAAGATGACGCTGCTCATCACGCTGATCGCCACTCTGGTGGGTATCGCCATCGGTATCGTCATCGCCACCATCCGCTCCACCTATGACAAAAATCTGGAGTCTCTGAAGAAGTACGGCGGCGCCAAGTACGCCATCATGCGCGCACTCAATACGCTGGCCCAGCTTTATCTGACCGTGATTCGCGGCACTCCTGTCGTGGTCCAGCTTATGATCTGGTACTTTGTGGTCTTCGCCACCAGCAACCAGGACCTCATGATCGCCTCCGTGGCGTTCGGCATCAACTCCGGCGCCTACGTGGCGGAGATCTTCCGCTCCGGCATCATGGCCATTGACAACGGACAGTTCGAAGCGGGCCGCTCCATGGGATTCAACTATGTGCAGACCATGCGGTATATCATCATCCCGCAGATGTTCAAGGTTGTCCTTCCCACGCTGCTCAACGAATTTATCGCCCTTCTGAAGGAGACGTCCGTGGCCGGTTACGTCGGCATCACCGACCTGACCCGTGCGGGTGACATCATCCGCGGCCGCACCTACATTCCGTTTATGCCTCTGCTGGCCGTAGCCGCCATCTATCTGCTGATCGTGGTGGTCCTAAGCTGGCTGGTCAAGAAACTGGAGAGGAGGCTGCGCAGCAATGAACGCTGATGTCCTCATCGAGGTCCGGGACCTCGAAAAGCACTACAACGAAGGCTCCATCCACGCACTGGATGGCGTCACCACGGATATCAAACGCGGCGAAGTCGTCGTGGTCATCGGGCCGTCCGGCTCGGGCAAATCGACTTTCCTGCGCTGCCTGAACCTGCTGGAGCTGCCCACGGGCGGCACCATTACGGTGGATGGTGTGGATATCACGGATAAGCACGCCGACGTCAACGCCCACCGGCAGAAGATGGGCATGGTGTTCCAGCACTTCAACCTCTTTAATAATTTGAACGTGCTGCGCAACATGACGCTGGCGCCCATGAAGCTCAAAAAGGTGTCCAAGGAGGACGCCGAGGCCAAAGCTCTGGAACTCCTTTCCCGCGTCGGTCTGGAAGACCGCGCCGAAGCGTTCCCGGCCCAGCTCTCCGGTGGACAGAAACAGCGTGTGGCCATTGTCCGCGCGCTCTGCATGGACCCGGAGGTCATGCTCTTCGACGAGCCCACCTCCGCGCTCGACCCGGAGATGGTCGGTGAAGTCCTCGACGTCATGAAACAGCTGGCCGAAGAGGGCATGACCATGGTCACGGTCACCCACGAGATGGGCTTTGCCCGCGAAGTGGCGGACCGCGTCATCTTCATGGCGGACGGCAAGATCGTGGAAGAGGGTACGCCCGAACAGATCTTCGACCATCCGCAGACCGAACGGCTGCAGTCGTTTTTGGAAAAAGTTATTGCATAAAAGAAAGCCCGGCACTGCCGGGCTTTTTGTTTTATTCTTATTCGGTTTCCGCTTCCTGCTTTCCTTTGCCGTGGAGATTCAAAAGGACAATGGCGCCGATGACCAGCGCAATTCCAATGAAGCCGAAGGCGTCCGGAATTTCATGGAACACCAGGGCACCGAGCACGGTGGCCATGACAGGTTCAATGGAGGCCATGATGGAGGCCTTGCCGGCCGGGATGCGTTCCAGGCCCTGCGTGTAGCAGAGGTACGGCAGCAGGGAGACGATGACGGACATCAGGATGACCATGCCGGCAAACTGACAGGGGTTGCCGGAAAGGGCCGCCGCCTCTTTGATCTGGGACGGTTTCAGAAAAATTGCCGTACCCAGAGTGGCGAAAACAAAGGTGTAGGTCGTGATCGTATTGGTGTGATACCCCATATTCAGGGCGATTTTGCCGAAGATGCTGTAGAGGGCGTAGCCTACGGCCGAGAGAAGGCCGGTCATCAGCGCGCGGAACGGCAGGCTGAGGTCTCCGCCGACGATACCGGAGACGAAGGCACAGCCCACGAATGCCATGCCGCAGGCCAGAGCCTTGCGTTTGGTAATGGGTTCGTGGAACAGCAGTGCCGAAAGCAGCATGACGATGATGGGCGCCAGATACAAAAGCACGGCCGCCGTGGACATGGACGTGGCCTGGATGGTGCTGAAGTAGGCCCAGGTGAAGAACACCAGGCTGACCAGGCCGGAGCAGAGGAACACCCAGAGATCCTTGAGTTTGATTTTCAGGGAGTCCCGGTCAAAGATCAGACAGTAGAGCAGCAGAACCAGGCCGGCGAATCCCACCTTGAAGAAGTTCAGCTGCATGGTGCCCAGGTTCAGGGCGGAGAAGTAGCGGACGAAGAGGCCGGAGCAGCCCCAGGAGATGCCCGCTATGAGGACAAAGATAGTGCCGAGCGTAGCCCGGCTCGTATGGTTCGGCATAAAGACTCCCCTTCGGTCAGCCGTGCTTGTGAATGCGCGGGACCCGTTTATTGATATCACAGACAAATTCATAGTTGAACCGTCCGGAGAGCTCACTGAGTTCTTCCACCGTGATGACGGCGTCGTCCTGCCGGCCGACGAGGACCACTTCCTCGCCCTGTTTCACGTCGGGGATCTCCGTGACATCCACCATGAACTGGTCCATGCAGACGCGGCCGAGGATGGGGGCTTTCTGCCCGTGGATCAGCACGTAGCCTTTGTTGGACAGGGAGCGCGGATAGCCGTCTCCGTAGCCAACAGGGATGGTAGCAATGACCGTCTCCTTGTCGGTGGTGTAGGTCGAGCCATAGCTGACCGTGAAGCCCGCGCCCACGGTTTTGACGTGGGAGACGTGGCTGATCAGGCTCATGGCCGGGCGAAGATCCACCTTGGTCAGGTCAACTTCGTCACTGGGCTGAAGGCCGTATTCGGTGATGCCCAGGCGGACCATATCCAGGAAATCGTCGTCCCGTTCAATGACCGCGGCCGAGTTGCACATGTGGTGGATGGCGATCGACACACCGGCCTCCTCCAGGCTCTGCGCAAAGGCCTTGTACTCCTGGATCTGCCCGTTCATGGAGGTCTTGTCCGCGCAGTCCGCGCAGGCGAAGTGCGTGAAGAGTCCCTCCAGGGTCAGGTTGGGAAGCGATGCGGCCTCTTTCAGGTCCTGCACGCTGTCCTCCGTGGGCTGGAAGCCGATCCGGCCCATGCCGGTGTCGACCGCCGCGTGGACGGTGGCCGGAGTCTCGTTGGCAGTGGCCAGGTCGGAGATCACTTTGGCCTCGTCGTACGAGGAAATGGTCAGCGTCACGTTGTGGCGCAGCGCCCGCGGAACATCTTCCGGAAAGACGTAGCCCAGGATGAGGATGGGCTCGGTGATACCGCTGGTGCGCAGTTCCACGGCCTCTTCCACGGTGGCCACAGCAAAGGCGTAGACGCCGATGCCGCGGAGCATCTGGGCCACCGGCACAGCGCCGTGGCCATAGGCGTCGGTCTTGACCACAGCCATGACCTTGACGTCCGGTCCCACACGGCGCATGGACTCCCGGACGTTATGGCAGATGGCCTCGAGGTCAATTTGCGCATAAACTCTCTGCGGTTTCATATCGTATTCGCTTCCTCACTTCTGGATTTACATATGGTATAATTCTAATCGTTCAAATCAAAAACTGCAACCAAAAGGAGTCCCCATGGAACCCATTGCTCATATTCACACCAACCTCTCCGGAAAGTTCGGGCTTCCCCGTCAGGCAGGAATCGTCGACAAACTGAAAGGGACCATCACCTTTGAACCGAAATACCGAAATCCCATTGCCCTGCGCGGGCTGGAGACCTTTTCGCATATCTGGCTGCTCTGGCAGTTCTCCGAGTCCAAAATCGACCCGGAGAATCCGCCGCTGACGGCCCGACCGCCGCGCCTGGGCGGCAACACCAAAATGGGGGTGTTCGCCACCCGCTCGCCCTTCCGACCAAACGGCATTGGCATGTCGGTCGTCAAACTGGAGTCCATTGAGGAGGAGACGGCGGAGGGACCCGTGATCACCGTCTCTGGAGTGGACCTGATGGACGGCACTCCCATTCTGGATATCAAGCCCTACATGCCGTACTCCGACTCCATTCCGGACGCCTCGGCCGGCTATACGAAAGGGCTCTCCGACCTCTATCTGGAGGTCGTGTTCCCGGAGGACCTGCAACAAAAGATCCCCCCGGAACACCGGGAGGAACTAATTGCGTTATTGCATCTGGATCCGCGCCCGCAGTACCAGAACGACCCGGACCGAATTTACGGCCTGACGTATCTGGACCTGGATGTGCGGTTCCGCATTGCGGACGGCGTCCTTACGGTCTGCGAAGTTGTGCCACGCACTCATTGACCTGGTCAATGAGGTAACGGACTTCTTCCTCTGTGTTGTCCTCGTTGACCGAAATGCGCAACGCGCTCTTCGCCTCCTGCTCCGTGCGGCCCAACGCCAGCAGAGTCTTGCTGGGTTCCAGGGCGCCGGACGAACAGGCAGCGCCGCCGGAGACACAGATCCCCTTCTGGTCCAGAAGGAGGACCAGCGCTTCGGACTCCACGCCATCAAAGCAGAAATTCACGATTCCGGGCAGACTGTTGTCGTAGCTGCCATTGAATGTGGTGCCTGGAATCTCCGACAACTCCTGAATCAGCATCTTACGGAAGCCTTCCGTCTTTTGGCGGTTGGCTTCCATTTTTTCAAGCTTGTCCGTCAGGGCCGCGGCCATTCCCACAACACCGGCCACGTTCTCCGTGCCGGCGCGTTTGCCGCGCTCCTGCGGACCGCCCTGGATGACCTTGGACAGGTCCAGACCCTCTTTGGTGTACAGAGCACCGACGCCCTTCGGACCGCCGAACTTGTGGGCGGACAGGGACAGGAAGTCCACGCCCAGATTCCCGATATCCACCGGGATCTGGCCCACTGCCTGCACGGCATCCGTGTGGAAGAACACGCCCTTGATCCGGCAGTCGATGGCAATATCCTTAATGGGCTCCAGACAACCGATCTCATTGTTGGCCATCATGATGCTGATGCCGCAGGTGTTGTTGCGGATGGCGTGGTCGATCCGCTCGTGGCGGTACACGCCGTCCTCCGGCACCTCCAGCTCTGTGACGGAGAAGCCCATGGCCTCGATCTGGGCCAGGGTCTCCCGGACGGACGGGTGCTCAATGGCGGACGTGATGATATGGGTCCGTCCTTCCTGGGCACCCAGGGCCGCCATGGTCAGGAGGGCCTGGTTGTTGGCCTCGCTGCCGCCGGAGGTGAACGTCAGTTCGTTGGTCTTGCAGTTCAGGGCGGTGGCCATCTCATAGCGGGCGGCCTCCAGGGCCACTTTGGCCTCCTGTCCCACCGAATACGGGGTGGACGGGTTGCCCCAGGTCTCTTTGAGGGCCTCCGTCATCTCCTCGTAAGCCGCGGCACTCAGTTTCGTGGTGGCGGCGTTGTCAGCATATACAAACATGGGGTTCCTCCTGTCAGCTTCCGGCGTCCTGTTTGACGCCCTTCATGGTCAGAGAGATCCTCTTTTTCTTCGGATCCACGTCCAGGACTTTAACGTTTACAATGTCCCCGACGGAGAGCAGTTCCGAGGGGTGCTTGATATAACGGTCCGCGATCTGAGAGATGTGCACCAGGCCGTCCTGGTGGACCCCCACATCCACAAACGCGCCAAAGTCGATCACGTTGCGGACGGTGCCCTTCAGTTCCATGCCCGGCTTCAGGTCGTTCAGGTCCATGACGTCCGTGCGGAGCATGGGCTGCGGGAGCTCGTCACGCGGGTCCCGGCCGGGTTTGACGAGATCGCTCTCAATATCCCGGAGCGTTGGCTCGCCGATGTCGAGTCGCTCGGCCAGATCTTTATAGCCGTATTGTTCGATCCGCTTGTGCAGTTCGGAGAGGGCGTCCGTGCCGACGTCTTTCAGCGTGTATCCGCAGAGCGTCAGGAGGTCTTTGGCCGCCGGATAGCTCTCCGGGTGAACGCCGGTGTTGTCCAGGATGTTCTTGCCGCCGGGCACCCGCAGGAAACCGGCGCACTGTTCAAACGCCTTGGCGCCCAGTTTGGGCACTTTCTTCAGTTGCGCGCGGCTTTCAAAGGCGCCGTTTTCTTCCCGGTACGCGACAATGTTTTTGGCCACGGTGCCGTTGATGCCGGCAATATGGGACAGCAGAGAGGGCGAGGCCGTATTCAGGTCCGCGCCGACGGCGTTGACGCAGTCTTCCACCACGCCGTCCAGCGCTGCGGTCAGTTCCTTCTGCGGCATGTCGTGCTGGTACTGGCCGACGCCGATGGCCTTCGGGTCGATCTTCACGAGTTCGGCCAGCGGGTCCTGCAGACGACGGGCAATGGAGACTGCGCTGCGGATGTTGACGTCGAACTGCGGGAACTCTTCCGCCGCCAGTTTGGAAGCGGAGTAGACGGAGGCGCCGGCCTCACTGACCACCATGTAGGAGACGGTCCGGCCGGTCTCTTTTTTGACCTCGGCAATGGTCTCCGCGGCAAAGATCTCCGTCTCCTTGGAGGCGGTTCCGTTGCCGATGGAGAGGACATCGATTTTGTCCTTGGCAATGATTTTTTTGACGGTCTGCTTGGCCTCGGCATACTTGCGGTCTCCCATGGTCACATAGATGACCGCGGTGGAGAGCACCTTGCCAGTGCCGTCTACAGAAGCACACTTACAGCCGTTGCGGTAACCGGGATCCAGGGCCAGGACATTCTTGCCCTTGACCGGCGGCGCCATGAGCAGCGGCCGGAGATTCTGAGCGAACACCTTGATGGCATCCGTATCCGCGCGCTCCGTCAGGTTGGACCGGATCTCCCGCTCCACCGAGGGGAAGATTAGGCGGTCGTAGGCGTCGGCAGCCGCGGCCTCCGCAAACTTGTCGGGTTCGGAGCCGTTGCTGTGGATCATGGTGCGGTCTATGGCGTTCAGGGCCTTGTCGCGGTCCAGTTCCACGGAGACTTTGAGGAACCCCTCTTTTTCGCCGCGGTTGAGAGCCAGGATCCGGTGGTTGGCAATTTTGGAGACGGCCTCGTCGTACTCGTAGTACTGCGCGTAGACGCTGTCCTCCTCCTTGGCCGCGCGGGACTGGATCCGGCCGCTCTTCTGGATGAGATTTTTCAGGCGCTTGCGCACTTCGGGGTCGTCGGAGATCATCTCCGCCAGGATATCCGAAGCGCCCTGCAGCGCGTCTTCAGCCGTTTCGACGCCCTTTTCGGAGTCGACATAGGCCTCCGCCATCTGGAGAAGCGTTTTGCCGTCCGTCAGGCGGTCCCAGATATCGGCCGCCAGCGGCTCCAGGCCTTTTTCCTTGGCCATGGAGGCGCGGGTCTTGCGCTTTGGTTTGTAGGGCCGGTAAAGGTCCTCCACTTCGGCCAGAGTCTTCGCCTTGGAGATGGCCTCGGCCAGTTCCGGCGTCATCTTTTCCTGCTCCTCAATGGAGGAGGTGACCTCTTCCTTGCGCTTTTCGAGGTTGCGGAGATAGGTCAGACGGTCCGACAGGGCGCGGATGGTCTGGTCGTCCAGAGTGCCGTGCGCCTCTTTGCGGTAACGAGCAATGAAGGGAATGGTATTGCCCTCGTCCAGCAAACCGACCGTGTTCTCCACCTGCCAGCGCTTCAAATTCAGTTCTTCGGATAGCGTTCCAATAATGTCCATAGGGGCTCCTTAAAATTCAGGGCCGCCGGCGGCAGCCCTGGGGTGTTACGATTTCAGCTGGCGGACGTCCCGTCCGGCAAATTCCAGCGGTGTGTAGTTCCCGATGATCCGGGAGGCCACCCGCTCCGTATAGGTCTGGGCCAGTTCATCGATATTGAGGTTCGTGCTGATGATGGTGGGCAGACCCTTCAGGATGCGGGTGTTGAGGATGTTGTAGATCTCCGCGCGCGTGAACGACGTGGAGAACTCGGCGCCAAGGTCGTCCAGGATCAGGAGATCACAGTCGAGGACGGTCTCCTCCACGGAGTAGTCCAGTTTGCTGCGGCCGAAGTGCTCGCCTTCGATCTGGTTGAGCAGGTTGTGGGCCGAGCCGTAGATGACCTGGTAGCCTTTGCCCAGCACCACATTGGCAATGGCGAGGGACAGGTGTGTTTTCCCCAGGCCGGTCCGGCCGGACATGAGCACGTTGGGTGACTGCCGGCTGAAGTCCTCCGCATACGCTTTGCAGTACTGGAGGATCTGTTCCATGGTGTCATAGGCGCTGGTGCCGTCTTCGGCCGTAATTCCTTTATAATACTCAAGGTCAAATGAGCCGAAGGTGGAATAGCGGGCCGGCGCCACAGCGTTCAGACTGTCCGTCTGCAGCTGTTTGACCAGGGCTTTGAAGCAGTCACAGTAGTGGCCCTGATAGACGCCGGTGTCATTACACTTGGTGCAGGTGTAATGGACCTCCAGATAGTCCTCCGGCACGCCGAGATTTTTCAGGATCTGGCGGCGCATGCGCTGGTTGTCCAGGTTTTCTTTCGCCAGTTTGCGGATCTCCTCCTGGGCGTTTTCGCCGGCACCTATGGCCTTGACGGCGCGGAGGCCGGCGCTGGAGATGGCCTGGTTCAACGATTTCAGTTCGGGGGACACCGCCTCGATCTCCTCGCGGTGGAGTTCGGCCTCTTTTTCGGCGGTCTCCCGCCGGCGTTCGATGATATCCTGTGCGCGTCGATAGGTGTTGGCCATGCATTCCCCTCCTTACTGGTTGTCCGGATCCCGGTTTTTGGGCTCATACTTGATAGGCCCCTTCGCCTTTTTCCGGTATTGCTCCGAATCGTAGGACACGCTTTTCGGAGCCGATTTCTTACCGGCCGTCGATTTGCCGGTCTTCTTTTCACTCTGCAGCACGTCGACCGGGCTGTTCAGGCCGTCGTTGTGCCAGCTTTCCAGGATCTTGTCCATGTAGCTGAAGTTGACCTTGTTGATCTGGTTGATCATCTTTTCATAGGCGTAATGGATGAGTTCCGGAGACTGTTTATACTCCAACCGCCACTTGCGGACAAACGCCGCGCGGGAATCCGAATACTTCGGCGCGTCCTGCGTGAACGAGCCCTGAAACTCCTTCCAGAGCCGGTCCGAGCGGTCCATCTGTTCCAGTTTGTCCATGGCCGCCTCCAGGGAGTCGACCCCTTCGGACGCCCAGTTTTTGCCGACGGCGGAAATGTAGCTCATGCTGGTCTTTCCGTGGCGGACGGCGTATTCGATAATGGTCAGGATGACCTCCGGCGGAAGGCCGTATTCATCCACCATCATCAGCAGCTTGGCCTGATTGCTGTACCCGATCGTCCGGCCCAGTTTGGCCTGTGCCTCATTGAAAAGGCCACGGATGTTGGGGTCCTCCAGTGCGCGGGCCGCCACCTCGTCATGCGACGGCACGGTCTGGGGCAGTTCCACCACTTCCTTGGCCGCGGGTTTGGGCGAGGAAGTCGTTGTCGTTTCCACCGGGGCCGGCGCGGTGCCGTCCCGGAACAGGAAGCCGGTTTCGATCCAGTACTGGGCGGCATCCTTGACGTCCTCTATAGAGAGACCGGTGCCTTCGGCCAGCTGGGCCTCCTCCAAAGCCACCCCATTATGGCGCAGGGCGTAAAGCAGCACCTTGAGCTGCTGACCGCTGGCACGGCGCAGGTGCTCGTCGACCACGGTGGTCGGCATGGCAAACGCGGCCGAGGTCCAGGCGGCGGGGTTGACTTTGATTCCCATGTCTGACTTCCTTTCCACAGGACTTTCCTGTATAATGAATCGGATTCCATTTTAACAGAACCCTTTATAAAAGTCTATTTGATTTCCTGGGGAAAGGAGGACGGTTTCTGTGCTCAAAAAGAATCAGGAATTTCCGCTGGTCATCGACGGCATGAGCGCCGAGGGCAGCGGGATCGGCCACTATGACGGAATGGCCGTCTTTGTGCCGAACACCGCGATCGGGGACACCATCCTCTGCCACATTGTCAAACCGAAAAAGAACTACGCCTTTGGCAAAGCCCTGCAGATTCAGACGCCCTCCGCCGACCGGATCGAGCCGGACTGCCCGGTCTCCGGCCAGTGCGGCGGCTGCTGCTTCCGGCACATCACCTATGAGGCCGAACTGAAAATCAAAGAACAGCGCGTGAAGGACGACTTTGCCCGGATCGGCCATCTGGACGTCCCGGTGGACCCGATCCTCGGCGCGCCGAAGCAGACCTCCTACCGCAACAAGGCCCAGTATCCGGTCCAGACCGGACCGCAGGGCGTGCAAATCGGCTTCTACGGACTGCACAGCCACCGGATCGTGCCCTGCATGGACTGCCTTCTGCAGCCGCCGGTCTTCTATGAAGCACTTCAGATCATCCGGGACTGGATCGTCCGGTATAAAATCCCCATCTACGAGGAGTCCCGCCACAAAGGGCTCCTTCGGCACATCTACCTGCGCCGCGGCCACCACACCGGAGAGCTCATGATCTGCCTCGTTATCAACGGCAAAAACGTGCCGCACGCCTATCAGCTGATTGAGGACCTGAGAAACAACCTCCCGGACTTCAAGACCCTGGTCATCAACTTCAACACCGCCAAGACCAACGTCATCCTGGGCGAAGATTGCGAGACCCTTTATGGCGAAGGCTTCATCCGGGACACACTCCTTGGAAAATCGTTCCGCCTCTCTCCCCTGTCGTTCTACCAGGTCAACACCGAACAGGCCGAAGTCCTGTACCGAAAAGCCGCCGAATTCGCGGACCTGTCGAAGGAGGACACCCTCCTGGACCTCTACTGCGGTACCGGCACCATCGGACTGTCTATGGCCGACCAGGTCAAGCAGGTCTACGGAGTGGAGATCATTCCGGACGCAGTGCTGGACGCCAAGCGCAACGCCAAAGAAAACCAGATTACCAACGCGGAGTTCTTCTGCGGAGACGCCGCCAAAGCGGCCGCCCGCGCCCACGCGGGCGGCGCACAGCGCGCGCGCCGCCTC
>Ga0181612_103479_pt1 | contig 27730 bp, 18 predicted proteins | sample HoacroProtozoa21_FD_119630 | JGI IMG/M metagenome (GOLD analysis project Ga0181612, IMG submission 119630) | Hoatzin crop microbial communities from Cojedes, Venezuel. Combined Assembly of Gp0051906, Gp0051904, Gp0051908
GATGGTGATGCCGTTGCGGCGGGCTTTGTTGGCATCGTATATTCTGCCGTGGCTCCAGCGTGGCGCATTTGCCCGGTCGATGGTCGAGGAGATGTCGCAAGCGATGAGTTGTGCGTGGCAAACCTTGAAAAGGGCATAGAGGTCTTCCTCCGCCGGCAGACGGTGGTAAATCCAAGGTGTCGCCTTGTAGATAACGGTTTTTATTCCTTCTGCTTTCAGGTATTCGATAAGCTCTGTAAAAAGCGATACCACCCCTGCTGCCGATGCCTTCTCATTGGTTATCAGCCCTCCGTAGGTAAGTCCTTGGTGGCTGTAGAGCGTATCGCCGCGGCGGTTGGCGGGCAGCATCGCATACAGCTCGCCATCCAAATAAAACATCAGTGAGTTGTCAGAAAAGCGGTCGCTGTGGTAGTCCATATAGTTGCGGTTGAAGAGGAACGTGCCATTTTTCGACCGTTCCACAAAGTCATTCCAAAATGCCGCGTCAGCAGAAGTATATCGTTTTATCTCAAACATTAAATCTCCAATCTCAAATCTCAACTCTCAAATCGTTGATGTATTTGATATAGTCATCGTATTCCCGTATATAGTCTTCCTCTTCGAATTGCTCTGAAGCCAGCACGAGACATACGGCTCCGGAGGAGAAGTCGTCGAGGGTGCGCCACATTCCCACATCCACCATCAGGGCTTGATAGGGGTGGTTGAGGAAGTATGTTTTTTTGGTGTGCCCGTCGTCCAAGGTCACGTAGAAGCTTCCGCTCACTGCCACGAGCAGTTCTTTACACTCTTTGTGAGCGTGTCCTCCGCGGTGCTCACCGCCTGGCACGTCATACACCCAATACACTCTTTTTATGTCGAAGGGAAGACCATTGGCACGCTCGGCAACCGTGAGGTTGCCACGCGTGTCGATTATCTTTGGTAGTTCAATTAAACCATTCACCTTTTAATAATGAAAAATGAAAAATGAAAAATGAAAAATACCGCGGCTTCGCCGCCATCGCCCATGGCGAAGCTAATTGTCAATTATCAATTGTCAATTGTCAATTCATAAAATGATGCGGAGCATCATTTTATGACCGTTGCAGCTAATCGTTTTGCCTTATCTCGCATAGCATTCAGGTCGGCGCCGATTTCTCCGTAGCATAGCACCACTCCCATACGTCTGTTTACATGCTGGTCGGGTTTGCCGAAGATGCGCACGCGGGTGTAGTCTTCCGACAATGCCTCATCGAGATTATATGTTGGAGGCTCTTTGCTTTCCTCTTTTGCTAATACCACCGCACTGCAGCCGTAGTGCTCCAAGCGGATTGCCGGTATGGGCAGGCCGAGGACAGCTCTCAGGTGGAGTTCAAACTCGCTGAGGTTTGTGGTGTGTGCGAGTGTTACCATACCCGTGTCGTGGGGTCTTGGACTGAGCTCTGAGAATATTACGCCGCGCTCTTTGGAGTAGAAGAATTCCACTCCCCAGATGCCGGCTCCTGTGAGTGCCGCCGTAACCTTGTCAGCCATCTGCTGTGCTTGTTTCAGATGCTCCTCGCTGATGGCGTAGGGCATCCAGCTCTCACGATAGTCGCCGTCAATTTGCACGTGTCCTATCGGCGGGCAGAAGAGGGTAGGGCCGTTCTTCTGTGTCACTGTGAGCAGTGTGAATTCCGACTCGAAGCGTATGAACTCCTCGATAATCACCTCTTTCACGTCGCCACGGCTTCCCGACATGGCATTGTCGAAGGCTTGTTGCAGTTGCGAAGCCTCTTTCACGATGCTCTGTCCGTGTCCGGATGATGACATCAGCGGTTTGATCACGCATGGGAAGCCTATTTCCTTTGATGCCTCTTGCAGTTCCTCGAAGGTCTTGGCATAAAAGTATTTTGCTGTTTGAAGTCCTAACTCTTTAGCCGCCAGGTCGCGTATGGCGCGGCGGTTCATCGTGAAGTTCACAGCCCTGGCGCTTGGCACCACCTGTATTCCCTCTTTCTCGAAGTCAAACAGGCGTTCGGTTCGTATGGCCTCAATCTCCGGCACGATGATGTCGGGCTGGTGCTTTCTCACCACTTGCTCTAATGCGTCGCCATCTAGCATGTCAAACACCTCGCACTCATCAGCCACTTGCATGGCCGGGGCGTGAGCATATCGGTCGCAGGCTATCACATACACTCCTTTGCGCTTTGCTGCAATAACAAACTCCTTACCCAGTTCTCCACTTCCTAAAAGTAAAATCTTTTTCATACCAAAACCTCCTTGTTAATTTTTATTCTAGTTTTATACACCTTATATTATTATAATACAAAATACGTCCCTTTATTGTACAAGTGCGGAATTTTTTCCATTCTCCATTGCGACGCAGCCGCTCTCCATTATCCATTTTCCATTTTCCATTTGATAAATTCCGCAATATATTTCTCTGTTGCCTCCATGCCGAGAATGGAAGAGTTGATGCACAGGTCGTAGCTTTCGCTGCTTCCCCATTTCTTTCCGGTGTAGAAATTATAGTATGAAGCCCTTGCGCTCTCCTTATGATGTATGTATTCCAATGCTTTATCCACGTCGTAGCCGTGTTTTTCTCTCACTTGCGCAATCCTGTCTTCTATGTTCGCGGTGATAAACACGTTTACCGTGTTGGGATATTCTCTGAGTATATAGTCGGCACATCTTCCCACAAACACGCACGGTCCTTGGTCTGCCGCATGCTTGATGGCGTCGCTTTGGAATTTGAAGAGACTTTCCTGACTCACGCCGTTGCCATACCAGGAGTCGTGGGCGAAAGGCATGCCGAAGCGCAGCACCGAGTGGAAGAAGCCCTGTTTCTCGTCGGTCTTCTCAAAAATCTTCTTGCTGAAGCCGCTCTCCTGCGCTGCCAGGTCGAGCAGTTCCTTGTCGTAATACTGACAATTAAAGTCTTTGGCGAGCATCTGTGCTATCACCCTGCCGCCGCTGCCGAGCTGCCGGCCTACATTAATAATTAAATTACCGTTACCTTCCATATCGTCATTCATTGTTCGTTTGTTCTTTTTTAAAATTTCTCAGAAGCAATACCAGCATCCACGCTGTGGTGGCCGTGGTGATGAAGTCGCTTGCCGGCATAGAGTACCACACACCGTCGAGTCCAAACCAGTTGGGCAGTAAAATCACCAAGGGCAACAGGAAAATCAGTTGTCGCGACAGCGAGAGGAAGATGCTCACCTTTACCTTGCCGATGCATTGGAAGAGGTTTGTCACCACCATCTGGAAACCCACGAGAGGATAGACAAACATCATTATTTGCAATGCCTTGGCACTCATTCCGATAAGAGTGTCATCGGTGGTGAAGAGGCGTGCCAACTGCTGCGGAAAAAGCATGGCGAGCAGGAAACCGGCGCACATAATCACCGTGGCCCAGATGATTGAGAGCTTAAGTACTTGAGTGAGACGGTCGTACTGCATACTGCCGTAGTTGTAGCTTGCTATGGGCTGCATTCCCTGGTTGATGCCCATAGTGATCATCACGAAGAGGAATGCCACACGGTTGGCGATGCCGTAGGCGCCCACGGCCAAGTCGCCGCCATAGTTCACCAACGACTTGTTGATGAAAATCACCACGAGGCAGGCACAGGCGTTCATGGCGAAAGGCGACACGCCGATGCCGATGATATTGCGCACGATGTCGGCCTTGGGCTTGAAGATGCCCTTGTGCAGGTGTATGTATTCGTTTTTGTTGCAGAAGAGTTTCATCTGATAGCAAAGTGCGAGAAACTGTGCTATCACCGTGGCCCAGGCTGCTCCTTGTATTCCCCATTTAAACCCGTAGATGAATATAGGCGCCAGTATGAGGTTCATAATCACCGTGAAGATGGTGAGCCCCATGGCGTGGTTGGGCTTGCCCATTGCCCTTAGCACGGCGTTCATACCGAAATAGGAGTGGCTGAACACGTTGGCGCCGAGGATAATCACCATGTAGTCGCGGGCGTAGGGCAGGGTCTCGTCGCTGGCCCCGAAGAAGCGGAGAATGGGGTTGAGGAAGATAAGTCCTATTATACCCACCGCAAGACCGATGATGATATTCAGTGTAACAGAATTTCCTAACACGTGCTCGGCGGTTTTATAGTCTTTCTGTCCTAATTTCACGCTTATGCATGTTGACGAGCCCACTCCCACGCCGGCTCCGAAGGCTGCGGAGAGGTTCATCAGGGGGAAGGTGATGGCGAGGCCGGCGATGGCCATCGCACCCACACCTTGTCCGATGAAGATGCTGTCAATCATATTGTAAAGTGAAGATGCCGACATTGCCACGATAGATGGCAAGGCATATTTGGCGAGCAACTTGCCCACCGGCTCACGGCCCATAGCCAGAGCCCTTTCTTTATTGTTGTCCATTATCCTATTTTAAAAAATCTTACGATTTTAATAATTTCATATAGCCAGAGCTCTCTCTTTATTGTTGTCCATTATCCTATTTTAAAAAATCTTACGATTTTAATAATTTCGTATAGCCAGGGCCCTTTCTTTATTGTTGTCCATTATCCTTTATTATTTCTTTTACCTCAGCAGGTATTTTCACAAAAAACCTGGAACCATTGCCCAGCTCGGAGTTCACTCCTATAGTGCCACCGCTTCCCTCAGCAATGGCCTTGCATATCGCCAGTCCTAATCCTGTGCCTTGCACGAAATTGTCGATTTTCACGAATCTCTCGAAAATCTCTTTCTTTTTGTTGTGGGGTATTCCCTTTCCTGTATCCTCGCAATACACATATAGTTTTTTGCCGTCGTGATGATATCCTATTTTGATATGCCCTTTGTCAGTGAATTTTATAGCGTTGCTCACGAAGTTGTTTATCACCTGCTCTGCCCTGTATGGGTCGATTTTAATCACACATTTTGAGTATGGGTTGTCTTCAATGAACTCCACTCCGGGTTTTGTCACTCTATTTTTTAATTTTTCGCAGATGTGTTTGAATTCCAAAGCAAAGTCAGTGAATGTCGTTTTCACTTTCACCTTTCCCGATTCGAGGTTGGAGATGTCGAAAATATTATCTATGAGCCTTTTGAGCTGCATACAATTCACTTTTATTATTTGCGTGATTTGCTTTTTCGTCTCCGGGTCGCTGTCTTGTAGCAAGTCGGCGAATCCGACGATGGCATTCAGCGGCGTTCGTATCTCGTGGGTCATATTCTCTATGAAGAGGGTTTTGAGTTTTGAGGAGTTGTTGGCTTTTTCCGTCTCCCGTCTTAACTCTTCCTCATTGTTCTTCATGTCGCTCACATTGCGCTGTATGCCATAGTAGGCCGTAACATTCCCTTCTTCGTCTAACACCGGCACACCGCTTACAGCATACCAGGCCTCCTCGGAATTTGGTGCTTGCTTCAAGTGCATGAGCATGCTGATGCTTTCGTTTCTGCCCTCAAAGACTTTCTGCATTTCCCTTTGGTATAACTCTTTGCAGTCATCATAGATATTGCTGCCTAAATCATTGAGGGTCATTTCTTGCCATTGGTCATTGAGGTTGTAGGTGTAGTAGAAACTCTGTTCTTTGACATCTTTTTTCCACATCACGATTTTTCCATACTCCATGAGCGACATAATCCTTTTGGCATAGTCTTCCACCCTGTTGTTGGTAGCCTCTGCCTGTCTGCGCTTCTGTATGTTCTCCTTGAAGATGTTGCGTATGTTGGTGACGTTTGACACGGTGGCCGAAATGAAGAGCAACTGTCCGTTGTCGTCGAAGAATGGCCTGATGCTCACTTCGATGTATGTGTTGTATCTTGTTCTAAGGCAGAAGTCCACGGGCTGCGGGTCGTTGGAAGCCACGATATCCTCTATGGCATACATGTCGTAGAGGTTGAGCTTTGGCATGTTCTCGAGTCCGTAAATGGGTCCGAAGATTTGGTCTGCCATTTTGTTGCGCCCCAATATTTTCCCGTTGCTGTCGAAATAAGCCTGTGCTGTGTCCGACTGTTCGAAGAGCTGTTTGAAAGTATAGGAGATATTTGCCACCTCTTCTTCTCTTTTTAGCGACTCGGTGTCGATGGTGCACTGATAAATCACCCTGTCCACATCCCCCATTTTATTAATCTCCGGTACGGCAGTAATTCTGTAGTATTCGAAAGTGCCTTTCTCCTTTCCCTTCACCCTCACGTTGATATTTGAGGTGCTTTTCTCTCTTTTGATTATTTCGTTGGTGGCTTTCAGGAATTTCGTTATGTCTGCCGGGTGCAGCTTCATCGCCTCTTCCGCAATGGTCTTTTTTTCAGTATCCTCACTGTTTTGCACATTATGGCATAGTCCTTCCCTCACGTCGTAAAGGAAGACCTCCTTGCCTCTTAGGGCCTCTTTGTATAATATGTCGATGAAAGACTGTTGCTGCATAGCTTTTTATCGGTAAATAACATTTTTTTCTTTGAGTGCCGACACTTTGCACGGTGCGCTGAACCAGATGCCGGTGCCTTGTTTCTTATTGTCTATTTTTACGTCGCCTCCCGCGAGTTGTGTGAGCATCCTTGCTATGGTGAGCTCCAGTCTCACCGGTCCGGCATCGTCTTCTGTAACATTCTTGTCCATATAAAACCATTCTGGATTTATGGTGAGGTCGTCGTTGCTGATAAACACGGTGATAGTACCTCCCACATACTCGTATCTTACGTATATTCTTCCTTTTTTTGCTAATTTAGCCACGCTGTCAAGAGTTCTTAGCACCGCCTCTTCGAAGTTGGCCGCGTCTAAGATAGCAGTGAACTGCTGATAAAGGTGCTCCACGGCCAGTTCTATGCCTTGTTGTTCATACTTAGCCGTTATTCTCTTGTATATGCTTTCAAAGATGTCAGGCACGTCAGCCTCTATAATGCTGCTTTCCTCCATATTTGCATCCAAGCGCGACAGCAGGAGCACGTTGTCAACGATATTGAGCATTTTGTCGATGTTCTGTCTCAGCTCTTTTACTAATAGTTCGTTATTGCTGTCGTCGTGTGTTATCTTGTTCGCGCAATAAAGGGTGTTGCGCATCGGCTGTCTTATCTCGTTGGTCATGTTTTGCAGGAACGCGTCTTTCACGCTGTCGCTTTCCCTTGCCTTGTTGCGCTCTTCTTCCAGTTTGAGCCTTGTGGTGATGAGTGAGGTTTCATCCGAGACCACTCCGAAGTAGTATTTTATGTCGCCTTTAGCGTCGGTGATGGGTCTTCCCTTGCATTGCATATACGCCTCTGTGGTCCATTTCTCGTCTATGGCATGCTTGAATGCGAACTCTATGGGCGCATTCTCTTTCCTGTCCATTCTCATAAACTGCTTAGCGATATGCTGCATGGCTTCGGGGTCCACGATAGTGAATATTTCCATTTCGTCGATTTCTCTTGTAACCTCTGCGAGTGTTCCCCAGAATTTGATTTTTCTTTCATCGGGGTGGTAGGTAACAATCCTGATGCCGGCCGAGCGTATGGCATAGTTGGCTCTTTCTAAGAGAGAGTTGAGCCGCACGGTGCCTTGCAGTGTGAGCCGGGTATATTTTTTTGAGTTTTTCGCGCTTATGGCAGTATTTGTAACATCGTTGCCTTTCAAGCAGATGTATTCTATCTCTCCGTTTTCCCCATACACAGGTATTGTCTGCGCTTGGAAGTAGCTGGTATGCTGTTGGTTGCAGCAAGTGAATGCCTTCCCGATGGTTTCGTTGATGTCGAGGGTGTCAAACCACTGGAAGTCGTGAATGTTTATTTTCTCTTTCACCAATGTCTCATTGTCGGGCAGGTTGTATGCTTTCCTGGCTCTTTCATTCACTCGCATTATCTGCCCGGTGGTGTCATACACGAACACGTCGATGAGTGATGCGTCGAGAATAGACTCATACCTTTTCTTATATATAAGCTCATGCTCTCGCCTTATGGCCTCTTTAGCCACTTTGCGCTGCACTCCGAGCAAAACCCTTGCCGACCCGCTGTCGGTGGTTACCAATGGTGTTATGGAGAGTTCGGCCTCAGCGTCGTCATAGTGCCTCGACACAGCTCTTACCACCTCTCTCTTGCTCATTCCCACGGCCATTCTCTGCCCTGCGGCGAGCATTCTCTCCACATCGTCTGGCTCTAAGCTGTCTTTTATGATAGTAAACTCGTATTCCTTGCTTTTTGTGGGGTCTTGGTCGTATAGGGTAATGATATTAGTGTCTAAGTTCCACGTCCATACGGTGATATTCCCTGCCTTGATGAGGGCAGAGATAATCCTTTCTTTCTCTTCTCCGTCAAGGGTGCTTTCGGGTGTGTTTATGTTTTCTGAATTAATCATAGGCAAGGTATTTTAATCCAGAACTTACTTCCTTTTCCCACTTCCGACTCCACTCCGATGCTGCCTCCGCACCCGTCGGCGATGGCCTTGCATATAGACAGTCCCAGTCCGGTGCCTTGCACGAAGCTGTTGAGTTTCACGAACCGGTCGAAAATCACTTCGTGCTTGTCTGCCGGTATTCCGGCTCCGGTGTCCTCGCAATACATATACAACATACCGTTGTCGTATGTATAACCGATTTTGATATGCCCCTCCTTGGTGTATTTCGATGCGTTGTTGGCGAAATTCGTAATCACCTGTTGCATTCTGTCCACATCCACATTTATGATGAGGCTGTCGTATGGGTTTTCCATAATCACTTTCACCTCCGGTGTGGTGAGTCTCTGCTTTAGCGACTGGTAGATATTGGAGAATGCCTTGGCGAAGTCGGCCTTTACCGGCTCTGACTTCAGTCCTCCGTTGTCCACGGTAGAAAGTTCGAGTATGTCGTTGATAAGTCTCAACAGCACCTCGGAGTTGCGCTTGATAATGTTTACGAACTCCACTTTCTCTTCCTCTCCCACAGCGTCGAGAAGCTCTGAGAAGCCCACGATGGAGTTGAGCGGCGTGCGTATCTCGTGGCTCATGTTCGCGAGGAAGTGGCTCTTGGTGACTGATGAGTTGTTGGCCCTCTCGGTCTCTTCCATGAGCTGCTGCTCCACGAGTTTGAGGTCGGTGATATCTCTTTGCAGTCCGAAATACTGCATTCTTCCCTTTGCGTCGGGTACTGTCGGCACGGCGCTCACCATGATCCACTTGTCGCTGTTGCCGTTGGCGTGTGAGTTGAGGTGCAGTGTGAGTTTCATCGGCTCTGTCCACCCCTCTCTTATTTTTTTCAGTCCGGCGAGATATAATGGTCTTGTCTCATCAGTGAGTTTGTTTGCGTATTCGTCCACGTCGGTGCCGTCATATTCGTTGAAGAAGTCTTGGGTGAGTATAAACCTGTTTTTTTCCCAGTCGATTTTCCACATGGCCATGTTGCCGTTGGTCATCATGGCGGCATATTGTTTGGCATACCTCTGTGCCTTTTTGTTTTGCTCATTCACATTCCGGCGTTTGTCTCTTGCCTCAAGGTAGATGTTGCGGCTTTGTGTAACGTCCATGACGAACGTGGAGATGAAGAGCAGTGTTCCTTTGCTGTCGTAGATGGGGTATGCTTTAAGTTCTATGTAGAGGTCTTCCGAGCCGTCGAGCCTTGGGAAATGTGAGCAAACGTGGAAGGTGTCGAGGTTCTTGGGTGTGAGCACCCCTTTCATCGGCTCTTTGTCGTAGAAGTTGGTGTTTCTGAATTGCTCTTCTGTTCCCACCTGTGTGTATAGCTCCACCATTTTTGAGTTGGCGTGCATCAGTTTGCCGTCGGGGGCGTAGTAAGCCTGCCCTGCCGCGCTCTTCTCGAAGATTTGTTTGAAAATCCACATCAGACGGTCCACTTTCTCCTTCTTTTTCACCTCTTCTGTAACATTATAGAAAGAGTAGAAGATATTGCTCACCTGTCCGTTGGCGTCTTTCTCCGCCGAGCAGAAAGCCCTGTATGTGGCCCACTCTGGTTTTTCCAATGTTCCTTTGTTCCACCTGAAGGTCATCCTTTCCTTGTCTCTCCTTCCTGATGCGAGTTCCAAGGCCACCCGGTTGTTGTTGGGCAGGTCGTCGGGGTGCACTCTTGCGTTGGTTTCTTCCACGGAGTATCCTCCGTCGGGTATGTCGCTGCCGTAGGCGTTGTATGTGCGGCGGTCTTTCACATTATATACGATGGTCTCGGTGTATTTCACGGCGTTAGAGAGCAGTCCGTGAATTTTCATAAACGACTTTTTGTATGCCGTTGTCCTTTTGTTGTCGTTGATAATGACGAAGAGGCAGCCGAGGAGTGTCAGCAGCAGTATGGAGAAAATGATGATAGCAATTGTAGTTTCCATATCTTTTATTCTTCGACGTAAACGATTTTCTTTCTTTTCATCTCTGAGACGAGGCAAGGTATTGTTACCCACACCTGTGTGCCTTTGCCCAATGTGGAGCTGATGCCCACGGTGCCTCCCATAAGCTCTGCCATGGCCTTGCAGATGGGCAAGCCCAGTCCGCTGCCGTTGTTGTCATCGTCCGCCACCCTCACGAAGCGTTCCATGATTACCGGGAGCTTGTCTTCGGGAATTCCGCATCCGGTGTCCTCGAAGGTGAATGTTATTGCTCCTCCCACATACTCCATGCGGCAGTGCACGGAGCCCTCTTTGGTGTATTGTGCGGCGTTCTCGATGATTTTGTCCACAATCATCTGCATGTGTGTCTCATCGATTTGCACTTCGAGGCTCTCGTATGGCGACTCCACTATCAGCGGCACTTGCGTGTTGCCGGTCTTGTCCCATGCGTCGTGGCACATCTTATTGAATTCCACGGTCATGTCGCAGAGTTGTTTCTTTATCTGCACCATGTTGCTGTCTAAGCGTGAAATGAGTATCACATTGCTGATGAGCCGGAGCAGCATGTCGCTGTTTTTCTTTATCTCTGCCACAAACACCTTCTCGTCCTCCTCGGAGTGTGCGCTTCCGAGCAGGTCGCTGAAGCCCACGATGGTGTTGAGCGGCGTGCGTATCTCATAGCTCATGTTCTTGAGGAACGAGCTCTTCACGGTCTCTGCCTCTAATGCTTTCTGCCTCTCCTCGGTGAGCTTGTTGGTGGTGGCGATGAGCTGGCTATCGTTGTATAGTGCTCCCACATATTTCACCACGTTGCCTTTCTCGTCGTAGCTTGGGTTGAAGATCATCTTCAGCCATCTCTCGCTGCCGTCATCGTTTTTATAATTCGAGTGCATCGGGAAGGTGAGGCGCTCGTCCACTCGCTTTATGGCCTTGAGTATGTTGTCCATCACCACGCGGTAGCTCTCCGGCTGTATGGTGTAGAAGATTTCGATTTCATCGAGCTCCATGGTAGGCACGTCGATGGTATGATAGAAATACTGTCGGCGGTTAATCGGGTCGAAGACGGAGAGTTTGCAGTCGATGCTGCTCAGCACGTGGTCGGCATTGTTGATCACGTCGGAGATTTTCTCTGTAGCATCTTGTAATGACTGCGAGTATTTCCTGATGCCGTGGAAGCCTTCCACGACCTCCGTGATGTCGAAGCCCCTCATGCATAGATATACGAATTCTCCTTTGTCATCAAAGATGGGTATCAGTGCGGTTTCATAGTATTTCTTTTGTCCTGGTTTCACCACTGGCAGTATTTTCAGTTTGTCCATGCCCTCGAAATACTCGATTTTGGTAACCATGGAGTGGCTTTCGAGGTCTTGGAAGACAACTTCTCTCATTACCTCCACATTTTTGATGTTGGGTTTCTCGCTGATTATTTTTTGTGGGTCGTTTACCCCTAAAGTGTCGCAGGCATGCTGGTTGAGGTCCACGAGGAAACCTTCCTTGTCGAAGATGAAGACGTCGAAGAAGCTGCCGTCGAAGATTGACTGATACATCTTCATCGCCCTCTCGTCTTCCACCCTCTGCTTCTGTTCTTGAGTGATGTCGTGCTGTATCACGAGCAGTGCGGTGGCCTGTCCGCTGAAGTTCTTGTTCAACGGCGTAACGGTAAGCTCTGCCTGTTTGCCGCCATACCTCTTCGACACCTGTTGGAGGAACACCTCTTTTTCCGAGAGCCCTTGCGCCACTTTCGCCACGCACGACATGAGGTTCTCGAAGTCAGTGGGCTCCATGCGCTCCTGCATCTCCTCGAAGGTCTCAGTGAAGCTGCTCAGGTCGTTGTCATACATAGTGAATTCCTTTTTCAGCGTGTCGTAAGTCCACAACGTAACGTTGCCGGAGGTCAAAATATTCACGAGACGGCGGTTTTGCTTATCGCCGTCCTCTTTTATTTTGCGCTCCCTCCGGTTGGACATCAGAATGTATGCCACGGCTGCGGCCACGCATACCGCAAGTATGATATTTATTACCCAAAGATATCCCACAAAACTATTTTTTATACTATTACGCTTGCAAAAATAGTTATTTTTTTTGAAATGAGAAAATTTTTTCTGTTTTTTTTCCTAATATTAGCTATTTTATCGTTTTTTTGTGTTAATTTTGCAGCGCAAAGGCATAAATTTTACGATTATGATATTCAAATACGACTTTCTCATCATCGGCGCCGGTGTGGCCGGTATGAGCTACGCCCTGAAAGTGGCACGAGAGAAAAAAGGCACAGTGTGTATGATTTGCAAGACGTCTTTGGACGAGGCCAACACCTCGTTCGCACAAGGAGGCGTGGCATCGGTGACCAACCTGCTTGTGGATAATTTCGACAAGCATATCGAAGACACAATGATTGCCGGCGACTATATCAGCGACCGTGCCGCCGTGGAGCAGGTGGTGCGCAACGCACCGGAGCAAATCAAGGAGTTGGTGGCATGGGGCGTGAATTTCGACAAGAAAGAGAACGGGGAGTTTGACCTGCACCGTGAGGGCGGCCACTCCGAGTTCCGTATCCTCCACCATGCCGACGACACGGGCGCGGAGATACAGCGCGGACTGATGGCTGCCGTGAGGGCCAGCCCCGACATCGAGGTGAAAGAAAATCATTTCGCCGTGGAGATCATCACCCAGCACCACCTCGGCGCAAGGGTTACACGCCGCACACCGGAGATAAACTGCTACGGCGCTTACGTGCTCAACCCCGAGACGCAGAAGGTGGACACCTACTTGAGTAAGGTTACGGTGATGTGCACCGGAGGCTGCGGAGCTGTGTATGAAACCACCACCAACCCCGTGATTGCCACCGGCGACGGCGAGGCAATGGTGTATAGGGCAAAAGGAACAGTGGCCGACATGGAGTTTGTGCAGTTCCACCCCACAGCCCTCTACCACCCCGGCGAGACCCACCCGGCATTCCTCATCACGGAGGCCATGAGAGGGTATGGAGGCATCCTCAGACTGCCCAACGGCGAGTCGTTTATGGAGAAATACGACGAGCGGCTCTCGTTGGCTCCCCGCGACATCGTCGCCCGCGCCATAGACAAGGAGATGAAGATACACGGCATCGACCATGTGTGCTTGGACGTTACGCATAAGGATGCGGAGGAGACGAAACACCATTTCCCGAATATCTACGCCAAGTGCAAGTCGATAGGCATCGACATCACCACCGACTATATCCCTGTGCGCCCGGCAGCGCATTATATGTGCGGCGGCATCAAGGTGGACCTCAACGGCTGTTCGAGCATCAACCGCCTCTATGCCATTGGCGAATGCTCTTGCACAGGTCTGCATGGCGGCAACCGCTTGGCGAGCAACTCGCTCATCGAGGCGGTGGTATATGCCGACGCGGCAGCAAAACACAGTCTGGCGCATTTCAATGAATACGACTTCAACGACAAGGTGCCGGAGTGGAATGATGAGGGCACGATGACCAACGAGGAGAAGGTGCTGATCACGCAGAGCATCAAGGAGGTAAACCAGATAATGAGCAATTATGTGGGTATCGTCAGGAGCGACCTGCGCCTGAAACGCGCCTGGGACCGCTTAGACATCATCTACGAGGAGACCGAAGCCCTCTTCAAACGGGTGAAAGCATCTCGCGACATCTGCGAGCTGCGAAATATCATCAACACCGGATACCTTATCACAAGGTGGGCTATAGAGAGGAAGGAATGCCGCGGACTGCACTTCACCATCGACTATCCGCAACATGCATACGACAGAAACTAAACCGTTGAATATGAGGATATTAAAAACAATAACAAAACTTTTTGCCGCTCTCTGTGCGGCGATACTCATGCCGATGAGCGCCAATGCGCAAGGCAGTCTGATGAAACTGAATCCATACGCGAGGATGGCAGTTATAGAGCAGGGCGTCAATAAAGCGATGACCCAAAATGCCGCTACTAAAAATAAAAAAGGTGTGCTCTCTGTCAGACGTTCCGCGGAGACTGCCGCTCCTCAGTCCTCACCGGCAGTAACCGTAATGCTCAAGTCTGCCGACGGCGCTGACGCCCGCAACCTGATACAGGACTGCGGAGGACGGACGCTGTTGAGCCGTGGCAACATCCATATAGCCACGCTACCGATGGCCTCGGTGCTGCAATTGGCTGATAATGACGATATTGTGAGGATAGAGATGTCGCCCCTGCCAAAGGCTTGTACCGACACCACGGCTCTGCTCACGAATGCCCTGCCGGCATACCAAGGCGAGAATATCGACCACGGATACAACGGAGAGGGGGTCATCGTGGGAGTCGCCGACATCGGCTTCGACCTCACGCACCCCAACTTCTATAAAGCCGATATGTCGGAATACCGCATTAAAAGACTTTGGGACATCCTCAGCACCGACACCCTCGGACAGAGAGAAGAGCTGTTTACTGGACACGAATACACCACCGAGGACGACATACTCGCACTCAAGCACTCCTACGACGGAGAGCAGGAGACACACGGCACGCATACCGCCGGAACGGCTGCCGGAGGAGGATACGACACACCATACAGAGGCATCGCCTGGGGAAGCGACATCTGCCTCGTATCGACTGTGGCAAGCGATAACTACGACATGATTGACAGCCTGCGACGTAAACTCCTCGACAACTCATACCTCGGTTCTATCGCCTTCGACTATATCTTCAATTACGCGCAAGAGCAAGGAAAACCCTGTGTGATAAACTATAGCATAGGAAGTCCCGATGACTATGACGAAAGCACATACCTGCAAAAAGAACTCCTCGACTCGCTCACAGGACCGGGAAGAATCATCGTGTCATCAGCAGGAAACAAAGGACATCTGAAAAACTACTTCCATAAGCAAAAAGGCACAGCGTCGATGGGATGCGCAATAAGAAACAGCGACTCAAAAGGTTACTTGGCAGTATTAAAAACCGACACCACGGCCTTCGATATCAGATTAGTAACTTACGGAGACACCTACGACACACTCACGGTGAAAGCCGCTGACGTGCCTATGTATGAGGAAACAGACTCCTTCCTCGTGGTTGGCGACTCCCTCTCTGGGAAACCCTATATAGCAGTGTTTTACGCATACCACTCCGCAATAAACCACGATGACCTCTCTTACGAGATTGCATTATACGCCATCGACAGTACGGCGACAAACTTCGGAGTAACCACACCGATGACAATAGAAATCGTGGGAGAGGAGGCAGATGTGGAATATCATAACTACAGTGGAACGATGACCACCACGGCATACGCACCACACCTCAACGCCGGCGACAACACACACGGTGTCACCATTCCCGCGGCAGCGGAATCGGTAATCGCCGTGGGAGGAACGGCATACAGAGACAGCGTGAGAACCATCGACGGAGGAATGCTCTGCGTGGGATGGGGCAAAAACGGAGAAAGGGCCGTGACATCTTCTATCGGACCGGCATTAAGCGGAAGAATAAAACCCGATGTCATGGCACCGGGACTTAACGTCATTTCATCCTACAGCAGCTACTTTTATGACAATTATCCCAAAAAAGTGGAGGAAAACAGCGTGAAAGTATCTACTGTGAACGGTCGCAAATACCCCTGGACATGCGACAGTGGCACATCAATGGCAGCACCGGTGGTCGCAGGGGCCATAGCCCTGTGGCTACAAGCCTGCCCGACACTCACACCGCAAGATGTGTTCGAGATAATAGCAGAAACCTCCACGCACCCCGACGAAACCCTCGAATATCCCAACAACTACTACGGATACGGACAGATAAACGTGTATGAGGGACTCCTGAAGGCTATAGAAAAGCAAGCCGCCGGAATTACAGAAACTGAAGCCGAGGGCAATGCCAGCACAAGCGACGATTGGTATGACCTGAGAGGAATAAAACTCAATGGCAAACCCACTGGCAAAGGAATATATATCAACAGGGGGAAGTTAAAATTGACAATTGATAATTGACAATTGACAATTATATCGCCGTTCCGGCGATAGCGGCGAAGCCGCCTTCCATTATCCATTATCCATTATTCATTATTCATTATTCATTATTCATTATTCATTAGTCATGCGAATTCTATTATTAACTACCGCCCTCGCTCTCATTGCAGTTGGAGCAGAGGCACAAACAGACAAAGGCAACGGCGGACAGCCGCCAGAGGCCCTAAGCGACATTTACGACGCTTGGAAAGCGAGAAGACAGAACAATAACGACTCGGTTTTTCACAGTTCCCGTCCCGGTGAGTTCGTGGTGGGAAGCGGAAAAACCAACAACCCCGAGCAGTCAGCATCGAGTATCGATATGATAAAAGGACGTGTGCCAGGTATGACCGTGGAGCGCAACGGCTCCAACGCACTCAGCTCTGTGAGGCTCAGAGGAACCACCTCGCTCACCGGAGGCAACGACCCGCTGATTATCGTTGACGGAGTAATGGGCGACCTCTCATTGCTCGAGTCGGTGTATCCCACTGACATAGAGTCGTTTAAAATTTATAAAGATGCTGAGACGGCACAATTCGGCAGCCGCGGAGCAGCGGGAGTAATCGAAATAACCACAAGAGGGGGAAAGGCAGGGAAAACGAAAGTGGACTATAATGCCATCCTCGGTTTCTCATCAGCATATAAAACCCTCGACATGCTCTCCGCCGACGAATACAGGGCAGAATGCCAGAAAACAGGCTCTTATTACCTCGATGGCGGGGCATCCTCAGATTTTCAGAAAGCTATAACACGCAAAGGTCTTTTCACGCAACACAATGTGTCGCTCTCTGGAGGCAGGAAAGATGGAAACTACAGGGTGTCGCTGTCATACACTAAAGACGAGACAGTGATAAAAAACATGGGGATGAGTTCCTTTATGGCGAATATGAACGCGACACAGAGCATGTTTGATGACTTCCTGAAAATAGAAATAGGAATGATTGGCTCCACGCAAAAGGAAAAGTCTATTGCTGATGAACAATACCTCTTCTACAGCGCGGCAGCGTTCAACCCCACACTGTCCACGGAAAAAATCAACGGTGTATATGCCAAATACCCTTCGGCGTCGCAAATAGGAAACCCGATGGCAGTGACAGATGTCGACAACCACACCGAAAACCAGCACATCGCAGCACATGCGAAGCTGAAATTCAACATATTACCCAGTCTCAAAGCAAGTCTCTTCGGCTCATATACTTCCGACAACGACGAGCTGATGCAATTCTACCCTACAACAGTTTTAAGCAAAGGCCGGGCGATAAGAAGCACAGACAAGAAAAAAACTTATACGGGAAACCTTTCCGTGGAATATTCCAATACGTTCTCAGAAAAACACGCATTGGAACTCATGGCCTTGGGAGAGCTGCAAAAAGAAAGCTACAGAGGATTTAAGACCACTGTAACAGACTTCACCACCAACGAATTAGGATACGATGACATCAGCGCAGGAGCACAAAGACCCTGGGATGGAACAAACAGCTACTACACCAGCGCGTCGATGGTATCGTTCTTGGGAAAGGCGGCATACACCTACGACGACAGATATTCGATAGAGGTCATTGCAAGAACAGACGCCAGCTCGAAATTCGGACGTGACAACCGGTGGGCATTCTTCCCCTCCGTAAGCGCCACCTGGCAAATGCACAATGAAAAGTTCATCAAAGACATCAAATGGATTGACAAACTCGAATTAAATGCCGGATATGGTCTTTCGGGCAACCAGAGCAGCATCGACGCTTATACCACACTGTCGCTCATCTATCCCAACGGTGTCGTGCCGGCAGGAAGCGGAACGGTGGTGACCTTCGACCAACTCGCCAATAACAACCCAGGGCTCAAATGGGAGACCACACGCACTGTAAACGCCGGAGTGGAGGCAGAGATGCTCGAAGGAAGACTACAGGCAGGTATCAATTTCTACCACTCCACCACCTCCGACATGCTTTACCCGTATGATGTGAGCGTGCCACCATATACCTACCCGGAGTTGGTGGGTAACTTGGGAAAGATGGGAAAACAAGGAATAGAGATTTCATTGGGAGGCACACCATTGAAAACTAAAGACGCCGAACTCACCATCAATGCCAATATGTCGTTCCAAAACAACAAACTGCTTTCCCTTGACCAATACATTAGTGATGACGCTTCAGAAACAGCAACAGAAATCAGCACCCTACAAGGCGCCGGACAGTATGGAGGAGACAACGATGTGGTGTATCAAATGGTAGGACAACCTATCGGCATCTTTATTCTCAAGCATGCCGACGGACTGACAGCCGACGATAATGGAAGATATTATTATAACGTTTCTGACGAGGAGTCCATAGTGGGACAAGCGACACCGAAAATGCTCTTAGGAACCAATATCTCATTCAGATACAAGAATTGCGACATCTCCGTGCAGGCAAACGGAGCCTTCGGACATAAAATATATAATGGCACCAGCTTGTCATATATGAACATGGGCTCACTGCCCTTCTATAATGTGTTGAAAGAGGCGCGCGAAAAGCAAATCTACGACCTTGCTGTCAGCGACTACTGGCTTGAAAACGGCAACTACCTGAATATCGCCTACATCACTGTGGGATGGAATGTGCCATTGAAGAAAAACAAAATCATTGAATCACTGAGACTCTCGGCAACCATTAACAATGTGGCCACAATCACCTCTTACTCGGGGCTAACACCGATGATTAACTCTTCAGAGATTGACTCTACACTCGGACTGGATGACAAAAACATATATCCCCCATTCCGCACATACACGTTCAATATGTCTATAAGTTTTTAAATAAGCAGAGATGAAAAAAATAGCATTTATAATAATTATAATAGGTATCGCAACCGCTCTCACTGCGTGCCAGAACTTCTTGGATGAGAATGCAAAAGGCGCACTCTACGAAGAGGAAGGTTACACCACGATGGCGCAATTGAAAAACAATGCTGTACTGAGCATTTATAATTACATCGGAGGCAGTGAAGAGTCGCTGGGACTGCAAGGAACAGGAAGAGGAGTGTACGACATTAATTCATTAACCACCGATGAGCAGATGATGCCTATAAGAGGTGGCGACTGGTATGACGGAGGACTATGGAAAGAATGCTTCGAACACCAGTGGGGAGGAGGCAATGACTTAGTGGAAGACACTTGGGTGTATCTTTTTATGGTGGTGGGAAAAATAAACAAGTCGTTGGAACATATCGCAACATACCGAAAGAATTGTGAACCTGCCGACACAGCAAAGCTGAGTGAATACACAGCAGAACTAAGGGCATTGAGAGCCATGTATTATTGGTATATCTTCGATCTGTATGGAAGAGTGCCCATCTTGCTCTCAAGTGATGATGTTGCCACAGACCTCCGACAGTCAACAAGGAAAGAGGTGTATGATTTCACCCGCAAAGAACTGTTGGAAGCCCTCCCGCTCTTGGCTGACGAGACAAGCACGATGCCAAAAAAGGAATATTACGGAAGGATGACACGCGATGTGGCCCTCTTCGTGCTTGCCAAACTCACGCTCAACGCCGAGGTATATACCGGCACTCCACAATGGGCGGAATGCCAGGATTACTGCGAAAGGATTGTGGCCAGCGGAGATTACGAACTTGCTGACACATACGCCGACAACTTCAAGGTGGACAACCACCTGAGCCCGGAATTGATATTCACCATTCCTATGGACCACCTGCTATACGCCAACTTGTTTGTGTATCCTGTACGCACAAAGCATTACAGCCACGGCGCTTTCTTCGGAGAGAAGACGGAAAACGGACAGTGCGCCACACTTGAGACGCTCGAAGCCTTCGGATATGGCACCGACAACGTTGACCCCCGCTTCAATGATAATTTCTATGCCGACACCGTGTATGAGGATGGAGTGATGATAATGGAGGACGACGGGGTTACACCATTGGTTTACAGACCCTTGGAAATAACAGATTTCGACCTTACCGGCAGTAAGTATGAGAAGACGGCAGGTGCGAGAATGAAAAAATACGAACACGACAAAAACGCTAATGTCAAAGGCAAACAGCCAGATAACGATATCGTGCTGTTCAGATATGCCGACGTACTGCTGATGCTTGCAGAGGCGAAGGTGAGACAAGGCGAAAGTGGACTCGACGAGGTGAACCAAATACGCCGTAGAGCCGGAGCAAAGGAATATACCACAGAAATAGGTATCGACGAGATTGAGAAAGAGAGACGGATAGAACTGATGTGGGAAGGGTGGAGAAGACAGGATGCCATCAGATACGGGCATTTCACCACCAAATACTCTTTCCACGAAGACGATGGCGATGACCACACCATCATCTTCCCAATTCCAGATGACCAAATGAATATGAACAGTGGCTGGGAACAAAACCCGGGATATTGAAAATCCGGTAGGATTTTCAAATTGACAATTGATAATTGAGAATTGAGAATTATATCGCCGTTCGGCGATGACGGCGAAGCCGTAATTTTTCATTGTTCATTATCCATTATTCATTTGCTCGCTTGCGAGCACAGGCCCGAAGCAGAAACCTGCATATATAATAAGCGCCCCGCTTCACAGCGAGGCGCTTATTAAATAGTTTTGTGAGAGAATATGCTTGCTTACGCTTGCATAGAATAACAAAAATATTAACTACTAACCTAAAACTAAAATAGATGTATGAAAAAATTACTCTGTTCTGTTTTGATGTTGCAAAAGTACAACCGATTTTTGAACTGCCCAAATATTTCGAGCCGTAATTTTCACAATTTTCACTACCTTAACGAAAAAATCAAATTTTAGTTGCAAATATACAATTAATATTTTGTTAACCTCTTAAAATCGGAGTAATTTTAACGAATGGTCATCAGGTCTAACCCGGCCCAGCCCATTGTCAATTATCAATTGTCAATTATTAATTGTCAATTCGATAAGCTTAAGCTTCCGGATTAAACCCTACGGTTGCGCTATAAGTTTGTCGTAGTCTTGTTTTCCTTCAAGCAGTCTCGGCCTTTTCTCGTTATATTGTCCGTTGAGGAAGTCAAGTTCCGGTTTATAGTCAGGTGTTTGTATGCCTGCTAAATATAATAAGGTGTGTGCTAAGGCATCGGTCATGAGTGGAGTTTTGCGTTTCATCCAGAGTTGTTTGAAGATGTCGGGGTGTTCTTTGGCATATTTCTCCGAGCACCAAACCCATGCCGGCACCTCATACAGTTCTTTTGCCTTTTGTGCGGTGATGTCGCCATTTGCAGCAGTGCTGTCGGCAGCCACCAGTTCACCGTGGTCAGGCACATAAATCACGATGGCGTCGTCGTAATACACTCTCGACATCACGCATGCCACCACGGAGTCGTTGTATCGAGTGGCGTTGTCGTAATGTGCCATGGCGGTGCGCTGTGCGTCGCTGATATTCAGATGCTGATAGTCTTTCTGATGATAGAACTGCCTGTTGGAGGGGTATCTTTTGCTGTATTCCTTTTGCTGTCCCATAAGATGAATGATGGTGAGCTGCTTGTCTGTATTCTGGCTTTTCAGCGTGTCGTAATCAGCCAACAGCCCTTCGTCGAGCGGGTGTGTACTGCTGTTGCGTGTGTCGAAGAGACTGTTGTTGCTCAGGAAGTCGCAGCCCTCCTCATCCCCTTGTCGGTTGGAGAGGTATGTGATATGGTATCCTGCTTTTTTGAAGTATTGCGGGAATACGGCGAATGCGTCTTGTTGCTCTTGCTGGTTGGTTTTCACGGTGAAGAGCGATTTGATGGCTTCTCCCGTCTCGTCGGTCGATGCCAGTGCGTCGGTCAGGGTAACTACGTAGCCGGTGTCATAGAATTTCGCCTGTTTCGGGGTCGTGGTTTTGTTGTATCCGAAGAGCTGCGAGTGGTGCTTGTTGTAGCTTCCTCCGATGATCAGTATAATATTCCGGCTTTTGAATGTGCAGCTGTCCACGGTAACCTCTTTAAGCTCGGTTTGTGCAAGCTGTTTCCTGGCTTGTTTTTGTTTGGATTTATATTCCTTGTAGGCGTAGTCGGTGGAATAGAAGCTGAACAGCACCCTGTAAATCGGCAGGTAGAGGTTGGCTTTCGCCTTCTCCGACAGAGTGGCGACATACGTCCAATTTTTTTCTGCCAGAGTGCTGGCCATGAGTTTTTTGTTATCGGCGGTGTTCCAGAGGGCGATGACGAGCACGCCAAGCACTCCGAGTCCGAAAATCGGGTTCACTGCCTTGCCTATAGTTTCCAGTCTTTCGTCCATAATGGAGAGCCCCATGTTGTGCTTTCCCTTTTTCTTCTCGTCTATGCCTGTCATGATGCTTCCCCAGATGATATGCAGGGCGAGCAGTATGAACACCTGTCCGAGCAGGGTGGTGAAGAGGTCGATGGTGATGTAGTTGTTAATAAACTCCTGTGTCTCTTGTTTCGTCGCTTCTTTGATGAGGCGCAGGGCGGAGGTGTCGAAATACTTGTTGAAATTTACGAAACAGAACACGTCGGCGATGGTGGTGGCATACATCACTATGCTGACGATGAAGCGCAGGAACCGCCTGATGGCCTTAGGGAATATGGCTATCACTGCGCAAACTATATAGAGGTCGAGAAACAGCTCCTGCCACCCGAAAGGGTAGGGGCACAGCTTCGATGGCACCTCAAAGTATATGCACAGGAATCCCAATGCAAACATAAATGCGAAGAAACAGCCGTTTCTTTTTATAGGGAGGAAAAGCCATCCCAACAATTTCCATATTGCGGTTATTAATCCAAACATTGCAATATAATGTAAAAGTTTATAATATAATTCCTTCTGGTCAAACCCGACCCTTCGCCGCCATCGCCGTAGGCGATATAATTCTCAACCTTTCGGTTAAGTGAGGGCAAAGGAAGCTTGCTTACTTTGCCGAGCGTGAGAAAGGTCGGCGAAGCCCATTCTCAAATCTCAAATTGAAAAGTTTTTGAACTTTTCGTTCGATATTCGCGGGCACGAGGCCTCGAATGCTCTCCCCCTTACTTGCTTTCTCTCTTATCTCTGTGCTGCTCACGTTGACGAGTGGCATTTCCACGAACTGCACGTTTTCGGGCAGGGAAGCGGTGTCGATGTCGGTGCCTTGTCTTGGGAAGATGAATATTTGCGTGGTGCTGAGTATGTCGGCGCTATGATACCAGTCTCCGAAGCGCGGCCAGTTGTCGGCTCCTATAACGAGTGCGAACTCCCTCTCAGGGTATTCTGCTCTCAGCTTCTGGAGGGTGTTCCAGGTGTATGAGGGTTTGGTGAGTTGAAACTCATAGTCGCTGGCTTTCAGGCCCTTATGTCCTTTAAGAGCCTTTTTTGCCAATTCAAACCTCACCTCGTCGGGTGCCAACTGCTGTCCTTGTTTGAAAGGGTTCAGCGGCGACACCATATACCACACCTCTGCCACTGCGGTGCGCAGCAGCAGTTGTTCGCCTATGGCCACATGCCCCACGTGTATGGGGTTGAACGTCCCGCCATATACCGCGGTCAATACCTTATCCATTATCCATTCTCCATGCGAGCTTGCTCGCTTTTCGCCGGAACGGCGATTTAATTCTCAATTCTCAATTCTCAATTTACAAATCGTGAAACGATTTGTAACGCTTCATTGACAGCCGTGTCAAGGTCATCGTTCACCACCACGTGGTCGAATTTGGGCGCGAATGTGAGCTCGTAGCTTGCTTTTTCGAGTCTGCTCTCAATCACTTCTGGCGCGTCGGTACCTCTTTTTTCGAGTCTTCTTCTCAGCTCTTCGAGTGATGGCGCCTTTATGAAGATGCTCACGGCGCGGTTGCCGTAATAGTTTTTGATGTTGCATCCGCCTTTCACGTCAACGTCGAATACCACGTTTTGTCCTTTTTCGAGTCTGCCGTCCACCTCGCTTTTGAGTGTGCCGTAGAAGCGGTTTGCATACACCTCCTCGTATTCGAGGAATGCTCCCTCGTCGATTTTCTGTTTAAACTCGTCGGGTGTGAGGAAATAGTATTCCACTCCGTCTTTCTCTTGTCCTCGCGGTTCGCGGCTGGTGCAAGAGATGCTAAACTGCAGGTTGAGGTCTTTATGCTCCATGAGTGCGTTGATGATAGTGCTCTTTCCCGAGCCGCTCGGAGCGGAGAATATTATCAGTTTACCTTTCATAGTTGTGTATATTATTTATTTCTAATGATTTACAAAGCGTTGAGCACTTGTTCTTTTATCTGTTCCAGCTCATCTTTCATCTTCACCACGATGTTTTGCATTTCCGCCATATTGCTTTTCGAGCCGGTGGTGTTGATTTCGCGTCCCATCTCCTGTGCGATGAACCCGAGTTTTTTGCCTTGGCTGTGCTCTTCAGCCATGGTGGTGCGGAAATAGTTGAGGTGGTTTTGCAACCTTTGTTTCTCCTCGCTGATGTCGAGTTTCTCGATATAGTAGATGAGCTCTTGTTCGAGTCTGTTCTTGTCGTATTCCACGTCGGGTATCTCTTTGAGTCCTTCGATGATACGTGCTTTGATTTTCTCCACTCTCGCTTTCTCGTAGGGCTCAATTTGGTTGAGGAGGCTTTCGATGTTGTCGATTTTCTCTTTGAATTTTTTCTCCAAGGCCTCTCCCTCTTGCTTTCTGAAGCTGATGAGCTTGTCGATGGCCTCGTCGAGCGCCTGGCTCACTGCCTGCCACTCTTCGTCGTCGGTCTCGTTGCTCTCCTGTTTCACCATCACGTCGGGCATTCTTAGTAGGGTGCAGAGGATATCGTCGGGCACTTTGATGCCGTTGTCGTTGGCGATGCCCGTCACCTGTTTGTAGTATTCAGCCACTAAAGCCCCGTTGATGGGAGTTGCTGCGGCCGAGGCGTCGGTTTCGGTCCAGATGGAGAGGTCTGCCTTGCCTCTTTCGAGTGCTTTTGCTATGCGTTGGCGTATCTCCATCTCCTTCTCGCGGTAGTTGAGAGGCACCCTGACATTGAGGTCGAGGGTCTTGCTGTTGAGAGTTTTTATCTCAACAGAAATTTTTTTGTTTTTGTAGGTCGCTACGGCCTTTCCGTAGCCTGTCATTGACTGTATCATAGTTACTTTTGCGTTAATTTTATGCAAAAGTACAAATTTCTTCGGAAAAAATTGTAACTTTGCACAAAAATTGATAGAAATTTGTTTTATGGCAACGATTTTGAGCTTAGAAACGAGCACTGAGACGTGTTCTGTGGCATTATCGGCGGATGGTATGCGTCTTTTCGAGCGTGTGGACCGTGAGGGTCCTAATCATGCCGTCGTGCTGGGTGTTTTTGTTGATGAGGCCCTCACTTTTGCCTCTGGCAGTGGGGTGTCGGTGGATGCTGTGGCAGTGAGCCGCGGCCCCGGTTCATATACGGGTTTGCGCATTGGCGTGTCGATGGCGAAGGGTTTGTGCTATTCGCGTTCCATCCCTTTGCTTGCCGTTGACACGTTGGAGCTTCTCTGCGTGCCGGTGCTGCTGGAGAGGGATGTGGAGGACGACGCGCTGCTCTGTCCGATGATCGACGCGAGGAGGATGGAGGTGTATGCCGCCATCTACGACAAGTCTTTGCAGTGCCAGCGTGCCGCCGGTGCCGACATCATCGACAGTGAGAGCTATCGGGAGCAGTTGGAAAAGCATCCCGTCTATTTCTTCGGCCCGGGGGCAATGAAGTGCAAGGATGTGATACAGCATCCCAATGCCCATTTCATCCCTGGCATCCTGCCGTTGGCAAGCAATATGCTGCCATTAGCTGAAAAAGTCTTCAGAGAGAAGAAATTCGAGGATACGGCATACTTCACCCCGTTCTATCTGAAAGACTTCAAAGCCACTGTTGCCAGGGACAGGTTGAGAATTTGAGATTTGAGAATCATTATCCATTATCCATTATCCATTTGATTATAAAATGATTTGATATTATATGAATTTAGAAGGATTTGACTACAACACGGAGCGGGAGAAGATAATACTCCCCGAGTATGGGCGGGAAATACAGAAAATGGTGGACTACGCCAAGACCCTGCCCACAAAGGAAGAGCGACAGGCATGCGCGGAGACAATCGTGGACGTGATGGCATTCATGCACCCACAATTGCACGCCACTGCCGACTACGAGCGTAAGCTGTGGGACAACTTGGCGATAATGAGCAATTTTGAGCTCGACATCGACTACCCTTTCGATATTTCTGCTGCAAGGAAAATCAGTGAGAAACCCAATCCGCTGCCTTATCCCACCAACTACATCCCGGTGAGGCACTACGGCAAGATTATCTTCGACCTCTTCGACATTCTAAAGGAAATGCCCGACGGTCCGGAATACGACGCATTGGTGCAAGCTACGGCCTCTCACATGCAAAGAGCACTCATTCAATGGGGGCACGGCACTGCCGACGTGGAGAAAATTGCCAGCGACCTGGCGAGATTCACCGACGGAAGGGTGCAGATAGACCCCAACGACATTATGCTCTATAAGGAAAATCCCATCCAGACGGCACTAAAGAAGAAAAAGAAATAAGATGGCTGCATTCATTATTGAGGGTGGGCATCCCCTGAAAGGCGACATCACACCGCAAGGGGCGAAAAACGAGGCCTTGCAGGTGATTAGCGCCACCTTGCTCACCGACGACGAGGTGGTGATAGACAATGTGCCTGACATCCTCGACGTTAACAACCTTATCTCGCTGATGAGCGACATGGGCGTGAGGGTGGAGAAGACCGGGCCTCACAAATATACCTTTCAGGCCAATAAGGTGCATCTCGACTTCATCGAGAGTATGGACTTCATCAAACGGTGCGCGCAGCTCCGTGGCAGCGTACTGCTGATTGGTCCGCTATTAGCACGCTTTCATAAGGCCGTGGTGACAAAACCCGGAGGCGACAAGATAGGGCGCCGCCGCCTTGACACCCACTTCCTCGGGTTCAAAAACCTTGGGGCTAAATTCACGAAAGACGATGCCCATGGCACCTACGTCATCGACGGCAGCGACATGAAAGGCTGTTATATGCTCCTCGACGAGGCTTCGGTGACAGGTACCGCCAACATCATCATGGCGGCAGTGCTCACACCAGGCACCACGACGATATACAATGCCGCCTGCGAACCGTATATACAACAGCTCTGCCACCTGCTCAACAGCATGGGGGCGCGCATCAGCGGCATCTCCTCCAACCTCCTCACGATAGTGGGAGTGGAGAGCCTCCACGGTGCGAGCCATAAGATCCTGCCCGACATGATCGAGGTGGGCTCATTCATCGGAATGGCTGCCATGGTGGGGCAGGGGATAAGGATTTGCGACGTGTCGCTGCGCAACCTCGGCATGATTCCCGACGCTTTCCGCCGCTTGGGCATCATCGTGGAGGAAGAGGGCGACGACCTCGTAATCCCCGGACAGGAGGGCTACGAGATAGAGTCGTTTATCGACGGAAGCATAATGACGCTCAGCGACGCGCCGTGGCCGGGCCTCACCCCCGACCTCCTCTCGGTATTGCTCGTCGTGGCCACGCAAGCCCGCGGCAGTGTGCTCTTCCACCAGAAGATGTTCGAGAGCCGCCTCTTCTTCGTGGATAAGCTCATCGACATGGGAGCACAGATAATACTCTGCGACCCCCACCGCGC
>Ga0181612_108993_pt1 | contig 27730 bp, 15 predicted proteins | sample HoacroProtozoa21_FD_119630 | JGI IMG/M metagenome (GOLD analysis project Ga0181612, IMG submission 119630) | Hoatzin crop microbial communities from Cojedes, Venezuel. Combined Assembly of Gp0051906, Gp0051904, Gp0051908
GGAAAAAAAAAAAAAAAAAAAAAAAAAAAAATCTGTTTGTGGTATTTGTCAGGCTCTCATCCCCTCTATCTTGACTCTGTTTTTACTTTTTAATGAAAACCATTTTAGTAAGTTGTTCTTTTCTGTCTTCCCCCTCCCCATCAGTTTAATAGGAAAACTTCCTTTTTCCATAATTTTCACTGCTGTCTTCTTCCAAGTTCTCTCTGATTTTTTTTCTCTCTGCACTGATACATACTCATCGTATTTGGTACCAGTTATACGAATTCTCCTCATAATTACTGTAACCTTCTTTTTTAATGGATATTCCGCATCTTGCATCTGTGAGGAATGGATATTAGTGTTCTCCAGTTTTATTTCAAGCTACTTCTCCAGGTGAGTGTTTATACAACTTGTGGGTATGGGCGGTACTGTTATAAAATCTTCTTGGGATTCTGTCTCGAATCCCAAACCACGGAAGACATTGCATCTCTTTCGAGTATGACGAATACGACACAGGGATAGGATACGGCCAGCAAGCCCAAGGAACGCTGCTCAAGGCAGGAGATCTCCAAGGCTGAGCCTACAGCCTAAGGCAAAACTAAGCGAAACCTTGCTGAGACAGGAGGTTACTGGATAAACAAAGATTTTTCCGTTTCAGTTTGTGGAGAGGTTCATTAAAAATGACATATGCCATCTTAAATGTGCAGTGTTTTTAAATACAGTTTTCTCAACAAACTCCCAAACGTGCACCTCTCTTCATCCAAAATTCTTTGCCTGTAATCATTCAAGATATTTGCCAGATAACACTTTAAAAATCCAGTGGTATTGCACATTTTAAAATAAATAGCTACAATAATCCACTAAAGCTATGCTACTTTTTGGTCACTGGATGTAGCTTATAATCAATTAATCTTTTTTTTTCTAGGTCTTATGAAACATACAGCATTCTATAGTAATGAAATTACAAAACTACATTGTTAAGCCTTGCAATCCAAAGCAGCTAGAAAACAGATTCAAGACAGAGAGCGTAGATAGGATACATACAATAAATAACAGGTAGAGTGATACTGTTGTTGCAAAAGCATTGTTTATTCCAAGGAAAACAAATCATATAAGTTGTTTTATCTTGTATTTTTTGTTTGGGATTTTCTTTTTTTTTTAGCATCACCAAGCAAACCACGTTTGTTTATAAACTGCACAAAGTAATATTGTTTATAAATTCTTCCGGGCTCCTGCTAGATGAAAGGCTCTATGTAAATGTTATTACTCTCACACTGTCACTTACTTTCCAAAACTCTTCTGTTGTTTTTGTACTTCCTTCTGTTTCGGTATCACCCATAAAAACCAAGCAAACGAGCAAGCCAGCAGGACACACCCTACTGCGAAATCATGCTGGCCATCCAGGGCCTTTTTCTTCCCTCTTTAAAATCGTACAGGCATTATCAGTACTAACACACTAAAAAAACCCCTAGAAATAAAGTGAAAAAATAAAGCCGCAAACGCTCCACGTACGGCCGTCACCCTCCCCTCGCAGGGCGACCGCCGAAAGAGCCACTCCACGAGCTTGGGGAAGGACCACAGATTAATTTATGATCATCATTATTACTATTGCTGTTATTGTTGCTATTTTCATTATTACTACTACTACTATTGCTGCAGACACCTCCTCTCCCTATCAATTCTATCTTGGCAGTTTTAAGTATTTTACTGTTCCTCTACAGGAGCAAGACCAATATCAGAGCTTTTACTAAAAATATCTGTGGCCTTTGATGTTCATTAGTCTTGGCTGTTAAATTTAGCACACATTTGACTGATTTCAGGACAAAACTATATTTTAATCTCGGGTTCACTTTCTTTTTTCTTCAGAGAATTGGACAGTGACAACACTGTTATTCCTGTCCAGAACAATGCCAGTAAGCTGGCTCTGTTTTGGCCTTTAACATTAAGGATTTGGGCGCTTTAGATAAAAATAACGTACACAGAAACAAACAGTACTTCCTGTTCTACATATAATTTTTAAAGCTGTCAAAGCCAGGAGATGTGAGATGGACATCTTGGGTACCAGTGCCTTGTTTCTGTCTGTATGCAATTTTTCTGCTGTATTTACACTTCCCTGCGATATAGCGAAACACCCTGTAAGCAACGCAGACATTTGTTTCCATAAATCTACTGCATCGCCCTAAAAACCTTTTCACAAAGTATTTCGACATCATCCCGTAACAGCAATACACCGATTCCCACATTCAGGAAAAAAAAACGCTCCTATAAACAACGCCCTTAAAAAGTAAACCCAAGCTCAAACCAAGGTTTCTGAGGAAAGGCAGCTCCACGCTGCACGAAGGGGGGTGTGTTCATACGTGGCTGTAAAAATAAAAACCGCTGACAGACAATTCGCGGGACTACACTTGGCTTCTCTTCGCTGATCAAGAGGACACCGTGAAACAGGAGCCGCTTCCCACCTGCCTTGAGGCCTTGCGCCCCGAAGCGCGGAGTCTCCCTGCACGGCCAGAGGAACCCTGCCCGTTCTGGTCCTGCGTGGGGGACCCAGGATCCGCGCCGATCGCAGCCGAGACGGGAAACGCGCAAACAGAACTTCTTGCAGAACGCAGCTCTTCAGGCATTAAGCCTTTTCAGAAGGCAGCCAGTGTTTTCACTTCAAAGCAAAGAGATCAAACTGCTCCCTGCGCGCTGATCAGGGAAGAGGAATTTAACACAGCTAACGAGAAAATACAGAAGAGCCCAGATGATTTCCAGATCAGACCTGCGACAAACTGAAACCGCTGTATTATTTCTTGCATGTGGATATCAGTGAAAATAGGAATATCCCATTCAAATTGCAAATTAAGAGTATCAAACACCATCTGGTTTGGAGGTTTTTTATTTCGAGGGGTGTAGGTGGGGTACATTTAACTTATACTGAATAATTTTTGGCTTGTGGTTAGGCAAGCCTTTTGAGACTTTATGTACAATAAAGTACTCTGACTAAAATCTGGAAAATTACCTCTTAGGGCTCTAGCTGTACAGCATCAATAGAGATGTGGTGCCAGCTAATGGCTGCAATAACTGCCTTCATCCCTGGAGAATAACGGATGGAGAATATATCAATATGAGGAGTGGAAGGGCCAGAGAAACTGAGCAGGCACTAGTTATCGGACGCAAAGATGATGCCACATGCATGATGTTATCTGTGATAATCTTTACTTAGGGCCCAGGGGGTGGGAAGGATATTCTTTACAGAGAAAAAAGTATCCATCAGGCCATATTCATAATCATCAATGTTCCACTAAGTAAGCATTTTTGGAGCAGGGTTGAGGGAGCACTGATGTAATAGAAATCAATGAAATTCAGCTTTTCTGCATCTATTGTTTAGAGCAAAGTAGGGGGAAAAAAGCCTGTACATCACTTTCGTTTCTGATCGTCCGGTCATACGCAGCATTCAGAAAAAGGCTCTGAAGGAAATCTTAAGGGAACCACAACAAAACTCTTCACTATTTAAAAATCTCTTTAAAATCCACACCTTGACATTCACAACCAGCAAAGGAAACACGTTCTTATTATAAGCAACAAATGATTTTTTTTTTTAGTTTGGCCATGTGAGCACTTAGTGCAGGATGTGAAATTACTGTTTGGCTTTACCTTCCCCTTGATGCAAGACCTTTCGTAACGAAACGGAGTTGGCTCCAAGCGTAAGCACAGCAGAGAACGGAGCGCGGTACGGAAGTTACTGCCGTGACTTCTCTGGGGGCTGATGCTATGCCTTTCCTCAGCACACATTTAAAAATAAGAATACCACGCAGAGTCGATGCTAGGATACGCTGGTAATTTTTCTACAACATCCACAGTATGTTTTCCCTTCAAGTTTAAGCACCTGCCATAAATTCACACACCAAGACCGGAGGCACCTGTACGCCGAGTTTTTGTTACAAAAGCCACAAATAAAATCTGCTGGCTCTCTGCCATCCAACTCAAATTTCCATCTCATCACATGGGGGGGAAAGATATTGGTACCATGTCAAATTTGCTCAAGAAAAATCAGGAAATGCAAGAGTTAAACGTCCTAACAGCAGCACAAACCTGACTGTGTTCTACATCCTGAATATTTTATGGTATATTTATTACAACAATATATTAAGCTACATATTCAACCACAAAAACAGAAAGACAAATCCTACTCATGTGCAACACAGCTGCATTAGCATTGCTGAGGAACACCGAACTTCAGAATTCCTGACACTGTTTTTAACTGCACATTCTGCATTTAATTTCCATGTATAGTCAACAAAATGGACAAGAGCTTCTGCTTCATTATGTTTGCTTTGTAGCTGTCTCAATCAGGTTCTAAGGCTCCCACACCGCTTAGTTGATAGCGATAGAAGACACAATTTCCACATCACCACCAAATCTTCTGAAAAAAATATTTTCTTTTTCTACGCAGTGGTTTACACAGTGACAGAAACATCTTCAGAGAACTAGTGAGCCTCAGTATTTTTGGCCTTTTACGCCAACGCTTCTGACCAAAAGCAGTCAGATACCACGGCTGAGAATCTTCACGATGAAAAATTCTCCGGGCAGCCAGTGACATCCTTGCTGCCACCGTGCACGTAAGGTGCATCGGGATGGCTCCAGACGGGACACCGGCCGACTGTCCCGCAGAGCAGGGATGCTCCGATAATGGAAACAAAGACACCTGTAAGACCTTGTGCTGGGCTTCCTTTTCAGGCATTTCTACTTTTCCAATTCAAACTGACACTACCATTTCCTAAATTTAAAAAAAAAAAGACAAAAACCCACCAAACCAAAAAAAACCAAAAAAAACCCAAACAAACAAAACAAAAAAACCCAGAAAAACCAACAGCAAGAGCCCAGTTGCTGACCAGCTGGCTGACTATCAAAGCTCTACGCAGCTAACCAGGTAGCTTATTTACATCAAATTTCAAACACATCAGAGTAACTTCAGCCTTTAAAGCTGCACTCTCAGGTCGAAGAGATGTCAGCACATCTGAAGTCTGAAAGCTTAGACAAAAGCTTTACTGCAGCCTTCAACGTGCCAGAGCCTAACACCCCGCTTGACAGTGTAAGCTACGAAGTGAAACAACTCAGCTTCAAAATCCTGGGGACCAGCCGTCCCCGGCCAGGCCAGCCGGGGTGACAGCAGCTCCCGCCGCTGGCCGGGGCCCGCAGCTTTCCCAAACGCCCAGCACAAAACGAGGGGTGTCTTTAGCTGAGCTGTGGAACCCCCAGAGCTGGAAAGAAGCTTGAGAACATCTCGAGTCTCTTTTATTAAAATCATAGCACAGCTGGAGAAATACACTGTGAATAGTGACATTTCAGGAGTCTGGATTTTCAAATAAGTTGGTAAACATCTCCAAAAGTTTTACTTTATCCTCTAAATGCCACCGCTGCTCCACAGAAACGCACTGCAAATCGAAAGTTAGGGTTAGGAATCGGATATTCCGCTTCCTCAAAATACTGTTCAGTTTTAAAAACGAATTGCAGTATCTTTAAAAAAAAAAAAAAGGCAAAAAAAAACCCCACACCAGCAAACAATACCTGGACTTAGAAAAGCACGAGAACTGCGAAATCACACGCTGCACTGAGCTTTTCCACCTCTGACCCCCTCGCCGTCCCCGCGCCCCGCCGCCGCGCGCGGGGGGAAGCTGACACCTATCGGCAAGGCCAACGCCGCCCGGCGCCCGTCTGCTGGCGGCTCCCCGCGTCCGCTTCCCCCGGCTTTTTCTGTAAATGCACAGATAATAGAAAAAGACAATCCAGAACTTTTCCCACGGTGACTGAAGACACACCCAGGGAATTTCAGAGTCTCCTTTTTACCAATAAAATTCTGATCCTTCCAAAGTAAATTACGATCCCTCGGTAACCTACGGACTTTAAGAGACAATTCCAACCGACGAGCAGTAGCAGCGGTCACTAACTGCTTGGGAAGACAAGATGTGAATTTTTTTGGGGGGGGGTAAACCCTTCCTCAGGGCTTAGCATTACACAGACGACGCGCACAGTCTGGGGAGCAGGGGATGGACATCCGAATCCTACCCACACCCAGGGACAGAGCAGAGCACAGGCAGTCAAAACCACACCATTTTTCTCTATGAACATCTCCATCACTGTGATACGGATGTCGCAGCAGCAGCAGAACAGCTTTTGGAGAACACCTTCTCAGCTACACCCACAGCCTCCCAGAGAGCGGCCAGGCCAGGGTACTGAGGGACAAAGGGGTGTCCGAGCAAACAGCTCCTTCCCGCTCTGGAAACACGGAAAAGCACCTGCAGGCAAATACCTGCCAACAGTTTTTCTACAACAAGACTTCACTGACCTGCTTGGGCTTCAGGGCCTGCTAAAGTAAGGATGCGCTAAAAAAAACAAACGTACCCGGGCCTAAGGAGCAACACAAAATGAAAAACGGGCAGACGGCAGCCGATGAGTTTTCAAACTGCTGCCTATGCGCCCAACCTGAAACTCAAAACCTGAAACTTCCACACGTATTTATGAAAAGGGAACAAACGAATTCTTCAGCTACCTATGGGTGTCAGCACGGGGGCTCTTCACAACACTGAGAAATTAGATATGGCCATAATAAATACGCAAAGGAGCCAAAGATTCACAGAGTAACATTTGGGGTTTTTTTTTGTTTCCTGAAACTCCAAAGGCAGTCATGGACACCTGCTTTGAGGATTTGGAAATAAAAATAATCAAACAAAAAAATCTGTTTGATCTCACTCCACCACTAGAGCAAAGACTGAACCCAATTATTATACATACTTGTGACGAAGAATTTTTTGGTGAAAGTACAGCTGTCAAAGGCGGCAATTTTCTCTTGCAGGACTACGACAAGTATCCTGAAAACACAGAAATGGAATGTGTACTTTAAACATTAAATGCATTGGTTTAAAGATTCAATATCTAAATGTAATTATTTCAAAAGCATCAATATAAATTCTACAGTGATAAACTGCCAGGTTACCAACAGATGGCAGTTATTGAGGATTCTCTCTCATCCCAGCCACATACCCTTCACTTCAGGAAGTACACAGATCTGATACAGAACAACACAGCATATTTATGATATACCTCCTGCAGTAAAAGCTCCATTAAAAAGAAAGAGTGGAATTGCAAGGATCCTGAATTACTTTCAATGACTCAAATAACAATCAAATCAACAATCGGTAGAACACAAGCTAGATCTGAAATAATCCCATTGCCCATCTCATTGCAAATTTATTAAACCATCTTATTTACTAAAAGCAGGGTGTTTTCTCATACCAAGAACATCAGCACGCAAATACAGTTGAGAGCAGCAGGATTTGTGTCAATCAGCAAGAATTACAGGTGTCTGTTTATGCATTCACTTTTGCCCAGTACACGCTTTCTCTGTAAAACGCCTGTTCATCACCTGAAGCAAAGCACCAGAACAAAAGCCACACGATAACTACGCATGAACCACCGTGCTGTCTAAATTAACAGAGGCCACATTTGGAAAGGGAAGCACCTCGAACGCTTTATAACTAGGATACGTCTTCTCCTACATCGAGGACTTCCCAAAACCAAGTTCTTAAACTCTTGAAATGAAAGAATCACCTGGGAAGCCGACAAATAAACAGATAAAATCTACCAGCTATCTGGAGCATTTAGTAATACGGCATAATTAATTAAGCATCTGATTATTCTATCATTAGGAAGAATACGAGACAATATTGTTTTAATTAGCTGACAATACAGGGCATTATTAAATGCTGCTCTAATAGTTTTAATTGTAAAGATATGATGTGGCAAAAAATTAATCACGTCTCTCAATGACTACGATACACACCTAATGCTTTATCCAAAAATTATGATTGCATATTACAGTAGAGAACAACGTTTAAAAAGATGATGAATCACATCAGTCTCAACACATCCTGGAGTAAAGGGTGATGCCTGTCTCCCATCAGTGTGAAAGCCAGCCATTAACTCCTCTCTTTTTTTCCTATTTTTAACTGTTTAGCCACAAGAACATCTCCTCCTTATCCCATGAGGGATACCTGTAAGACGCTTTGGTGAAGGACGACACTAAAATCAAAATATATACCTTACCTGCATGCTTGCTAATGTTTTCAGATATATAAATAAGTTTTGAGTCACAATTTCTACCTACAAAACTGTAGTACTATGTATCTATGTATGTATGTGTCTGCTGCTTGATTTTGCCGTTAGTTTTACCAGCACACTTGCCAAATAACATAGATTGCATCTGTAGCTCCTGAGATGACTCCCACAGCCTCTCCAGCGGGCTGGTGTAGCACTGACTGCTTTCTGTGGTCTGATACAGAAGGTGACAAGCAGTAAGCACCGTTCTGTAGCTCGAATTCTTTCAGGACTCTTTGGTTTGCAACATCTCACCCTGGGACTTTGTGGCTGCTCTGTCTATCAGCACGCCTCTGTCTGGAGACAAGGAGAAGCACAGAGTCTTGGACAGAAGGTAGAAATCCAGGGACGTCTTCGGACAAAGTCTTCCACGTTCGCAGCTCTGCAGACCCAGAACGGGAAGCACACGCGCCCTTTCAGGCCGAGCACCTTACTTGCCAAAAGGAGAGGGCAGAACCTGTCACTCAACACCGGGGATTCAGATGCGTTCAGTCCGACAAGAAATTAATTGTAGGATTTCTTATTTGCTTGTAGCTCTCTTACTGTGATGAAGATGGTTGCCCACTCCCTTCTGATTTATAAATCTCAATTTTAAAAGGTTATAGATTTTGCATATATAAATCAATATTAGTTTTAACTAAAACTACTATTATGTCAAAACAACACATCTTCCAATTGTTTAAAACTGCAGGAGAGAAAGCCAAAAGAAAATGTATCAAATCTAACTTCTTCCACAAGACCTAGAAGAAAGTTAACCAACGAATAATGGAAAGACTTCGATGCATGTGCAAGTGTAATGTATATATAGAAAACCTATGCATATTTGATTGTAGTATTTCCCGATCCTGTAAATTTTTGTTTTCTCCTCTTTGAAGATGTACTGTCTTCCTGCATAAATGAAGCCTACCAGATGGATGATTCTAGAGTACAAATACATAAATAATACACAGTTTTCCCTTCTTCTGCAGCTTAAGTTTTATTTTAAATTGAAATTTTGGACTCCATTAGTCTACAGTACAGTTAACGCACCATTAGCACTGCACTTGGCCACATTTAATGCATTTTCAATCTGAAATAGTGAGCTTTCCCTGAATAATAACAGAATCTGATACGTTCCAGAAAAGCAGCTACCCTGGATACAGCCACACAGCTTTGAAGTAGCTTTTCCTTTTTTACCACTTAGGAAAAGAAACATTAGCACCTGGAAAGACTTTTTTGTTGGGAGAGACTTTGAATGATGATTTGCCTTTTGACTGTTTTTACAATTGGATTTTTCTTCTGCTAGGAGGCCAGACTGGAAAGATTTACTATCATCACACTGTACACAGGGGAACTTTAAATTTTTCAAGGGACAGTTGCGCAGATAAGTACTGAACTCCTTCTGACAGCTTTTAAAGGAACAGTGACCTATTCACGGCACATAACTCTCAACAACTCAACCACTTCAGTGAAACTATTTTTTAATATAACAATCATACCCACATCCTACAATAAGCAGATTGATGGGGACAAAAAAACCCCACTACTATCCTTTACTTCTTTAAACATTTACATCACAAAAATCTCCTCCTCATTATCAGACTAGTTGTGGTATTAACGGTGTCTGCTCAGTAGTACCACCTCTCTTCTGTAACTTATACTTGACCTAATGTAGTCACTGATGTTTAGATTTGGATGGTACAATAACAGACAAATGTCTGTTTAACAAAACCTTTGTGGCTTCTAGGGCTGTGTTTTGGTTTTTTTTTTTTAATATCTTTTCCCCCCCTTCCAATCTCCAACACCGCTAACCTCCCTTAGTTGCATGCGTTCAACACATGCTAATATTCTTTTGTGGTCTTCACCTACCCAAGCGTGCTAGCTACTAGCATCCAAAACAGGCACATAAAATGAATCATTCTGATGTTTCACTTTGTTCTTAATGATTTGTGTTACTAGGGCACCTTCCTTACTGAAGTACGAACAATTCCAGCAAGCAAATTGCCAAAGAAATGCACCAACGTCTTCATCCAGGAATCATATTCCACAACTTCCACAAGGTACCTCAAGACATACGATGACCAATAACAGTAATAGCTGGGTGGAAGGAAGCAAAGTCAGCAGCACAATCACGGACCTCGACCACTGTCACTGCGTCGAATTCTCCCACCAGGAGTGCCAAAGGATCATCAATGTCCTCATGCAGGGAACCAGGGTTTTCTCTTCCGTCTCAAAAAGATGCAGTAAACTACAAAGGTGTTCAGTTCTGCGTGTCTTGGAGAGACGAAGATCGCAAGTTTATTCAGAAAAACCTGAACTCACGATTCTATGGAAACAAGGTGTTTTCAGCCTGCTGCCGAGCCATTTTCTCTCAGCAATCAGGTGGCATTATCCCAACTCAGAGGTGCTGCTTTGTTGTTTGACTCCCAGGAACATTGTTTCCTGGAAACCACAGGGTGCACACTAGGAATGTCCTGGATGTGCAGGAAGGCAATACATCGGACACAAAGAAGAGACAAACTCTTTAGTGCTCTATGCTGTTGATGATCCCATTTCTCCATCCATGGAAATGATCCCATTTCTCCACCTGTACGTAGACGATAAAGGATTCCAACGATTCCTGCTCACCCTCATCACAATGGAAAGAAGCTTAAATGATTTCAGATGAAAAATGTTTTGAGCTTCTTCAATCCAAGCCACTGGAGAAGCACATTGTTGTACTGAAACTGAACTATTACTTGAGAAATGGAGAACCAAAGCTATGCTTACAGCAAAGTCAAAATAATAAAATCAGGGAGTGCACTCATCAGGAATTGTATTCATTAAGAAAACTTTACATGCCCTAACACGGAAAGAATATACGGTAAATATCCTTACCTTTTATTGCAATGCAGATCATAAATAGGAGTTTTGAACTGTATGGACTTGACCATCTCTCCTGTTCGCAAAGAATAAAGGTCCACACAGCAGTAAGGTGGGCTTGTGCTAAAATAAATAAAACAAGATTTTAATGGAAAGAAGGATTTTTTGTGAAATAATTTTAAAATTCTTTCAGCCCCCCTGTATTATTTAGCACCCGAAATGAAAAATCCCACAATTCGAGCAGAATGCTGGAGAACAAAGGACTCATGTAAGCCTTCTACATTAAGGGAAGGTGTCATTAAAATTAGATTACAAAATCCACAATGGTCAAGAACGTGTATTGTGCAAATAATTATCAGGCACTTAGTTTCCTTTGTCACAAATCAGACTTTGGAACATCAGACCTGACCAGCAAAATACAAGCCGTTTGATAGGTATGAAGTTTTAGAATACATTCTACTTATTTAAAAAATACTCCGCAGAGCATCACTTTCCTAAAGGGAGTACTTACTTCACTCTCTGCCACAGCTAAATTATATGACTCGACTTGATAGAGACACATTACACAGAATTTACATTACATCTCCAGTGGACTTTTGTCTGAACTATACAGATCTTTTCAACTGCTTTGTGTCACTTTTATCATTTTAACGTAAATAAAACTCTAAGACCATTTCTTAATGAAAAGGCTTGCTTTCTTCTGAGAGGGAGAAAGTGCTGAGCGTTCCGATAGGGTTGAGGAAGCTAGTGGTGGAAACCATTTTACAAGCTGAGGAGCGGCTTTGATGTGGCAGTTCTTTTCCATAACACCTTTTTTCCCCTCCAAGAACGCATTAAAATGTTGGCTACTTCTAGGTCAACGCATATGAAAGCGGCACAAATTGCCAGCTGTACAAACATACACTAAGTATTGGTGAAGGAGGGTGTTTCCCCTTGCCCGTATCTTTTTTATTTTACAGAGTTTAACACAATTCCTGACACAACACTTGCTTGTCTTTTGGATCTGCTCAAGCCGCTCGAGAATTTTCTGGAGAGCCAGAGTACAAATGCCAACTGTTTTTACCCCCAGTACCTCAAGACACTGACACAGTACACACAATTACGTCTGCAGCAGAGAAACAACGTGCAATATCTGCACAGAAGAGACAACGGTCAAAGAAATAACAGAAAAAAGTTTTGACATTTCGCCTACTGAAATTCTTCCCAAAATATACATTTTTCTAGGCACATACCTAGGCTAATAACTAGAGGGTGCTATTTATTACTTTGAAGCACTTCAAAGGCCCTTCAAAAACACTTTTAAAACAGTGAGACCCAACTGCAGTTACTTCACATTAGAAGCTCAGTGCTGCTAGAAAACTTGATTTAAGTACATTTATTACCCACAGGAAATTATTATTTTGTATAAGAGTACGCTGATTCTTATTTCAAAACAGAAATCACAGTAGTTGATATAGCTAAAATTATATTAGCATAATTGATACCCGTTACAATTTCCACATAAGCCCGTGCTGAGCAGTCCCATTTTGACTGTTGGAATTGACATACAGCTAACTACACGGCTACACCTCCAGAGTCCGCACCTTCTAACACCTACTGCACCAACAAAACTGCAAGTAATAATCCTGTCACTCCAATGAATAATTGTTATTATGTCACACCTTTCTTTTGGCTGCTCACGGTAAGACCACTCTACCCATGCTTTTTCAAACCACGCTGGCTAAAAGCCAACTAACTTGAGTTCAAGTGCTAATGATCAAGCAGTAGTATGGACTAGGTCAGCAGTACTCTGAAATTCTACCTAGCTCCAAGTCAAAAGTTCTCCCTCCAAATATTATCTTTCTTTTCATTCCATGGTACACTGAAATCTATGACCAGAAAATAATATGTACGTTATTTTTATTTCCTGAAAGAAATACAAAGACAAGATGAAATACTTTTGGGGATGCTCCTAGGTCATAATCAGCAGAAACAAATGGCAATGGCCAGAAAAAGCCATGCTTGTAGCCCTTTCTTGTGCCATGGTGCTTGTGCTCCTGGCAGCACAGACACTCAGCACTATCACGAGTCTTCCGACAGCTGAGGATGTTTTCTTGGGAAAGTCCCATTTTCTGGCTAAGTGCTTTATCCACCAACTGTGACAAAGAAGGGCGGAAGCACAAGCGCTTGCTCTTTCTTTGACAATCTCTTCAAAGGTGGAAAGGTTAAAAAAAAGTTTCAAACACTAGAAAAGACTTCTCTCTATCCTTTCCTTCCGGCTATTTTAGTTCCTCTCCCTGCTCAAACTAATTGATGTTACAAATGTCATTTGCTACTGAGCACTCTCAATTCTTTAGACACAACATTCATTAAATTAGTGTAATTCAAATTTACAAATTCTACTCCAAAAGCTGTGTATCTAAACGAGTAATGATACAATGCCGAGATCCGTAATGCCATGTTCTTTTTCGAGCAGGTCTCAGTAACAACTCAACATGGTTTCAACTTGTGGGGAGGGGTTTCAAGTTGTTGAACAATTTCATCGTTCAGCAGAACCCCATACAGCACGGATTCTCCAACGCTGCAAAATTTCATTTCTTTTCCAAAGACATTACTTCTCAACCATTCTAAAAGCATGAACCTTACGAATGGCCTTTCTTTACCCTCCTTTACATCTCCTCAGCTAGCAGCAAGATCAATTCTTCTAGAACACGGGAATGAGGATTATAGACACAGATCTAAGGATTCATTTCTCTGCCATAGCACTTCAAGGATAATAAGAGCACCTTGATTAGCCTACACGACTCACAAGCAGTAATAAGAGCTATCCCTCCCTCCTCCATTTCACTGATGCCAAAAGCTCAGGCGCAGTGGTTCTGCGCACTTTCCTTCCCAGCCTCCGATATGAAATGGATTCTTTATTGACCCATTTCACCGTACTGAATCAACAGAAAAACAACACTTTGTCCTCTCCTTCTCCTCTAGCGGGAATTCTCCCCCAGGTTAGTTCACCGAAAGGGCTCAGTGAAAGGTCTGCAAGCACAGAAGCAAGGAAGGAGGTAGAAGCACGTGGACTGAGCACCAGAAGATGTGCACCAGGGCTGCACACGGCAGAACTGGCCGGCCAGCACAGAGCTGCAGCACCACGCAGCCTTTTCTGACACCTTCTGCCCTCCACTCCCAATTTTCTTGAAACAAGGAATTTGGGGATTTCTACAGCCCATGTTGCACAGGAAGGCAGACTTGTGGTGTTCCCTTTACACTCCTAAAGTTAAAAAACAGACCGAGTCCTGGATACAGCTTTTAAGAGCTAGACATCTCAACTCCTTTTAATTCATTATTCAAGAAGAATTTGAACCCAGACCCACCAAGATCAAGAGCAGAGGAGAGATGCATTTCCCTTCTTCCATAACTTGATATGTTATTTCATTACTCTGTTATGTTACCACACAGCAGGAAGATCTACACTAAGCAAGCTGCCCCATTTAAATATATAAAAAATTACGGTGTTCAGTAAGACAACGCATCATGATTGATAAACATCCTGGAGTCCTTTGCAGGGTCTCTACAAAAATTTACTCAGGCATAATGCTTTGCTCTTAATGGTTTTCTTTACTAAATTATCAAATACATACATAATGAAATATTAAATAGTCAAAATTACACCACCTATGACAACAACAAAATAACTTTTAGTGTAATCAATATATTTAAATTTCAGCTGCGAAACCAGAAGTACCCAAACTACCACAGAGCACCACCGAAACCACCACACACCGCAAGACGGAGCCCCACAAACTTGCAAAAGCATCTCTGGACCATCAGAAGTTCTCAAAACCTAAAAATTGTATGAAACCAAAATTACGGCATCTTGCTCTATTTCGGGAATAGTCACGAATATTCATTTCAGAGGACCACAGAGACACTGTAAGTAAACATGCCACAAACACACCAGCTGATGCCCTATCTTAGCCTATGCTGACAAACTACGATCCCTTTGGAGAAAATGAAGCAAGGAGACTTCTAGCTAAGAAGCTGCTCTTCTGACAAATTGAAGGACTGAAGGTTCACATACGTCTCGTCGATGAGAAGGGCTCCGATCATATTTCAGTGTAGCAGTGATGATCATGTAGAGGGGAGAGATTAAGACAGGAATGTGAAAACACTGGTTTTTGTGTCCCGGGGATAACACCAAGTCTGTCACAAATAAAACTCTTGCAAATTACTCCAACAGATTATCAACAAAATTTTGCTATGTATCCTGATTGTTAAAATAGCTGCTTAAGGCAGAGATATCAACAAGTTCTTTAAAGGCAACGGACACAAAGCCACCGATGACTTCAAAACGTTGACATTAACAAATCTACAAATACACTCAGGCTCTTCTCCCTTCTTCTGTTTGACTGCTGCGGTGCAGGGAGAGAAGCAAAGTAACAGATGCCTCGTACAGCTGGCACTTGACTACATCTGTGCTTACGCATCACGACATAACCATCACCTCTTCACAGATTTGCCAGCAATGAGTCACACCGTTTAGAAAAGCTCTGCGTAAAATGTTTGCATACGGAGACAAATCCACCCTACAAAACACACACTTTTTGTACGCAAAAGGAGCAGCCTGATGGAACCAACACGAGCCCGGAGTTTTCTGTGCCTAGCAAGGCCTCGCTCTGCCTGCTCCCAATGCTTCCTTGTCGCCACGCGACGACCGACATCCCGCTCAGAGAGAGAACAGCCATCAGTCACGGAACGGCCTCATCGGTCCAGAAACGGGCAAAAACAAAAACGTTTGAGGTGTAAAAGCGAAACAGAGCTTTTGCTGAAAAAGCTGACCACCAGGCCTTTATAAAGCATTCTTTACGTGAGGCATTTTCCAATTAATTGTGGCATTTTCCAAAAAAAAAAAAAAAAAACACAAACAAAACCCCAAACATCTCCGGATGAAATGGCCAACACAGCGCATCACTGTGTATTTTACACCATCTTCACAAAACAGGGCTAGCGACTTCAAAAAATAGCTCAAGGGAAGCATCTCCATCTACCTGCTTTTATTTTCTCTACATGCATACAACATCAGCCTGATGAGATACACAATGATGTCACTTGGGAACAATGACAGAAGTTCTGGCATCATAATACATTTTAGATAGTAATAAAATTGCTAAAATAATAGGTACAATCTTCATTAGGGAAAAGTGTACAGTTGTACAGTAAAAATATTTTCCATCACCTATACTCCTTTATACAGGCTCTGCAAATTTCTTTTGGAAAATAGTCAATTAATTACTATTACAGCCAACGTGTTAACGTATGAAAATGACAAAATGAATTAAAACTTTCGAAAAAGGTGAAATTGTATCAAATTATCAATGTGATCACGTGAAGAGATTACACGGACTGATCTACCAAATACAGGAAAAACTACCACTTCTCAAGAACACGAGATTGCAGGGATTCTACGCAACACCAGTGTTACAAACAGCCTACCAAAGCTTGTCACAAAAACTGCCCCAGAGGTCAGTCAGCCTCCGCATTCGCCGACTCGGTTGTTCTGCCTTGGTGTCGTTTGGTAAAGACGGCGCAGCTCTCCGCAGGCCATCGCTGCGGCGTTCTCTAGGCACCATCTCTTTTTGGTCACTTGACTTCACGTGATGGAACAGGGGGAAATTGCTGCCTTCCAGCTGCTCTGTATAAATGGATCCTCATCTAAGGTGCCACTCTGCAGTACACCGCATGTCCCTCTCGCCTGCCAAAACTGCACTACAATGAGCTCCATCTTTCTCTAATTACACAAAGAATTACATCACATCTCCCTTCCTCTGTACCCTTACGAGGCAGTTTCTTTCCATATTCACTCAGGACAAATCTTGCACATATTAGCAGTATGTTTTCTAGAGTAATGATCCTTTTCTTTCTCTTTTATAATTTCCACATTAAAAAAAAAAAAACCAAATCATTTCTTCCTCTTCTTCCACATGTACTGACCTTCCCAGTGTGCAGGGCAACATATAGAGTTTTGTATAACAGAAAAAAAAAACCTCACCACATAAAAAACACATTAAAAACTTCTACTCCTCAGAATACTTAATCTAACATATGAGAAAAAGTCTTTCATTTAATCACTGTTCCAGTTCTGATACTTCCAGGTATTATCTGGCAAGTTCTTTAAACAACACTCCACAAATTCACATTCAGATTTGATGGGACGGGGCTGTGAAACGGTGCGAGTCACTGCACAGTATCCAGGAGCCACCCGATACCGTCTCTACTGATCTCAACAGAATGATGTCCATTACCCACTGAAGACAGACACACAAAAAAAACAGATATGACAAAAAATTACAGAAAATATCTTGCTGAATAAAGCTGATGACTTTATTAAAGACTAAATTGGTATTTGTTACTACAGCAACTGGAGAATATTGCTTCCTAGCAGCTAGAAAATGCTACTTCCATACCCGGGAGGCCAAACCTGGCTTTCCTTACTGACAGCAGAGGTCACAAGCCCACAAGATGGAATCGCATTCCCTGCAAAAGGCTAGTGACGTTGAAACTCCAGAGAAACGTCACACGTCACGCAGGTCAGTAAATTCAACAGCAGTCACCAAACCAGCTACAGACAGCAGGTCACGCGCTTCCAGTCAAAAGCAATGTGACTTTTCTCATACAGTCATATAGTTGCCACTAGTCTATATAAAAATAAAGTGATTAATAAAAACAAAAATCTGGCAATTATTCTGTCACCATTTGCCTGTTATTTTAAAGCTTTGTTTCACAACTAAAAAACCTCTAGTCTAATTTCAGTGTTTTGAAATTAGGTCAGGTGACCTGTTTTATTATTCTATTCTGAAGTACAATTTAGTTTCCAAAAACATAACCTTTCACTGTTTCTAGAAAAGTTTAAATCCTTAGCGTATGTCTGTTACTGCACTGCGTGTTCCCAGACTCACCTTCCATTCGACTATGGCCACCCTAGAACCATCCTTCATTATTCTCATACATTTCTCTTGTGATGTTTTGTTTATTTGCGTGCAATTTGCAAATATTGGTTTTTTCAAGCCCAGCAGATCCAACAAAGAAACCAGCCTGGTTTTTAATTACTTTTAGTGTCTTTAAGAAAAGAGCTAAAAATATCAAAATTATATTGAGATCATACTCAAAAAAATCTAATATAATAATCTCCCGCCAGGTCCAGTTTACAGTCTGTGAGATTTAACATTGACAGAAACCTTTTTTTTTTTAATTTCCAAGTGCCTTAAACAGAATACAGCTTCAAAACTTCTTTTACAAAGGACAGCGTATTTCCTTGTCAAGTCAGAAGGGACCCTTACATCACCCAGACTTCCCCTCCGACGCAGGTTCACCCAGACATCTACTGACACCCAGCTCAAATGCTGTACCAGCAGCTCAGCCCTGGCACCGACCAACACGTCCCGCGGAGACAACAGGAAAGAGCCAAGCGACAGCACGTCCACGGAACCGGCTGGACAAGGTATGCCCACAGGACCTGTACAGCAAGCTTCTCCGGGAAGATTTCAAAAAAGGACTGCTCTATAAAGCACCAGATCTACCAGTAAGATACTGGTAAAGAAAAAGCATTTCTTTATAGGAACGAGGAGGACCCTGATAGTGACACAGATACAAGTTTCTACACAGCAGTGCAGGGGTTAAGATTGTCCGGTAACCTGTCCAAGCTGTGGCCACTCTCTGCTACTTCATAGCAGAGGAAGAAAAGCAAAACAAAACCAGAGTACACGGTACAGAGTTAATTAATTGTAGATTGGAAAAATTCCTTCCTGAACCTTCACACTGGAAAGCTGCAGCATGAGATTTGATTATGATCTTTGTAGTAATATTATTAGCATGTTGAGACCACAAAGGCAATTCTGTTCTCCTCAAGGCCCCAGAAGAAGGCTTGCTCAGATTAACAGATTTCAATACTAGAAGCATCACCTCTTTCCAGACCATGCACAATATGTCCCAGAAACTAAAAGAAATTCTTTTTTACCCAGCAACCTAATCTTGTCTTAAAAGATTTCAAGCAACGAGTTCTCTATTTTTATGGTAAGTTGTTCCAACATTTAGTTCATTTCATTTTTATGAAATTACTTGCTATTGCAAGACACAATTTGTACATATTCTGCTTTTCAGCTTTTATGTCTCTGTCAACAACACAAAAAAGCTCACTGCATTCAGTTATCTTTTGCATAAATCAGTACACATCCAAAGCAATCCAGTCACCGACTAATCTGCAATAAAGTGAAAAAGATGTTTAAGCCTTAAGTTGTCAGGTTTGTTTTCCAGCCCTGGGACATATTTTCAGTCCACCTCTGAGCTCTCTTTAGTATTGCAGTATTCTTGCCTTCTTTCTGAAGGATACATGCCAGAATGTAAAATTTGAAAAAAAAAAAAAAAAAATTTCAAGGATTGCATTATTTCTTCCTTAAACACCATCGTAGAAAAAGCTGCCATTAAGACTTTCACCATCTAGTCCCCTAACACTCCCTGGCTCTCTGCATCAAAACTTTCCACAATAAAAGCTCGAAAACTCAACTCTAAGCAATTTTCTTACTTTCATTCATGGTACTTGACAGATTCATTCAAAGTCAGGACAAGCAGAGAAAGGTACTCGAGGCAGTGACTTCCCAGAAACGCGTGTGCAGCAGTGCAACACCGGGCAGCAGGGACATTTCAAGTGCACCACAAATTGCAAAATGCATGGAAGCACTTCTTTCTAAATAAGAAAAACCTGTACCAATCTCAGACACGTTACTAGATCTAATCCTTCAAATACCAGGGAGGAAATTATTTGATACAGCACTAGAGTATGGGTGTTAAATACCAGGAGATACATACTTCACTCTTGCACCTTCCTCAAAGATTTTGATCAAGTCTATCCGCCCAGTAACAAAGTTCCATCTCACGCTCTTGCCTCCCCACCTTTACAGCCTCACAGGCACAAAAAATTATTTTTGACAAGTCATCAACTCTGCAGAAGCCATTTTGTTACAGGTAAACTACAAGCCTCAGCCTGAATACCAAAAAAAGACATACCAACCACATTGTTTGCTCGTGCATGGAAAGAAAAAAAGATGGGACTTGGGTACCTGTGCCAAAACGCACACTGGACAAAAGGCATCACAGCCATCTGTGTACACAGTGTGCAAGTAAACCACTCATTTTGTGAACAAAGGAGACAGAACAGAGATGAGCTAACATGCATCAGATCCTGCGCAACACTGTCTCACGTGGGCAGAACAAGGATGCCAAGAGCTGGGAACAGAGGTGCCACTCCTTTCAGAGCTTATTGATGGAAATTCTTGAAAAAGATCTAAACAATATGTGAAGCGTTGATCCCTACATCTTGCCAACGCCAACGTTTAAAAACCGCATTAATCGTTTCCCCTTCTACTTGTTTGGTTCCAAGGACAGGAGTCTCTCGTTCCCGTGATTTCACAAGCAGGGCGTCTCCTCACCGCGCAGAGCCCGGCTGTCCCAGCGGCCCCGGACTGCGGCGGGAGGCACCGGGCTCTGCCCCGGCGAGCACCTTGGGTCCTGGTGGGAGAGGACCTGAGACTCGACAGCAGTCTGCTGGTCCTCAGGGTCACAAAACACTGCAGTGTCTTGTTTCTTCTCTCTCTGTAATGGCACAAATCCCAGCCCTCAGATGAAAATAACTATATTTTACTGCAAGGTGTGGTGCTCCATAAACATTTCCTCCTTACAGGCAAAATTATACTGTCATAATTAGCTGCCCTGGTACAACTTACAGCAGGCAAATGTATTAAGCAACCCTGTTAGGTCACAACTATCCAAGTCAAAGTTATGTCCATTTTGTCTCTAGCAAAAACGTTTCTTAAAGAAGTTAAGTTTCATTAAAACTAAAACTTGTAACTCCGGAAATTACATTGTCCGATCATTACAAGAATTGTGGCACTGTTCAAAGAACACTTGAGGTAACAGCACATCAAAACCAGCTTATTGTAAAGCAATTAAATTCTTTGCCTTATTCTTAATGTCTGTCCTCACATAGACATTACCATTGTTAAGCGTTCTTAAAATGTTCTAGCCCGTCCTGCACACATTGTGCTTTTCAAGGGCACTCACATATTTTTACTACCTATTAACTTTTTATAGACTTTAATTAAAGAGCTATGGTAAAAGATAAGTTAAAAAATATATATATACCTTTAGCAAAGCATTTGCAACAGTGTACCTTTGGAAGAGATTTAAGAACTTTTAATAAAAAGCCAGCTTCATGCCAGGGAATTGCTATGCTTCTATACTCTCCATATGACTAGCTAAGGTAAAGAATTCACTTAATGTTTGGAATTCACTGATCTTGAGAAGATAAAAAAAAGAAGTTGTTATCGATCTACACACATCTCGGTCTCTGTGCTACTGCAGAAGATCACAAGCCTCAGTTTCTTCAGTCAGATCCCATTTCTGCTAAAGCTAAAAAAAATTTGCCCTATTTTGTGTTGAATTCCAAGCCAGCTTCTTCCCCACTGTTTTATAAACATGCTTTGCACATTCATTTAAAAAAAAACAAATTAGTATAAAGATTAATTAATTGTTCCTGACATTCTTCTTAAATTTCAGAGATCAAGGCAAGTATAGTTATGTTTAAGACATGTTTCTATGGACAAAAAGCAGCAAGTCTCTCAGAAAATATGAAAAAGTATATCAGGTGTTCATAGGCAATACAATACAGTTATCTGAACTGAGAACTCCTTACTCTGAACTTTGCACTCCAACCTTTTCAGGGTATTTACTCACGGGATTTTATGATGTTTTTCTTGTACAATAAATAAAAATGCAGACACATGGCCTGCTGCCATCCCTTCCTCTACGCGCTCACACTTCACCCTGGGTGAAGGCAAGCTACTGCCACTGCACGGGATCGCCCACCAAGCCTGCCAGTAGCTGGACACTGACAGACCCGGGCTTCGCTGCTGCAGCCTCTGCACCCACCACCCTCCTCGCTCCTCACGCTTACTGCAGCGCTGTCTGTCTGCAGAGCCGATGCGGCGAGATGCCTGTCACGCAGGGCACGGGGAAAGAGCCACTTCTTGAGCGAGCTGACAATTCCATGTTAAATAAATGAAGATCAAAACGTTCCTTTCAATGTAGTAAAAAGCCAGCCTACTACAGGGCAATGCAAATACACATTTCCTCAGCAGCTTCAGGTGAGCGTTCAGACGTCACTGCCGATACAGGGAGTTACTCTCAATCACACACCACAGTCGATACGACAGGCAAAACCCCTGCCCAAAGACAGAATGAAAAGTTGTTTCCGCTCTTGGGGCTGTATGGGGGAAGAATCTGAAAACACAAATTTTCTTGACAATTCTGGAACAGATGTTTTGCACTGATGGAGGTCATGGATTTTTTCAGTTCTGAGTACTTTCGACAACCACTATGTTCACTTTTGTTCAATCAAATCAACGGCTCCTTTGCTTCCTACCTGTAGTTAAGGTGCCAGAAAGACTGTGTTGTAGACCAACAAGAAGAGGAGAATTTAAGACCAGGTTCTATCAACCTACTGATATTATCATAATAGATACTACAAGGACAGTTCAAGAAGAAAAGTAAAAGGGAAGGGGAATCCTTCAAAATATTAAAATGCTTAGCAACCTCAAAATTACTCCTCAGTTTTGGCAGCAGCTGGCTCTTCCCACATTCTGCATTACCAGCCGTATGTAACAGGTTCCTGCTATTGTGTTTTCTGCCCGTAACAACATTACTCATTCTCATCAGAAGAGCCTTTCTAGATTTGTTTGGGTTTGTTTTTTTTTTTTAATTTCAAAATGCATGAAGCTAAATAAAGCCATACAACAGCCTACAACCCACCTTTCCGTACCGCAGCATGCTGCACCACACTGCTTCACCCTACGGCCTGTGGCACGCCTGGCGCTGAAGTGTAAAATACCGCACAAGCTGGCTTCTCAGCTGGGGCAGGCTTCTGCAGAGAGACTGGAGTGTGACACGCTTTCCACTTCGCTGAGACATACCACATGTTACAAAACATAGCTGTCCCATCATATTTCGAGTTAGTTAATATAGCAAGATTAGCGGCATCTCAAGAGATCTGTTTATCTACAAGGCTTACTTGACCATCATTATCACTGAGGAAAAGTGCATCTGGAGCTCCACTTTTCAGAGCAGAACCAATTTCTCTGGTATATTCTGGACTAGATCTCCTTCTTGTCTGTAACCAAACAGTTCTTTTATACAAAAGTTAGGAACCTGCATCAGCTATTCTTGATAGTTCTGTGAACGTATGCGTAACTGGAAAAATTGCTGTAAATCTTGGTGAGCATAAGCAGAGATTAACTTCTGAGTAGAATACAACTGCATTTCTGTCCTGCCTCTGTCAAAGATTGATCTCGCTATGATCAGCTGATTAAGCTTTCCTCCAAAAATACAGAATGAAATAAGTTTAAGAGTTGTCTTGTCCTCCTTCTTACTGTCAAATGAAGCAGAAATCACCACTGAAATATACGCATGCAATCTGCACTGTAATAAATCCTACACCGGTCTTCAAGCTCATATGAGATGGACCAAAATAAAAAATGTGGAAACTTTTTGTATATCGAGAGACAGATGCCTGTCACAGCTTAATAAAAAAAAAAAATCAGATTTCTGGGAGCACAACACCGAGAACAAATTGATGCGGAAATATCTCAGCTACAGACAGATTTCACCAAAAACCCAAACAGAGCATTTTGTGGAGCCACTTCGAGCTTTCTAGCCCTAGATTTTACAAATTGCCAATATGTATAAAAGTCCAAATCAATACCAAATTCGTCTTCTTTATTCTGAGGCACTACTGATTGACAGTACATTCCGATCAATGGCGTATCAGAAGATAGCACAGTTAGCATCGATGGCAGTTGATTATTGCAGCATACGTACACTTTCTATATATTTGAGACACGGTTACATTTACCAAAGCCAGAATTCTACCAAAAGCTAAAAACAATCTGAACTGCGAGTCAGCAGAACTCATGGTTCTGAAGTGCACTGCACAGCTTCTTCAAAAACACAGACCCAATCTTTGCTCAGCTCTGGCGAGAGTGTCACATTTCTCTGCAGTCTGTGTAGGTTCAGAATCCCATCTGTTGTGTGAATACTCAATAATCAATATTTAAAAAGTGTTTTTACCTGCAATTCTGAACACAGCGAAAGTATTATGAAGGTCCAAGTATTTTATCCTGTTGATTCTTGTAAAAAGTATCTTTAGATTTCTTATTTTTCTTTTGGTTTTTTTCTTTTCTGTGCTTTACCTCATGATTCACGGCTCTGACAGCCCTCCTGGCATCTTCTCATCTCACATGTAATCACCACCAACAATGGACAAATTAAGCAAGCAGCTCCACGCCCGCCCTCCCCTCATTCCAAGCCCTGTGCAAAACCACTTCTTGGATTCAGCATTAAAGACAAAACCCTGTACCAACCTGCTTCATCTGAAATCGCTTTGCCACTGGTGTCATTAACAACATAAGCAGAAACTAATGGGATTGTGCAACACGTCATCACCTCGGTATTAAGTAGCCTCTCTGCCTCAAACTGCATGACAGCGAGACATCTTTCAGTTGCTTACAATCTACTGAAACTTAATTGTTTATATGCTAGTATATGGCTCCAATTACAATTTCTGAGAAGCTCGAAAACCATTCCAAGAAAGAATGAGAGGGCGTTAGAGTGCAGATGACAGAAGCTGAGCAGATACGCTTAGAGCTTACGGTTACGGCACTTGAAAAGCGCTGTGAACAACCAAGCCTCTGGCAGGTTCTGGTCACACCAGGTAGGCCAAAGTTTTCAGAAGTGCCCATTCATTGTATGTTCTTCTGGCTTACTCGACTGAACTTAGGACTTGACACAGCAGACCGCGATCTTCAGATGTGCGGAATTCACTGTAGCTGAACTCACTGGAAGCTGGTTTGAATATGAAATAGTATCTGAAAGCAATTCCTCTGAACAAGGAGCCCCGCGACCAGCGAAACCAATAGTCTGCTCTGCTTTAACCTCGCCTTACGGGTGAGATTCTACACGAATTGCTTGCTTAACATCAAAAAAAGCATTAGCTTATGTTACAGCCATTCTCCCAGTGAAGCCACCGATGCAGCCACCTCCTTTACTGGATCACTATTCATAAACTTTGGAGGAATTTCACAGTTAAATGCAGCTAACATTTCCAGGAGGAATTAAAATTGCTAAGGAAAGACACACAGAAATATTGCGCTCTCAGCACAGAGACAGCCACCTGCTAGAGCAGATGCTGAAATGGGAGATACACTCCTTCAAAGCGTGCAGGCAAAATGGATAGAAACTTTTAGTGTTATGTTATTAATGCCTCATCTATAAAATTAGATCATTGTACTGTACAAACATTCTACCAATAATTTAAAATCACAAATAATTTCAAAGATAAGTTTGTGAGCAACCACCCGAAAAGGCGGTAAGGGGTCTCCTCAGGCGATATTCTGAATATATTACCTAGTCAGAATGTAAAGAAAGAACGGATTAAGCAAGGTCTTCTTTTAAGATCTTACAGCTTTTTCACAAAGAAGGAGCCTTCTACATCTCTGTGTTGAATTACTGAAGAAAAATTTATTGTATTACGCATTTTATGTTATTTATAAATGTAAAATTTCAAAGGTAACAAAATATATCCATTCTCCTTCAAAAATAGATCAGAACTAGAGAAAAAGAATAATTATATCTGATTTTTTAATGGATTCTACTTATTCTGTTTTAATTGTCTTTTTCCTCACTTTACAGACTTTAAAAAAATAACCTAATCCATACATGAATGCTTCGAAAGAAATTAAAGAAAAAGGACAAAAAGGACTCCAGAGACCACTGTAAGACAGAAACCGGCATTTAGTAACAGATGCAAAGTTCAAACAGCGTCAAGTTGTAGTGAATTACACAAGTGGCAGCAATTGTGTAACAATACAGATACCAGGGCTGCAAGTTACCGCAGTTTGTAATTAGCTGCTGAAACTACGAGCACGAAGTGACAGTCGTTACTTAGGGAAAAACATTAAATAGCATCTTCTTTGACTTGATTGAGACCTCAGTATCTGACTGTGTTAGCATCCTCAGAAAAAGAGCAACTTAAATCATCCTGAAATTCCTAACTATTTTGCCATGCACTTTAAATCCTTCTTACAGTATATGGCACAGGAATAACCCTAAAACATATAAGAAAAGAAAATATAATCCTGAGCTGTTCTCTGGGTTTATGTCACATTGATTTATAACAGTGATTTCTAAGACAGACAAAAACACACAGATGCAAACAATTACTCTATTTTTGTAGGCAACTAGTGAGGTGGGTGGTAACTGAGAAATTTTGAAAAATCCTGTCACAATATTCCGTTTTTTCTTAAGTAACCCTCATCACACAACAAACGCTCGCCACATCAGAGACTTTCCAGGGCCTGAAGGGCCGCTTTGATTCCAGACCGCTGCAGGCATTAGCGGGGACGTAATTAGGGTAAAAAGTTCAACCACAGTTCCATGTCTAGAGTGCTGCCAGAAATAAATTTCCTCTCGTTCACTGGTTTCTACTGTACCCTCCCTGAGAAACATATTGAAAACACATTTATCTTTGTAGAGTTTGTTCCTCTTCTAATTAACTTTATAGCGTTTACAGTATTTAATAATTTAAAGTGGAATTTAAAGTGGCCCTGGAACCAGCAGCTCTGCCTGTAATGGTGCTGTGCATTATCTTTTCCCCGTAGCGCTGGTTTCGACAAGTGACTCGAGGAAGGTCTGTGCTCCAGCGGGTTTTATCTGCCCGCGCGTTCAGCAGACGGCTGCCTCCTTCCCTCCATCTCCCCCCCGTATCGTTACACGCACCGGGGGCTGGAACCGCAGTCAAACTACGCCTCAGCTTGGAAATCCGCTCTCCCAAACCTCCACGCTACCCCAAGCATCGCTTAGAGAATGTTAGCTTTTTATAGCTTAATAAATCAAAGCTTCAGAAGGTCAGAACTACCCATAGTTCTCACCAACTGGCCAACGTCTGCCCCCAAATACTCCATTTCTTCCTTCCAGTTTTGATCCAAGATTAACTGTTTATTATAGTTCAAAGGTTATTTGTTACTACAGTTCACTCAGGCAAACACTCGGTGTATCACAAGCACACCAGATCTTTCCTACCCTCAGTATTCACAGACGGAAACACGACCTTATTCCGTTACAGCTGTATCTCCCAGCATTTTCATTTGCGAGAAAATGCACAGAATTACCAGTAAACACTACTTAAACACTACAAAAAACAAATGAAGCACATTAATACAATTATAGAAACAAGTTACAAGAAAAAATGCTGGGATCCGAAGAGCTCGTTTTAAAACGAAGAACGTTGCTATCTTTAGCACATAACAACCAAACCCAACATCACTAAAAGGAATTTAAATTACTTTATTCAGGGGTTGCGTCTCTTAGGATCCTAAAAGCTACCACACAACCTGTTAAGAATAAACTGATTTTTCCTACAATAACCAGAGCCTATAATGTTTTTCATCTGCTGGAACAGAAGGAAATGTTTGCAAGGCAGTTGATAGGAAGGCACACTTTGCAGTTAATGATGTTTTAGAGTTTCTCAACAGTACAAGAGCCTTCGGGACTCAACCCCTCGAAAATAACAGAAACAAGAGAGCTTTACCCAACTTAAAAGGTTCTACTACACTTTTTAGAATAAAACCAATTCAACTAAATTTGCTCTCTAAAAATTTGAACTTGCACATCCCTGACAGTCTGCAAAAAATAAGGCTGA
>Ga0181612_104784_pt1 | contig 27725 bp, 12 predicted proteins | sample HoacroProtozoa21_FD_119630 | JGI IMG/M metagenome (GOLD analysis project Ga0181612, IMG submission 119630) | Hoatzin crop microbial communities from Cojedes, Venezuel. Combined Assembly of Gp0051906, Gp0051904, Gp0051908
TGTGGGAGAGCTCTTCAGTAGTGGTGCCATGCTGTAGGCTCAGTCCTCAGTGCAGGCGGACACCATCCTGTTTGGGGTGGAAAGCAGGGCCAGGGACTTTCCCACAGTGCTTGAGCTGAGCTCCCTTCAGCTGAGTTGGATGTTCTGGCCAAACGTGTGAGAGTGCAAATGTGTTTTCCAGGCACAGCATTTACTTATAGTAACATAGTAGATATGAAACTTTGGGGGAATTGTTTTTCTGATTTTGACTTTTTTCTGTTCCTTACAAGTTGGGCTGAATGTACTTCTATTAAAAGCCTTGTTAAAAATTCAAGTTTGCATAAACAGAGGGATTATCCTGAAGGACTGATACTTAATGCTGACTGTGGACAGTTCTTTGGCCATTGTGACCTTTTCTCTGTCTTCAGAAGAGTCAGAGAAATCATTTTGTTCATCATTGGGAAGAGAAGACCTTTTTACTGTCTACAGCTACCTGATGCAAAGATGCAGAGGAGGCAGAGCTGGACTCTTTTTGGAAATGCCCAGGGGACAGGCTGGGACACAATGGACAAAAGCTGAAACATGGGATAGGCCAGTTAGATACAAGAATTCTTTTTGCTGTGTGAGTGGTCAGGCCCCCAGTGGAACAGGGGATCACAGGAGTTGTGGAGTCTCTGTCCTTTGAGACACTCAGAACTCAGCTGAGCAACTAAGAGCAATCTGATCAGCTTAGCCTTGCTGTGAGCTAGGTGACAGAACTAGATGAGCTGCAGAGGTGCTTTCTAACCTAAATTACTCTATGAATGAATCCTATTGGTAAGCCTTTAATACATCTCTTCATTAATACACATGGAGTAGATTTGAAGTATTGACAGAAATAGTCTATGTCAAATTTAAACATCCTACTTAACATTTCCTTATTTCTTTCTGCATGTTTTTCCCAATCATGATTCCACTTACTAAAGAAGAAACCTTGAAATACTTTCTTGCAAGAATTTCTGAATAACATTTGTGGCAGGAGGGAAAAAAACAAAACCCCAGCCCCAAACTTCTTTTGAGATTCTAAGTTTGCAAATGGCATTTTTTTAATTTACTTTATCTTCATGATCAGTGTTCAGGGTTCGACAATGAGACTGAGAATAGAAGAGACTAATGAGGGGAATTGGTGGTTGAAGTCAGGAGAGAGTGAAAGAATAATCTGTAGACATACTAGAAGCGTAACACAACATGTTGAAGAATCATCGCCAAGAGGAGTTTCATATAATGTATGTCTGAGAAAAGATCCTGGAATAGTGTAAATAGTAGTCTCGCAGAAGAAGCTGCCGACTTACCATGCAGGTGTTGCTAAAAACATAAGGTAGTTTTACTGATCTGCTAACATTCTGCTCCAGCCTTTCTGCAAAGGGATTGTTACTAAAAGAAAATAGAGGTGGCCTTTCTAATGTGCCTTTTTCGTTAGTCCTTGCTATCAGGCCACTTAATATACAGAAATGCTCTCTTCAACTTGTGCTAGTCCCCAGAAGATCTCTCTGCATAGTAGAAAAAGAGCAGAATAGAAATAACTGTTGTGAAAGGATGATGAATTCTGTGATGTGGTTAGTAGACAAAAAGGAGATGACAGCATTTCTGGTAACATGGGGTGTCTGTTTCATTTGTTCTTAAACCTCTTGTGTTGGTGTCTAAGGATCTATTTAGGCTTGCCGTTACAGATTAGTCCCAAAGGCAGTGTGGATAGGTAAGGAGAGGTGCCTTCAGGCATGTGTCCTGCCAGCCTGATTCCCAGCCTTCCAGGGCCGTAATTTAAGATGCAGCAGATTTCTGTCCAGCAGTGACCAGACAGTGGTGTACAGTCAACACAGAAGTTAGTCTGAAAAGCTGTCAGGATCTCCTTGGGTATATATCCCTGGAGATAAGAAGTGTTTCTAGGTACCTCTTTAAGGGCAAATCCATTCCAGGACCATCTCAAGAGCTCTAATTTGCTGCAACAGAAGACTGACCTGAATTGTGTCAACAGTTCGTATAGCCCAGGATTCCACCTCCCATAGTGGCTGTAAATGGGGTGCTTGAAGAAGAGAAAGATAGGTTGCTCTAACAGCTGAATATGACACCTAATACTTTCCCTGGTTTCAACTATTTTTGGTTGGCTACTTACTGAATCAGATGTAGTTTTATGTAGCTAGTGATGCGTAATTTATACAGGATTTCTCTTCTATAATCTCATCCAGACTCTTCCCGAACCCATGTAAACTTTTGGCATCAATGATGTTCTTTGGCAAGGAGTTCCACATCCTAATGACATGTTGTGTTATGGTGGACTAATGTAGGTTGGAAACTGCATCCTGGTAGTTTATTTGATGCCATCTAGTTCTGATACATGAAGAATTGGTGATTGATTGACAGATTGATCTAGAGCCACTACTTCTGTGCCCCTCACAGATTTCTGTTGTATCTGAAGGATACAGAGGAGTCTTCACTTACCTGATCTTTTCTCATAAGCCTTTTCATCAAGTTTTGATTATATGTTCTGTCCTCCTCCAAACCTTTTGAAGGTCTAATTTATTCTTGAAGGCGAGAGGATCAGAACTGGATGCAATATGCAAGACATCAATGAATTGTGGATTACTTGTCATTGCTTCTGGTGTTTCATCTTATTTTCTTATCCATTTATTAACATTTGAATTGTCTTTGAGGCTGCTCCTGAGCTGTTATTTTCATGGAACTATTTATAATTACCCCCAGTGTCTTGGTCCTGAATGATAACAGTCACCTCAGAGCCTTTTGTTTTATATATGAAATTAGGATTGCTCTGCTCACCCAACATACATCACTTCATGATTTTCTTCATTGAGTTTTGTATTGTTTTACTGCCTAGCTGCCCTAACTTAAAATCCTTGTGCAGTTCTGTACAGCTGCTCTTTGTCCTTACTCCTTCAAATGACTTTTGTATTGTTGAACTTCTATCACCTAAATACTTAGCTGCTCCATCCTTTTTCCATTTTGTGAATGTACAACAGTCACAGTACTCGTCCCTGCTGAATGCCATTAGTGACCTCCCTTCTTCACAAGGGCAGATCACTTGTTCCTAAATTTTCTTTCCTATCTTTTAAGCCATCATTTATCCATGACATTCCCTCTTATGGTATAACTTCTTAGTTTCTTTCAAAGCCTTGATGGAGAAATTTGTTGAAAGCCTTTTAGAAATACATGTAGAGTTTTATCAACTGGATCACTTTAGCTGCACAGAGGTGACCTTTTCGGAGAATTCTTTCAGGTTTGTGAGGGACAATTTCCTTTAACAGAAGGCAGGTTGACTCTCTCGAAGTACATTATTTTTGTCGAGATATCCATTCTTTTTTTTTTCCTTACAGTTTCTATAGATCTCAGGTTTCCAGCCATGTTATTTCTTATATGTCTCTTGGCATCATTCTAAAATTTGGTATCACATTTTTCCCTCCCCAATGCTCAGATGCCAAGGTGATTTTAAGTCAACAGAGATTCACTGCTGTGAGTAATTTGGCTGTTTGACTTCCCTTAGAAGTCTTAGATGAATACCATTTAGTCCTAGTGATTTGGTATTGTTCCCAATGTAAAAATGTCCTCGAATCTTTTCTATAGTCGCTTCAGTTTTAGACAGATCCTTTGAGTCCTTCACAGAGAAGGATTCTGGAGTAAGAATCTCCTCTCTTTCTGCCACAGGGAATGTATATAAAGAATTTGGATTCTCTGAAACAGTGTTGTCTTCTTTCTTTTTGTAGTTCCTTTAACTAGTGCTTGAATTAGGAATACTGTCTTTTTCATTACAATAAAGCATACATTACAACACAAAATTACCCCAAAACCTGTTTTCCTTCCATTTCTAGTAAGTTATGAATTGAGGGATTTGAAGTGGTTATCACATGCTTCTATTCATTGTTGTTCATTAATTGTAACACCACTGTTCAGATAGATTTATCAGGTAAACTCAAATTCTCTCTTGTTTCCATTTTGGATGACTAGTTTTAGAATTGCAGTAGCTTGTCTAGATCTCAGGCCTTTCTTTTAAATTAGTTTCCCTAGGGTTCTGAAGTTTTATCAGATAGCAGAATAGTAAACAGTTGTTCAGACTTCAAGCCCTAATGTTTCTGATTAAAGTCACGAAAGATTTGCTTTCCTATTACAAATTTCAATTGAAGCAAAAATGCCAGTTCAGGATTTACTTCATAAAGAATTTCTTATCTGTAGAAAGACAAAACCAAAACCCTGTATTTAGCTTGCTTTCTTCAAAGATTAAATTAACTTGGAATATAAACTGCTTACTTTACAGCAATTAACTTGGTTTTCTACTTACCCTAATTTACCAAGGCTTTCTAACATATAGACCACATCTCTAGTCTGACTATCTCCAAAATAGCTCTTAAGACATACAGCATTATGTTATTTTGTTTAACAGTAAGTTCTGTATCTCAAACCTTCCTGTCTAGACAGAAATAATAGCTTAGTGTTTACAGCTCTGGTGTAAGACGTGCTAGCTACAGCATGAGTCTGGGCAAATGTAGTTAGAATGGCCCTCTTGATAACACGAGGTAATCTCTAAGGTAGGGATACATATATGAATGATCAAGACATATCTGTGACCTTTGATTCTGCAGCACTGAAGTAAAAGCCGTGCAATATGCTGGTATAGGCTCTCAAAAAATGAAATTTAGTATCACTCTGAAGAGTTCAAATTTGTTCTGCTCTGTAGAAAGTTCTTATACTGTTATTTTCCTTTTTAAATCTATTTGCCCTTAAGAGGAATAAGAGTATAAAGGCCTGGTCTCACATCTGTAGTCTAGGCTGGCACAGTGGCTTGGGTTACTTCTATAATAAAACCAAAAAACCTTAAGAAATATCTGGCTGTTGTTGGCTGCTTTAAATCCTGGAAAGGCTAGAGAGAAGCCTATTGTTGTCAAGACCAGTAGCTGATATCAGAAGTATCTATAGTGATGGTTAAAACTTTTTGATGCTGGAGATGGCTTTGGGATTATTATGAGGGCATGAAGACTACAGTAATAGCATGTCGCTGAATCTTCTAGATCAACAGCAGATGGATTGAAGGAAGTGTTAGTGCAGTATGTCTGGTTTCAATAAATGTGTATTAAAACTCAGAATAATCAAGGATTAGAATCAATGATTAAGCCAGGGTTTAGGAAGAGAAACTCTGAAGTAAGACTGCAGATGGACTAAGTAATACTAAAATTCTACAAAGTGCAGGTCGTTAGTTTTGGTGTAAGTACGCAGTTAAATGTGGGCTTGGAAAAAGAAGGCTGTACATTCGGTTTGTTGCTGAGGTCCTGATCTTTAGAGTGACTGTTGGAGCCGGAAAAAACTTTCTTGATGGATGCACAGTTTATACGATTAGGTGAAGGATTTGGTAACACGTATGACAAATAGACATGATGGGTAGGGTATATTGGCGGATTCTACATGGTCTGAGTCTGTGCTGCTGTAGAGGTTGATCAATGTCTGTATTATAGCTTTTTGGTCACTAAGATGATCTAAAGGCTGGGTTAGGTTTGATTGCTGGAATTAATGGTTAACATTTAATTTTAGTTTAGCTTATCATTTGGATGTAGTTAAACCCAAGGTCAGGATAGGTCATGATTAATTATTGAATAAAAAGTTATTTGTTAGTAGGGTCAGTTTTTGATCTCTTCATAGCTTATTTGTGCAAAACTGATACATGGTTTCTTCTTAATTTTAGTCACAGTTCTAATGCCTCTTCCACTGAGAGGCAGACAAGCTGCATTTCATAGATAGACCTTCTGGGACTTGGAGGATCAGGGTTGGCTTCAAATTGGTAAGAATCGTTCAACATTCTTGAACTTTTAGAAATGTCACTGTATCTTTGTAACTTGTGTGTGTACAAACATATATGTGCCAGTCTCTTTCTTCCAAATAAATAATTGCAGTCAGTCACTTATCAAATGCAATATCTTTGAGCTTGTCAAAATTTTCAACACCATCTTGTTGCCAGTTCATTTCCCCCATCCCAGACTGTGTTCATTTCCCGTACAACACTGATCAAAACAGTTGGAGAGTTTGGCCTGCAGACTAGGCTTTGGCAACCTCATTTAAGTGCTAGATTTTAGTTTCTTTCCCAAATTAGAGGTTATGTGTTCTCATAGTCTCCTGACTCCTGCTGAGTTTCCTTCTTGAGAAGCAAGATGCTACTGATTTCTTCCTTAATGCAGAGGTAGATAGTGCCAATAACACCCCTCTGATGGGTTTGGAATAGGGTGGAAGCCAAAAGCTAGGAGGAGCTGCCTCTCACAAATTTGTTCACTGTGCCATGGCTCTTGGCTCCCTGTTCTGTGGCAGTTTTTCTATGGGCTGCTGAATACGAATGAATAGGCTGTCTCCCACACCATAAGTTGCTAACCTGTCGTCTGAACAGTGATCAATTTAGAGTACTTTGTTTTAAAAGCATTTTACTGGTGTGTTTAATTCCTTTTCATCTTAAATTCAGATTATGCATTAGCTCTGCCTGCTTCTTTTTTTTTGACTAGCTTTCTCCAGAGTCAAGGTCATTTAAGATGCAGGCAAAGATAAATAAATAAATAAAAAATTCTTAATTTGCCTTTTTAAAATTTAAGTTTATTTGCACCGACCCGCACTGGAGTTTCGTTAAGTGTTTTCCATCAAATAGAAGGCATCACTAGGTCTCCAAGCTTTAACAGTTCTAATAGGAAGTTAGTAACTCTCATTTGTAGATATACTCTCTATATAATGAATGAGAAAATTTAAGGCAATAAAATTAATGAGAGAAAAAAAATTGGTAAGAAATCAATGACAAGTCAATGACAGCTGAATGCAATTCATATAAATATGACTGGTACTAAGAGCCATCTGTGAAAGCCTCAACTAGAGAATTAATCTGAACTTCCTGAACTCTTCACTTTTATTTCTGCTCTTTCTTCATATGTATTTTATTCCTGTCAGGAAAGCCTTTGCTCTTCCAACAGTTTTACAGGAGATGTTAAGAACTGCAGTAAACTAGCAGACATGTACAGTAACTTCACTACAGTCTCTGGAAAAAAAATTGATGGTGCCATCTGGAGTCCTGGGAAGATTAAACAATGTGCTTTTTAAAATGTGGTTGCATGTTTAAAGGTGTTTTCTTATACATATTGCATTATCATCATAATATTAAATCCAGCATTATCAAACAGCAGACAGAATAGTTCAGCAAAGTTTTAATTTATTGATTACTGTAAGATATGGAGTAGAGTAGAGTTCTATGAATGTGCCTTGGAATCCCTGAGTGTTGTGCTGCACAAATGATGCAGTTTAGCACGTTACGTTACAGTGTCTTTGGTGACTCGAGTCTAGTATTTCACCATGACAGCAGTTGCAGTCATCTTACCTAACATGATTCTGCAGCTGTGCTATTCTGTATACCACTTCCTTATGAACAAAACAATGGGCTATAAGATATTATATAAGCTTAAGCATAGCATGAGGGATGTTGAAATGGGGAAATTTAGTGATATAGCTGTAGTGAGATAACTCTCAGTATAAACACATTGTTTCAGGATTTACAGCATCGTTTAGAGTGTTATTTGTGTCTCCTTGGAAGTGGTTCAATTTTAGCAAAACCACCAAAAATATAAAAAAAGGAAAGAAAAAGAAAGAACACTAAATTGTGAAGATAGAGACCTGTACTAACACAGAAAGTGGTATAATTATATTGGATTCAGTATTCCAATACATTTTCCTGGGCAGATGTTCTTTAATCATATTTTGGAATTTCTATTGATTTTTCTTGTTAGCAGTGGCTAAAACATGATTGAATGTAACATGTAGCTTATGCAACAGTGCCCTGAAATAGCACTTAGACAGATCAGCTCAGCCCTTAGTGATACACAAAATCTGAGTATAAACTTCCATCATCAAAATAACTAATAAACCTTTCTCCTCTCAGGAAGTTAACAGAAGATCGTCAGTCAGGCAGCCACTTTCTCCGTCCTTCAGGACACTGTCTCATGTTACATCATTCCTTCACAGGGATATCTTGGAGTAGTTTCGTGGTGCGTAGTATAAATTTAAAATACTTTCTCTTACCGGTAGAAGTAACAGTACGTGCAATTTTTTTTCACATAAACGTGTGTAATTACAGCCCTGCCTTGTACTTAGTTATATACACATAAACCTGTGTATTTCCAGAAATATTAATGGGTACAAAATCCATCTGCAAGACTATTTATATATATGTAAAGATGGGGTTGAAGCATTTTATTCTAAATAAACATTCTGTATTTTCATAATATCTATTTACTAAAAAAACGTGGTTTACACCAGGCCCTGCCCCCAAACTCACCTACTCAAGAAAGCTACTGATGTCTTTTTAATTAAAGCCTACAGGACTAAGTCATTAACATGGTTAAGAAAGGAAATACTCTGTGTACTGCCAGAAGTAAAACAAGAAATGGAAAGTTGTTAGAAATTTTAGGTAAGGTCTTAAGTGTCTTGTATTCCAATTTTCTACATTTTAAAGGTCTTGTATTGAGTCAGAGATTGTTTTATAATCCATTATGCATGGTGCCTATTAAAATAAATTTGTCTATTTTTCTTCCATTTCATATTTGGAAAACAGTATTTCAAATTTCTCTTTAAATTAAGTATGGTAAGATATGGCAACATTCCTGTGAGGTTAATTTTCATTTGAATGTCATGAAATATTACATTGGTCTTCTGCATTAGTTCTGCCATGTATTCCGAGTTCTCCTCGGTTATCAGGCCAAATCCTGAGAGTAGCATGACCGATACACTCTTACTCTGCAAGAGAAAGGGAATGAGATAAACTGACGAGACATGTTTGCCTATTTGATCATAATGATTCCTCAGTCTACTTCTTGCATCTTCACCCTGGGACAGGGTTCACTGTTCAGCAATGGCTTGTTTCTGCAGTCCAAGGATAAATGGCAAAGCGTCAATGAAGACAAGTGGCCATTTGATCACCTCATTGGTACACTGTGCCAGGTCTTAGATGTCTAAGAAAGCCATGAAAGCCTGAGTGCTTGTGGAAGGCTACAATTTGTGTTCATCATTCATATTTTATGGATAACAACTTTGATTTTTTCAGTTGTGAAAGCAACAGCAAGTGATAGCTGGGAAGCTGTCAAAATCACTGAAGTGTTTAACGGTGTTATTCCAGTGACTATGCTGAAGAATATCTGTGGAATTCAAAGCTATAAAACGTAACTACAGCCAGGTCCCTTGCTTATCTGTTTGAAATGGTTGAATTCTTTGGAGACAAATGTGAAAGAAGTAGTCAAAAAGACAAGGATATCAGAAGACTGGAAATAAATATAAATTATTTTCCAATACTCTAACTTGGGCATTTTGGCATTAAATGCCAAAATATAGAAAACCAGTGACATAATGATCGAGAAATTTGTCTGAAAGAGCTCGAAAAGTCACTAGGACCATCCCTTTCCTGTAAGCTGTTATCAACAGTCTGTCTAGGCAGTGTGTTCCAAAACTTACCTGTTTCAATTGTTACAAAGCTGTTTGTAACATCTGACCTGAGTCTGCCTTCCTGCAATATGAAGTCATCTGCTGCTGTTTATTGTGCTCTTGTGAACATGGAAAGTGTGACCTTCCTCTCCTTGCAGTAGTCTTTTATACCACCTGCACTGCTATGACTTCGCTCAACTCAGTTTCTCAGTCTGTCTTCTTAGAGAAGAAACAAGTACTCACACTCACAGGGGTAGGGACCTGTTGTCTCCTTCCTACTGAGTAATATTCATATCCTTAACACTTAAGGCACTTCTAGCTGAACTATACAGGCTCCCACAGACTAGCTGCTGTAACAGAATTCTTAAGTTGAGAATGTTAATGTTGATGCTCCTTAAGAAATAAAATTGCTTCATTCTGTATGAAAACTTAACAACAAACAAAATTAACAAAAAACAATTCTTTGAATTTATCCCAGAATAATCTATTCCCCAGTCAGACTGTGGGTAATTCAAGCATATTGTAATATTTCTTAACAGAGAAAATTGGAGGTATAATACCTTGAATATATACCAGAGCTGCAGTAAATCCTCAAAGTTCAATGTTAATAATGCTCTGGATGAAAAATGTCTTGGGGGTGAGGACTGGTGAAAAATGATGGTTTAGGGATGCTCTCTGGAACCAATTAGCTATGTGGTGGGCATAAATGAAGACGTGGTTAGGGCATAAATTGTTGTTAGCAAATAGTAGTTGGGTAAATAGCATGGAAAATGACAACAAGCATTTAAGCATTACAGAAAAAAATTTTCTTTCCATAGCACAATGATGGTGCCAATAATCCCATCTAGTTTAAGAGCTTCACTGAGCTCTAAGGTCTGTAAAACATCAAAATAATTTAGGAGCCAGCTTCAGAGTCTGTGTGGCATGACAAGCTGTATGCTTAAAAATATTTAACTATCCCAGGAATAACAAAAGTAATGTAGCCAGGCTTTGAGAGGCCTGCAGAATGATAATCTTGCATTACCTTCCTCAGAAAGAATTTGTTGGCCACCCTGCTATAGCGATGTACTTTGCTGTTTCGTTATTTTACTGTATTATCAGATATTAACAAATTTTAGCCTATGAATTTTGCAACTTATGACAAATGGGCTCTGCTGCAAATAGAATTTTATTTCTGCAGGAAAGTGGATATTCAGTTTTATTTTATGCAAGAAAAGTGCAGAGAAAGATGAGCAAGACTTTTTAAGAGTGAGAAAGTATAATAATTGCATTGAATTAATGTCTCTGCCAGTCCCCCAATTTTGATTTAACTGTTAGCCTACACATAGGAGTTTTTATAGTAGTTTGGGAAGATGAATAGAGGAGAAAGTCCATTTAGCACCCAGAAGCTGGAAAGCAGCAGGGTGAGGAAATGCATTCTGGACCATGCCTTCAGCAAATTTCTGAATTTCGAGGAAGAAAAGACTTGCTTATTAGTTAAAATAGGCCACTGCCACTTTGGATAATATACTCTAAAATTCCACACTGCGCCATCTGTGACCTAAAGAATGTATGTGACAATAGTCTAGAGAAGCTAACCACTGAATTTTTATTACAACTACATTGAGAGGGCCATAGTTTTATTGTATCTGCACATGTAATAAAATTGGCTGGATTGCTGAGATCTGTATTTCTAGATGAAAACCATTTTAGAAAGCTTAACAGATTTCATACTTCAGGGCTTTATATGCAGATTCTGTCATTATCTTTTTCTCATTACTTCTTCTAGGGAAGTAGTGTGCTTTGGCATGAAATTAAGTTGCTTTCCCCTTCCCCGCCTCCCATACAAGACTGTGCATACGATGTCTTGTAAATATTGAACTGGTCAGTGTTACATCATTTCAATGTCAGCAGAAATTGCCATGTGATAGGCCCAAAGGTTTCTTCTGGTACAGGCATACTTCTCTCTCCCTCAGCGAGGTTCAAATTGCTAAAAATGATAAAATTTTCCCTTATTTAGGCCAGGTGGAATAAAAAATCCCATAGAAGAAATTGCAAGTTCCAAGCTGGAAGCCGTTTCACTTCACGTTCAGTAGATTCAGGTTTATTGTTCATTGCCAGAATTGAGGCTATAGCCTAGTAAATGCTACAAATCTGATAGGATAAAAGACCATGATATTCTAGCTTTTTTCCTGTCAGATTTAACACGTCTAAGGCCTTTCTAAATCCATAAATTAGCATGTCTGCATATTTTAAGTCATCCAGTGTCCATATAATTTTCAGTGTTATTTTATTTTGGTAAGCATAAAACATTTCTGTTTAGGAACCAAAATAAATGTAACAATACTGTTGGAGACATGCTTAATCATTCGCTTAAAGACTTTTCAGAGAATGAACATGCATATACGCTATCTTTTCTCCACAGTAGAGGATCTTCCCTCTTCCCCCCACAAAAGGGAAGAGGGGCTGCGTGAATTCAGGCTGTTACACTTCTTTCCATGGTCAGAATATTGAGCAGAAAAGTTCTAATGCATTAAAGTCAGGTGGAATATAGAATGAATGAAGATCAGCCATGGTTTCATGTTCAGAAAGCCTTAAAAAAGACCTAAATCTCATTCTTTAAGTGAGAGATACACAAAGAAAGCAGAAATAGCTCAAATAGTATAAATTATTAAACTTAATAATGAGGGAGAAGAAACTCAATGACCTTGAGAAAGCACAGAGTGTTCCTCATTCTGATTACTTGTTATTCCCATCTCTCCTCTGTGTAAGCTTTGATCCATCTAACACTGGACTGCTTACAAATTCCATCTGTACTTACGGCAGGCAGGTGGTATTTGGCGATAGGCTATCTTCTTTCCTCAACAGTAACCACATGATGGTGCGGCAAGGCCAAGTGGAACAAATAAAAGTCTGCCAGACTGCATACTGAGCAGTGACCCATCCAAATACATCCTCTGTGATATCTCTACTCCTGAGAAAAGGAAGGCTAGCAGTAAAAAGTTTTGCACAAACAAGTGAAAGTCTTTATCTGAGACTTATTGTCTGACTGGAGTTGCCTGGTTCATTCCTACCCTACATTCCTACCTTTTAAATGATGATCTTGTTTCCTCTGTAACTTTGAGGGTATTCTAGTATTAACAGTGCACTGACACACCTATATCCTCAGCAGGACAGTTCAATGAGTAAATAATCTAGACAGAGGCAACATTCTCTGCAAATCCAGCTTGATTCTGCTTTTACAGGGCAGTTTACTTGCAGCTAATTCAAATGTAACTCAATAGACGGAAGAGAGCAATTACATCTGTGCAAGACAACAAGCATTAAAGTTATACTCTTTACCAAACTGATAAAACTGGTTTCATATTGGTGTCTCATATTTTGTAAACATAGTATAAAGTCCTCATGCAATCTTGTTAGTAGTGTCTGTCATTGGCTTCAGACTTTTACTCATTTTAGTCTGTGTGCTAACTGTATTGCAGTGAAAGTAAAACCATGCTGCAGGTGCAAGAGAAAGATAAATTCAGACAAAATTTGATCTGCTGGCAATTACAATCATACCAATGACTTGTATGATCAATATGCATCTACCTATTATTTTTTTTTTTGGTTATACTAACAGATCACACTGCATCAGGAACCATAAATTAAGAATTATAGGGCCATGGCTAGATCTTATAGAGACTACCCAAAGGGCTAGGGCTCTAGGAAATAGTATACTAATGCCAGTAAGGAACCTGGGAAGGTTGGCTGCATTCGCACAGCTCAGGGCAATGCATTGGTGATATCCCATTTCTGAGACAGGGAAACAGGCTGTGCTCAAGAAGCATGTAAAAAAGTTAAAAATGATGGTGCTGGTCAGTACAAGGGAAACCTGAATGGATGCTGTTTCAGCACCCAAGGTCTAAACACAGAGTCGTGGGCTGTTTTGGTGAAGGGAGTTTGCATCTTGAGCTGTGCTGAAAAAGTGATACAAACAAATCAATGTTTTAGTGGGAAACTGTCAACAGGGGTTATAGACAGAAAGCGTTTTAAGTTTCTCAGGAGGAGAAAGCTGGCTTTTTCATTCCCTTTCCTGCTACATGACAAATCTATTCCTGCAAGATTTCCTTACCAGACTCCCCTCAGTGAGAATAAGCAGTCGTTATCCTGCTAAAACCCTTCAGATTTCACTAAGAAATATTTCAAATCTTTCTCATCCTCTTAAGTTTTTCATTGTAACAGTATGAACTGTTGCTATCAAAGCAATTGCCTAGTCTGTATGTGAACAATGAAAGGCATTTCTCAGGTTTCACATCATGCTACAAACAGTTCAGACGGCTGGATACTTTCGCTGTCTAAATAATTTTCTGATGCCTGGAAAGAAACTATAGGACAGGATAAGGTGCAAGGTCATTCTGGAAGCTGCGTGGGAGACGATATCATCTTAGTTCACCTGAAACTGAGGTAGAAGTGATTAGTCAGGGCAGTGATTACTGGTATTCTGTATTTGCTTTTGTCAGTAAAGTAATAATTTTTTTGGGGAAGGTTCTATGTTTTAATAGTGTCATACCATAATATGAGACAGCTTTGTCAGAGTGACAAGTAGTTTTCAGCTTCCAGGCTTGTGAACTGCAGCGGTGTTAAACTAAGAGATCAATTTTCCTTTGAAAGGGACACAAATCTTCCTTTAAGATGACACAAGTTTAGTTTTGTCATCTGGTTTGCAATTCTTACTGTCGTAATGGGATCCTTTAGACTCCGTGAGATGTTTAGAGAAAAGCGGGTCGCCAAGTAGGCAGCAGCAGATACCTATTTATCAAAGTACAAAGGGAGAACATGTTTAGTATGGAGTTGGGCTCCTGTGCGTTATTTCATATCAAATCAACCCATTGTTTGTGCTGACTGACAGCATATTTTCATAAGTTTAATGCTTTGGCAGACATACAGTAAGTGCTATTTCACACCCTGGAAATATTCTAATGGAAACTGTAAAATAGATGAGGATTCAAGATTCCTTGGTTTAGGGATCAGTGGATACCAGTCCACTGCAGTGGCCGCTCAGTGGTATGGAGAAAGCCAACTAGCTGTTTTGAGTTTCTCTGTCAGGAACAGCTGCATAATTATGACATTAGGAGGATCATAATGAGTCTGTTCTGTTTGGATTCTTGGTTGCTCTTGAGGCTGTAGTACAGGCATGCCCTGTGTACAGAAATCTTCCCTTTTCTTTGAAAAATTTTGTGCAATTACTATAGGTTATATTTATCATTTTTGTTTCTAAGAGCAAGAAGAATAAGATTTTAGATCTTTTCTCAAAGGTTAATGTCAGCTGAACCTGTGTAAATTAAGGCAGAATTGGACTTACAAGGTTGAAATACTTGAAGTCATTGTCTGTCAGGATGTGTGCGATTCCTTACCTGGTCCCTGCATCAACATTTAACCATCATTTCAGCACTTGACAAGACTATTATTACAGACAGCTGTCATACATACAGTTTGCCACTTTGATCTGGTATTGTCATATCGTGTATTTTATGTTTGAATATGACATGCCAGACTTTGCAAGTTTTCTGTAATTTAAAATGAGTAGTTGCACAGGCGCATGAGTTGTTTTTTTTTTCAGTAGTGGAAAATGCATGAACACTGAAAGGTAAAACGTGGTAGCACAAACAGCATGTTGCGTTAAGTCGTCCTGTCCATGTGGAAGAACTTCTTAATGACATTAAACTTAGCAGATTTCTTGATAAATATTTATGTAATTAAAGTGGAATGCATAAGCAACAGCTCTCCACTAATGACCTGCTGGCTGTATGACTCAGCCCTATCATATACCATATCAAATTTGCCTCCTCACTATGGTCTTGTAGGTAAATGTAGGTTGTTTATGCAAATAAAAAATCCTCATTTTCCACTGTGAGTACATCTATGTAGTATAGTTTGTTTCTTCCTCCAGTACATGTGAAGGTTTTGTATCTATGGTGCAGTATCTCTGTTCTTCATCAGTTCCTTACCAAAGACAAATCTGAAGTCCCTGAATATTATCAGCCCATGAATATGGTTATAATAAAACCTTGTCTTTCACTTAGCTTGAAAAGATGAAGGATGTTATTTCTTTCAACAAACTTTCCATTTACTCACTATCCCAAAGATGGGTCTTTTACCTTTGGCATCCAGCTAGACTGGGAGATACAGCAGTGCACAGTGAATCACTGCTGTGAACATCTACTCAAGACACTAAAAAAGATACCAAACTGTAGTAGTTCCAGGCAGTTTATGTGGCAGCTCTCCTTTTTAGAAGATATTTCCTTCCTACGTATTCTGCAAATTAAAAATCTAGGGCAAAAAGGTGTCACAGTATTGTCCACAAGGCTGCAGAACTGGGTGCAACATTGCATACCATAGAAAGAAACAAAGTTAAGGGTTTGCTGCCAACTTTCATTATATTTGTCCATCATTATTAATTCTGTAGTTCATGGTACAATCCTCACAAGTTCTGGTAATCATCATATACCTAATTAGAATGTGCTGCAAAGAGCACTTTGAAAAATGGAAAAAAAAAACCCCACAAAAAATAGTAGATTGCTGGGTCTTCATATCATCTGACTTATCCCTGTCAGCACTCAAACTGTCTGTGGAAGATAGCATGGCTTTTTGGCAAAATCTGCTTAAATTGTTACCCTTCTTGGCTGAGAAATCAAGAGTTCGTGCTTGTTTGATTATGGGATAGGAAAGAGAAATGCTAACCATGTTCTATTGTGCGACATTAGACCATTCGCTGTGCTGCTCTGTTAGGCAGAGTTTCTGATCTTTAAAACTCTGAGCACAAGATTTGACTAGTAAGCCACTAGTAGAATTACCTGCTGGCTAAGACAAGTGATGATTCAAAAATATTCCAGGTTTTTCCTTGGCTCCAGACCTGAAAGGAAAACTCTGATTGTCAAGAAGTGACTCATTATAGAAAATAGACCTGCCATCCTCCACTACTGAAAATATTTCTACATTTTAACATAGTCCTGCTTGAAAACGGTCTGCTGAATTTAGCAGTTTTCTGTGAAGCGAATCTGGAAGCTGCATACTGTGTACAACAAAAGAAAACCCTTTAAAATTCATTCCTTAGGCTGCCCTGGGACTTTAGGGGGCCTATTTAATTGGCAGTTCTTCTTTCCACCCCACCCTGTTCTGGGTTAGAGACTGCTATATAAGCTCCATATATGTGTGCGTGCGTACGTGCTTATATTCAGGTGTTGACCTCTGATACGATCACCCAACATACAAGAAAGCTTGGTCCAGATGAGGAACTTCTTCCCATCAGTGGTTTTTGCAGCTTTGTATTAAAGACAGTGAATTAATACTACAGTCTGGGTCTTCCTCAATACTCCAGGAGGACGGTGAGGAAGAGGAAGCGCGGTGTGGGAGAATTAAGTATGTGAGTGAAATGCAGGAACACCGCATGCTGGTAGCAATGCCAGGGTGATTGTAGGCAGGTTTCCAGTACTATCTCCTTCTCAAATTTCCAGCTCATCTACATGTGGTAAGAATGAATGAGTTAATGTCAGTGCTATAAAGATAGAAGTCAAGATGTATGTAACTAAGAATTATGAACAACATAGATGAATTCAGCTGTATCCTTTGAAGTGAAATGCGCTGTTAAAATTCCTGCACATAAAGGATAAAATGTGTCAAGACTAGAAACAAACAAACAAGCAAGCAATTTTTAACCTTATTAAGGTCTGATGCTTTTCTGTCTAGAGGGCTTAATCTTTTAATACAGAACAATAAAGAACAATCACTTTTTTATAGATTATGATTACAATCTAAGATGATTTACTGTTGGTTTTATATTGCTGATGAGAATTCGGTGGTTAATTTTGCTGGATTTTTTTGTTTTGATGCTCTGTCTTGTTCAGTCTCTCATTGTATTTTCTGCCTCTTAAAAATCCTTCATGCTTCCATGTCAGCAAGTAACTCAGCTATGTACTACAATTTGTCGAGGATGTAGCAGTAGAAAAAGCATTACCCCCCTTCAGATGTGACATTCGGTGTATTACCTGCATGTGCAGTATTGTCAGGGGTGTAGTTTCTGACCTGCAATGCGTTATCTGCTCTACTGACTTGGGGGCTGTTTATCACCAGTGACATATTTCTCTCCAGAATCCTGCCATTCTTCTTGTGTCTGCTTTAAAACACTAAATGCAGACATATAATCTGAAACTAGGTGCAAATTTGAGAGTGGAATGAAAACAGATTTTTCTTTTAACAATTCCCTTCAATGTTGTCAGCTAAACATGGTGCCTAGTAAGCTGCTTTTGCCACGCTAACAAATATCATGTTAAAGAGCAGAGGCACTGCAAGAGTGAAATTAATTATGTATGCTTTATGCTTGTCCAACTAACCACACTGTATTCCCAATGAAATACTTAACACATCTGTGCATTCCTAAAGTCAAATAATATCACTATAATTTAAGACTTATTTTGAGCAGTGAAGAAAAGATTTTGTTACACCTACAGGAAAGCTATTCTTTTGGAGGGCGATTTTTTCATTCATATGCTTTGATTTGTACACTACTTAATTTAGTCAAACATTCTAATTGAGCTTATTGGCAGACTGCCTGATATTTGGCACAGTAGGAATCTTTAAGTTTCAACCTTTGGGGATGTTTTCAGAGGAATATGCATCTTCCACTTCATGCTTTATTGGGGCAGACTGATGAGAACTTTTAAAGCAAATGACAGCTGACATGAAATAGCTCACACTGGAGTTTGTTCTCCCACTGTTGCTTTTTAAATGATAAATTTCAGATATCTATTTCATTTAGAATATGTGTTTGATATGATGGTAATAGATGGCAACGGCAGAAGAATAATGGAGTCGTGGAACAAGAGGTGAAGTGTGAAAAGAACTCTAACGGGAATGATTTCTGACTAAGCAGTCTGTGGTGGATACTACAGCACTATTCAGCATCAGAAGGAGTTAAACACTATAGACATTATTTGACAGAGCAGTGTGTGTCATGGTCTAAGCAGACATAATAGTATGAAATTAAGAAATACGAATATTTAGGCTACAGACAAGACTGTTTCCTGATACTAAGACCTGTTCTAGTTTAAATGGTCTCTCAAGAAAAAAAAAGCAGCTCCTAGCAGGGAATATTTAACACCGTGCTGAACAATATGCTAATCCTCACAGGAACATTACAGAATTGTCAGCAGGATCAACTAGCTGATCCCTTCCATCTCTGTTCTGTTTAATTTCAATACCTCTTGAAGTCTCTGCTTAGGAAAATATGTACTTCACTGCTTCATTTTCCTCTTTTCTTGGGAACTGTCACATCTATAGCTTGGAGACTGACCTACTGCTGCAGGACATCCTCTGTTTCCTTCTCATTGCCCTTGATTTTCACACGTAGTCTTCTCAATGAATGGCTCCAGCTGAAGCATTTGAGCTCAGTTTACCTAGTTACATACTAAGCATCCCTGTGGTATCAAGCAGATGCTTCCTACTGACCTGGAATCATCAACTCTCTAAAGCTCCAGCATAAGAATTCTAGTTATAATAATGAATGTTAGAATTCACGACATTCCAGGATTTGAGAAGATATTAGTCACAATAGATCTGACTCAGAAATGCTTCATGTAAGTCGATGTAAGTGGGATAGGACTTAGTTTATACCAGAGCTTTCTGGCAAAGCCATTTTTCAGATGTGAAGATCTGAATTAGGTCTGAAGATTTTTCAAGGTTCTGAGAACAGTGGTGGTAAGACACCAAGAAGAGAAGAGGTTTGCCCATCCAAGGAGAATGCATGAGGGTGTTTACAAGGTTTTTGGTATTGAATAGCAGTTCATCAGAGTAGAGATCTCGGGGGAAGCAGAGAAGTCCATAAAGACCAGAGAAAGCCGTAAAGCACAGATTCCCAAGCACCACTGAGGAGCAGGCACTTCCTCATTAAGAGCTTGTTACAGTACATATATATAGGCTCAATCAATTTGTTTTATTTTAACAGGAGACCAAGTGCTTCCCATAAAATTTGAGGGCACTCAATACTTAATTGAAATCAGCCACACATAACCCTTGTACTCAAATAAATATCTAGCTTTTCAGAAATAATCAACTGAACCTTATATACATCAGCATATACAGAACAGCATAAAATAAAAAGTATTTTTTCAATAATCATTAACCTGTACATACTATGTAATGGTTAATATACTTTTAATAATTGACTTATCAGTACTGAGGACCATTTTGTTAAAAGGAATTTTTAAAAGGTTTGAGAGAAGACATGGTCTAAAGCTTACTGTGCTGGCTCTAAATGCACAGAAAAAATCAAAAACCTATTCACTTTGTTCTTAGAGAATCTCAGCTTTGTTTTTTTCTTGTGCTTTATTATAAAATTGCTTATGTTGTTATGATCGTGATAAAAATATGACATTATGCAGTATGCATGCAAAGTGATGTAATTCTTTTCTTTTTCAAGCTAGTTCTTATGTAAGTGTAGTTTAAAGGGGGTTATGTCATGTGCTGCTCAAATTTCCCGTATATGGCTGCTCTGCATGTTTCTCTGAAGCTAGGTTTCTAGCTTTTCACCCTTTTACTGCAGTGTAATTCCCTTCCTCTGGTTTAGGACCTTGAGCAGGCTGGTGGTGTGTGTGATCTTTGGAGTAGCTGGACCTCCATGGACAATGGTCTGTTGCAATCCCACGCATATTATTTCATGGAGTTCATTTACTGAGAAAAAAGAAAACTGTAAATCTGTTTTGAAGGAAGTAATCTTGATTTTCCACTGTATTGCATGCTAAATAATTGCTTACACCTTCACAACTTTTCCAGGTGACTATCAATCATCAGATGGTCTTGGATATACCAATATGAGTAAATATACATGTCAAAGGCAAAATATGCTCATGTATAATTCATACAGTTTAATGAGAACCTTCACTTCATTAACAGCTAGTAGGATGTAGTTCCTTCATTTGGACACATTGTGAGAATAGAATAAATAGAATCATAAATAAACATTTCTAATAGCTGGATTATTTCTTGAAGTATATAGGATCTGTTGCTGGAGGATATAAAAAGAACATTTATTTAATAGAGTTCTGTAACTTCATATACATATTTGAGCATGTAAACTGCTACAATGTATTCTAATGTACACAAAACCCAATATGCTCTATATACAATCCCATCTGTTTTAAATGTGATGATTACTGATCATGGCAGACGGCACACATAGTGTAAACAGTTTGCTACATACAAACCAATATGTTCTAATTACAAGTCAATAAATTTCATATACAATCCAATTAGTTGTCATAGAGACTCTTGTATTTAGCAAATGTAACTGATCTATTTCAAATTACAAATTTAACAAGACCATTATTTAATTGACAGGCCAATATATTTGAGGACAGAAAATGGCATATCATACAATAGAAACAGTATCATAAAATGAAAATAATACTTCAAAGTACAATCTATTACAGGTAGTTTGTTTGATAAATCACGTAACTTCGTATGGGGGAGGTTACCATGGATGCTGTTGAAGTCCTTTTCCTACCAGGCCTCCTGCAGTACTTCATTTTGTAGGAACTATCTCTAAATCTGTGCAAAACAGTACATATAACTAGAAATTCAGGATACAAAGATTTGGCTCTCAAATTTCACACTTGGTCAAACAAGCACCAGCATGACTGCAGAAAGCCTTATCCAGAGATGTGAAGGAGGAAAGAATTAAGACCATCCACTATAGTACTACTTGTTTAAAAAATGATCTATGTATCTCTGGGAAGGGTAAAGCATTTCCAGAAACACTAAATAACTTCAAGAAAAACAATTGGGAAAAAAACAAAGCTTCTCACAGCAGTTTGATCCAATGGTCAATTTAAATCCAGTAGGAAGGTGTAAAAAAAAAAAGGTTGTCCCCCCCTTACCCCCTCCCCCCCCCACCTTCTGTGATGCTGGTTAAAATTTGATTCCTGACCTGGGAAAGGCAACACAGGTGGCTGCACAAATCTGGCAGTACTGCTGCTCTGAGGAGACATTACAATCCAGAATCACAGGATGATGGCTAGAGTCTAAATGTAAAACCACGCAGGACTGCCTATACGGTACAGTCTGTAGCATCGGTTGTTGGCTGATTAAAAGCCAGCTAAGATTACTCAGAAGATCTGGGCTTAATGTAGCTGCACTGATACTGAGCAGATGAAATCCCGAGCAAAGCATTAGGGCAGGTCATGTCAAATGTTCCGTGGAATTCCCTAGAAAGATTTGTCTTGGAAATTTTTACCAAAGGTCCTGTATGCTACATCAGTCGCACCTATGCTGATGACTTCGTTATTACTAGGTGTAGCTTTTTAAATTCTTCAGTATTAAAGTCAGCTTTGGGGCTGTATGATGACTATAGTTAGACATCAAAAATCTAGCATGTGTCAACCTGGAACACAGAATGATAGGATGAAAGTTGCTGGTGGGTGAGTTAGAAAAGAAGAAATTCCGGTTCTCTTCCAGTCTTTTCTTCTGTGTTAACTGCTATAATTATTCTAAATGGTTGCACCCAGCTCATAAACAGCATTTTATCTAGTCTAGGTGAATTGAAAGCTGTAGCCTTCTCTCTGGCAATAGTTAGTAAATCAGCTTTTTTTAATTTTAGATATGTTATTCTTGGCATTAGTGAATTCACAGTTAGATAATTTTTTTCCTCCTACTGAATATGCAGAATGTGACTCTAGAACTGCCTTAAAGGCTCCCCAAAGATTGAAGATGGCACTAAAGGGGAATTTATTTCAAAGCAAAATTGTATTTCTTGCAAGAGAAAAAAAAGTAAGTTGGGAATTCCTGGTAGAGAAGCTGTTAAGACTCCTTAGCTTAAAATTATTTTTCTTTCCCATTCTAGACTGATCGCTGAAGAAGAGCAAAATGATCTGAAAAAAACCTCTGCATAAATAATTAATTTCCTTTACTCTAGATGTGGATTCTTTCTGCATATAAATGCTCTGGTGGAGTACAGTTTGTAAGTCTGGAAGAGTTAAGGATTTGATCTTTTGTTTAATACACGATGGTTTGCTTTGGTTTTCCTAGCTGTGCTATATGCTTCTGGCTAAGGGAAGTTCTTATTTGCCAGTAAATGATGTTTTTGATTCTGGGCTAATGATTTGAATTTGTGTCACAATTTGTTTCTTCCAGATTTTGTTTTTAGCTGATGCTGTGGTTAGGTCTAGGTAGAATTAGAGGCTCCGGGCATAATTTAAGAAAACAGCTTTCTAATAAACCCCCTAATGAAGCAAGAGTGCCATGTTAATAGTGCCTTTGCACATTTCTGAAGACCACACAGGGAGGACCTGAATTCATCCTTTACAGAAAGAGCAAAGAGAATTACTGTTTGCTTCTCCAAGATGTAGCCACTGTATCAGAGAGTCCCTGATAATGTGCATTCATGCACTTGATAGCACACCACAGGAGTGCTTATTTCCACAGATCTCTGCACCAGTAAGGAAATATCCTAAATAGTGTCAGGAAAACTTTTAACATGCATGCTAGTTTTAGTTTAATGAAACTAGGTCACAATTGTAACTCATAAAGTACAGCAAGGAAAGCCTAAATTTTAGAGGAATGGGAACAGAATATTGAGAATTAGCATTTTGTACAGGTTTGTGGTCTTCTGCTGCCTTTCTGCCGACATGGATGTATGACTGGTCAAAAAAGTACAAATCGCAATACAAAATAATCAGCTCATGGAAAAGTTCAGGCTGAGATTTGTTGCTCATTTATCACATCAAAACAAGAAACCTTTTATTCAGGAAACTGGAGAGTATTTGACATTAATCCTGCCGATATGCAGAGAGAATAAATAAGGAATTTTTGTTGTTTGTGTGTTCATGTAGCATATTAATGATTTTGATAACAGCGTGAGGATATGTGGCTACTGTCTAACATGTGAAATTAAACTGTATGGCCTTAAGGCTGTTTTTGTCTGCCATTGTTCTAGTAAAGTTATCACGGAATCATGGAATAGTAGAATGTTTTGGGTTACAAGGGACCTTACAGATCATCTCGTTCCCACCTCTGTGCCACAGGCAGGGACACTTTCACCAGACCAGGTTCTAAGCCCCATCCAACCTGGCCTTGAACACTGCCAGGAAGGGGGCAGCCACAGCTTCTCTGGGCAACCTGGACCAGGGCCTCACCACCCTCAACAACATATACCATATGTTATATTAAATGTTATAACATATGTTATAACAACATATGATTTATAAAACAGTAGAGAACAAGAGCATAGTTCAGACTAGGATAGATTTATTCTCTGTAAGTAGTTTCATCAAATCTATTTAGTTTATTGATTGACAGACACACATATCTGTTTTCCTTTTCTTTAGTTTTTAATCAGCAACCTGCTTCATGTTCTGTGATGTCTGTGTGACATATATGTGCAATAGTTGTTTAATTACATTAATTTTAAAAGGAAATAATTCAGCATAAGAAGAAGCAGCTATGCGGAGAAAAAGCAAGAAGCCAATTCCCTATTAAAAAAGATGTGTTTTTATTTAGACTAACAGTCATCCTACAGAAGTTGAAAAATGTAAGATGGACTAAATTTAAATTTGCTGCTGTCACTAAAGATAATATTGTGCCCACTTTCTGGCAAAATAAATGAAGTGACGCTCACTTGACGAATATTTACCGTCATTCACGTCCTACAGGAAGGGCTATTCATGAGTGATGATAGTTTGGAAAAACAAATATGTACCTCTGATCTTGAAATGACAGGTTATTGAAAGAGACTTAGGAACAGCAATAGTGATGCAAACCACAGACCCATCTCCTGAACTACCAGGGGTGGTTAGAAAATGGTAGGTTTATTTTGTCAGATATTCAGACTGATTTTCCATTGCTGAGTGATTGACTACAATTGTTGTAATGCAACATCCTCACATGGAAGTTTCACCAATGGAATCTGAGAGCAGAAAATCTGGTTTCTCATCTCTTCTAAGTCAGTCTTTTGCTGTGGATGACTTGTATGCACAATGGAATCAGATTTCTTTTTTTTATTGTTTCTTTTCTTCGTCTTGGGGCTTGCAGAACAAAATCTCTAATAAATGGATTTTTTTTTTTTTTCTCAGTTGAGGATAACCCACTCTTTCTCCAGTTAGCTAGTTCAAGAACCTCATCTTGGTTTTTGCGGTTAGGAAGCATACCTATAATCAGATGGTCAGTTAGAGAAAGGCAGACCTGGAGCTGGGTAGAACTGTTTTCAAGGGTAGAACAGAACAAACAAATAGCTGATGTATGTTAGACACACACTAATTAATAAATTTGGATGTAATTTGCAGCTGCAGGTCAATGAAAAGAGAGCAAGATGTGAAAGCACGTTAGCTAACTTAAAAATGGCAGCAGGTGAATAGAACGATAAGGAAGGAGAGAAGGAAAAAGAGACCCTCAACATCAGCATCATACTGCTCAGGGCAAAGGACCTAGGATGCTGGTGAAATGCCGTGCTCCACTCCTCCAACTCCCTCCAGCCAGACTGAAGTCAGCAACATTAGGACACTCAAAGGGAAGTGGAAGGGTGAGTGTAACACCAGAAAAAGGGGCAGAAACTTAGAAGCTTGTATATAACAATGCTACTGAGTGTCTGGGGCCAACCAGTTCCCATTGATTGTCATCCCAAGCCTGCACACTTCTACGCAGCATCCTGAGTCCCCACTTCTTAATGCCTTTGCTATCCTACCAGGCCTGTATTCCTCTATGCAAAATCATTGTACTGCAGTCATAGATATCTCACAGTACAGAATAACTAAACTGCTTGTTACTGTTATCTGTATAAAAAAAGGTTGTACCGTACAAAGATTAAGAAAAGAAATGAGGCGTTGGCACTGGGTCTTTAGAAAAATTGCCATTGCAGCAAAATCAAGAAAAACCAAACCTGTGGGCAGTTCACGTAAAGCTTGGACAGAGCCTGATCTGCCTCAGTCCTGACACCTTGCAGACTTGGGACAAAGCCTGTGGCCTGTTCTGTACTCCTACAAAAAATGTGATTTCTTTTCAGTCGTGATATGAAGGTTACAGCTTTTAAGCTTGAAGGCTTGTAACCATGCGGAAGTGAATGAAATGTTCATTTTGGTACTTCTGATTCTGGAACAGCACATTTAGCAACTGTGAGTAGAAAATTAGGAATTTATTTAAGATAATGAGCCTTATAGCACTTTCATCATGTAAATGCAACAACTAGAGACACACTCAAATCAAGATAATTAAATTTATTGCATTAGCTTGTTCAATTTTTTTAATGGCATTAACACCAGTAGATGCATTTTTCAAAACTCTGAAAGACAACAACAACAATCAGTGACTTATATAGGTCTTCTGCTCCTGAGTATTTTCATGCAGGAATAAGCAGTTGAAGAAGTAGATCTAGTATAAAAAGCAAGCTAACGCTACAGTTTGGGGATGATTTCACCTCCCAGCCACCACATGCCCATAGTATCTCTTTCAGCTTGATTCACGTTCTCTTAAGATGAAGGCTGGTCAACCATGGTGATGATATTGCCTTTATGTATATGGACATATATTTCTTGTGTAAGACAGCAAAATTTCACTTGCATATTTCAGTGCCTAAGTAGATAACAAGTACAGTGTCCTTCTAATCAGAATGAAATAAGGAAATAATTGATGTTGTGAAGATACTGCTTGGTAATATTCTAAACTTAGTTAAATTTATGTAATTATAAATATGCATAATGACAGTTGACTAATATTTGTGCCATACTTGTAATGCCAACTTTGTAGTTTCTGACCCCATTTACAGGTTAGCTTTATACTCGGGTCTCTTGGATGGGCAGCTAAAGAAAGTCAGAAAAGACAGGTTAGTCTGTGCTCTATGGTTTGTATTTTACACAAAACAATTTAACAGAAAATACACAGAGCAGTGGATGCTTGAACACAGTATCATCCCATTTCTTTTGTAGTTGTTAGACTTCAATGCCATTCTTAAACTATCCTGTATTTAGCTCAGTTAATTTTTATGCTTTAAACTGAAATAAAGTTGGTTCAATAGGAAGATGAAGTTCTTTATTATGCACTGTAAAATTGCTAAAATGCCTTAGATAGTGGGCTGAGATGCCTGAACATTTAGTTCTGGAGGCATTTTTTCCACAAAGGAAGTTCATCCCACTGTCTCAGATGTAAAACACGGGAAGAGATGTCTCAGAAGGGGATCCACATTAAATGTTTCTCAGCTGTGCAGAGGACACTAAGGACAAGGGGATGTTACCAAAATCTCTGAATTATCAAAAAAGTGCAAGTTATTAACTCAGAAGCAGTTGCATCTGATGCTTAGAAATCTGAGTCCTATTCAAGGTTAACTTTACATGCCACAGATAAAGTTCTCTCCATGTATTAAGGGCACAGGAGTCCCACCAAGTAGCGAAAAAGATTAATAAGGTCTGTTCAGTTCCCACCTGTTCTTCTATAGATCAATCTGTCATTGCTTCCTTTGATTTTACTGCCACAAAACATAACTTTAGACTTGAATATAAATCTGACTTGCAAAGTTTACCCATTGAAACATAAGATATGAGACTACAAAAGAGAAAGTCATATGACAGAGTGCTTTCTTTACTGAAGCAAATCCTTTTTTGCTCCTTAGAGAATGAGATAGTATAATGTGGAAAGACTGCACTTCTCACATTCTGGAAGAACAGTTTATTTGTTGTTCTGACAGCATTTATTTGGATCTTGAAGAAATAGGTTATAGCAAGTATTGGGAAAGCATTATATTTGCCAAAAATTACTCTCCTTGGAAATAGGTAATATGGAATAATTCCAGTCAGTCAGTGTCTTTTGAAGAACGTTTCTGGCATCAGATTCTTATTTTGAGGAAGAGATGCTACGAATAGTTTAATCAGAAAAGCTCAGCACCCCGGTCCCCTGGAAAAGAAAAACCAAACCAAACAAACAACGCTGGGAAAATCTGGACCTGATAAGAAAATTCTGGTTGCAGATACAAGCAAATTATCAGTAGATGCAACATTCTAGAACCATAGACAGAGAGAATATTTTAGGTTGGAAAGGACCTTTGGACATCATCTGGTCTACCCCCTTAAAAATAAGACTTAGTGAGGTTGCGCTGTGCTTTTCCCTTTTGAGTTTCGAGTATCTCCAGTAATGGTGATTTCACAGTCTCTCTGGGGCCTTATTCCAATGTTTGACCACCCTCAGCATGAAGAATTTTTTTGCTTAGCTCTGATAAAACCATTTTTTTGCTACAACTTACGTCTGTTGCCACTAGTCTTGTTGTGCATCCCTGAGAA
>Ga0181612_121560_pt1 | contig 27722 bp, 18 predicted proteins | sample HoacroProtozoa21_FD_119630 | JGI IMG/M metagenome (GOLD analysis project Ga0181612, IMG submission 119630) | Hoatzin crop microbial communities from Cojedes, Venezuel. Combined Assembly of Gp0051906, Gp0051904, Gp0051908
GCGACCAGGCAAAGCCGGTGCAGCAACCTGCAAAAGCCAGGGGCTGGGGGGGGCTGGAGCCAGAGTGTAGGCAGAGTTACCTGTCTGGTGAGTTGTCTCCAGCAAGCCAGATCATCTCTCAGGACTAATGACACTAATTGTGCCTGGATGAAAGCAGACACACGCCGCTTAATTTATTCTTCCTGTATTGCAGTTGATTGCTTGTTATTCTATTACCCCCCCACTGGATAGATCTTGTACACAATTATTACACTGCTGACCCGCCTTTGCTGCTAATGTGACACTCTTGTTTCCTCTTTGCTACAACAACCTCTGAAATAACATAATGCATCACTTCTGTGCAGCGGCACACGGGGCCGGGCGTTGCATGGCTCCCACAAGTAGATGCCGAGCGATTCTGGCAGCATGAGAGATGATCCTTCTGCCACACCGGTTTAATGAATCGGAGTTGTCTCTGCTGCTGTCCCCAGGCCTTGTGTTTCGACCAGGCATCAGATGCTTGAGAATTATTGATCTGGGTAAGTTGAGGAGTTGTGAACAAGGTTGTTCCCTCCAGCAGTAGGAGCGATCTTGCAGGAGATATATGAAAGTGTTGGCTCACTCTCCTTGTATCCTCCACAGCCTTCCTGTATGCCTTCATTGTAAAATATGCTCTGGCTCAATGAAGATAATAATTTGAGGAAGGCTTAGGGCTGTAGGAAACACAAACAGTTGGCAAGCCACAACCAGGATGGGGGACGCCCTTGTACCCCAGCAGATCAGACAATGGGGTGCAATACAACCAAGGCTTGAGCTGTCTTCTTCCAAATCAGGTTGACCTTTGTGCAGCGAGATGGGAGTACAGATCTGCCACCCAGAGGCCCGGATTTAACCTTCTGCATGGCCTGGCTAAGCTCATCAGGGAAGTGGATCACGACCACACAGGCTGAATGAGGCCTGGAGAGGCACGTCTGCTCAGCCGGCCGCAGTGATTCGCTTTCAGAGGACAATAGTCTTGAGCTGTCCACCGAGCATCCTGGGTCTAGAGTTGTTTTCTTCCCTCTTGGGCTCTCTGCACAGGTTTGTGTCCAAAGTCTGCAGTGACTGGCAGCTCCCTTGCATCCTCTGTGTTGCTGTGCCCATGCTGCAGAAGGAACATGCTGGAAATTGCTTGCTTCCCCCAAAACTGTGCCTGGGACTGTTTGGGACAGACAGATACGGAAGACGGAGAGGCTGGTCCTCTGCAGAAGGGTGCAGGGTCAATCCAACTGTGCTCCAAGCAGACCCACACTCCCTTTCTGCGGTGTTAGCGAAGCCCTGTTTCTCCCTTTTACAGTGTGCGAAGGGCCTGGCTGGTTTTACCTTCCTCACTGCCTCCTTCAGCAGTGATGTATTTCAAAACAAGAGTTTTCCCAGTTATTTTCTACCAGTTACAGAGAAAACCCCTTACCCAAGGCAGTGATTCTCTGACTCAATGGCTTTGTTTATATCACTGGCTGCAAATAGGCTTTCAGAAGCTTGGCTCCAACTTATCTCCTAATAATGTCTCAAAAAGTATTGGTTTGAAGAAGGTTCCTGAAGGACACTATACCTTGAGGTCTCAGAAGTGTTCATTTGCTCTCTGCAAAGGCAGTGCTTGGGCTGGTTTTAGGGAGCTGTGACCATTGCAGGGCTATTGGACAGACCCTGTGCAAGGGTGGGGAACATCTGCTTCCCTGCACTGGAAAACACAAAAGCAGATTGTCCTCAGAATTCAGCCTCTGAATGGCAGTTAAAAGCTGTGCTGGGGCAGGTCCTTCCAAATCATGGCCAAAACCCATTAACTGAGACTCCTTCTGCTGCTGGAGGTGTTTTATCTGCTCCATGAATTCACGATCAAGGGCTTGATCTTGGCCTTCGGCGATGACCATCTGGCTGGCTGCTCGGCCCCTGGGAGCATCCCTGCTGCTCTTCCAAGCTTTTTCCGGTGGACCAGCCGACAAAACATCCCTGGTGCTAACAACCAATCTCAGAAATGTTTTATTCCCCCTTCACATAATGTCCTTATTTCTCATAAGTGCAGGAAGATGCAGCCTCCATTTCTGCGTGGTACCGAAGTGCCATTAGGGCAGTCGGCGCAAGTTCTGAGCAGCAGGCAATTTAGGATGATAGCGTGCTAAAACAGTTGAGCAACCCACTGTCAATTCAAAAGCTTTCTGGCAGCTCTCTCTTCATTTTGGAGATTTCTATCTTAACAGACCTATAAAGGAATGGATTAGTAGAGATAAATTGGATAGCAACTTGGCCTAATGTGTCAGCAAGGCTAGATTATGGCACTCTGATGCTACGTAATGCTGTCAGAGGTTTCTCCCAGGTCCTGAAAGACACTTTTGTGGGTCTGGGCCTAGAGCATGGGGGCCAGAGGGGAGCAGCCAATGCCCTGTGCTGAGCTTCTCATGGTGGTGGTTTGAGGCTGTTTTGCAGCCAGGTGCTGCCCTGTCCTTGGCCAGCTATGCTCGCTGCCTGGACCCCGACATTCTCCATGGGCACAGGAAAGAGAAAGGGGGTCTGTCAGAGCACAAGGAGGACTTCAGGCTTGGTGCCATCTCCAACTTGCTCCCTGGAGACGTTGTTCCTCCTACCCAGCTGCATGCAGAGCTGAGGGAGGAACCCCTGTGAATTTATCCCCTTTGAAGTCCTGAGAGGCATGGAGCCCTCCAGCGTGGGCGAACCCACCTTGGCGCTTCTACAGTTCCCTGTGATCCTTACCCTCCTCTCTGATCTTGTCCAGATGCCACGACCGCTTGTTAAACACAGCAGATTTTGAATCTTTGCATCCAGTGCTTAGCATCATTCAGCTTCGACACAAAGAGCTTCACAGTGGAGGATATCTGTGAGCACGTTCCTTTCGGCCTGTAAATACAGATCTTTTTCCTTTTAAATCCTGACTATATGAACTCCATTCTATTTACTCCATTACCCACAGGCAAATTGTAAAATTATAGCCCTGCACTTCAGTTGGGAGGCTGTGCTTCAAGCAGCCGCTGCAGCTCAGAAGCTCCTATTAACGCTGTGCTATGCAGGGGAGGGATGGAGACCAGGGAGACTCTGATTACTCAAGATAAAAATGATAGGAAATGGTCCAAGAGGAATGTACTGAAAAGGTTCCCCGGTCTATTAACCACCGAGATTGGGGTGTGTACTGAAGCTACTCAGTTTAAACTTTCTTTTCACTCTTGAGGATTTTCCTCACTCTCCTCATTTAATCCACTTACTTTTGTAGGCAGACAGACAGATGGACAGGGACTGATCCCTCTCTCACTCCTCACTGTGGGATCTGCTGAGTTCCCTCTACCTGACACCATCGTTTAGTGGCCTCTGCCAGTATTTCTTTAAGGTGTTCAAAGTTGTTCTTAGGTAGATAAATCCTCCTGCAGTTTGAACAGCCAAATCTGAAGTAGTCCTGGCTGGAGCAGGGATTAAGCAGCAAACTCTTATTTATGTTCTGCTTGCTGCTCAAAACAGACTGTTCCTGCCGCTCCTATGAGGCATTGCCTGTCCTGGTGCTGCGGGCTAATGCTCTGCAGAGGGACACTTCTGGCACCGACATGCCTGGAGAACTGAGAGCAGATCCCCCAGCTGAGCCAAGGGATGCCCAGGGGGGTGGCTGGGGACCACAGGGGACAGGGAGGGTGAAATGGCCTCATTTGTCCACAAAATTTCCTATCATTGTGCTTTTCATCTCCCTGCATTAAGAGTACTTGCGTATCTGGATTGATACAGTTATTTTATTAATTTGCAGTTTTTTAACAAAATAAGTTAAATCTCAGTGTTAAGCTGTGCTCACTGTACCTCTGGAGATGCTTTGGAAACCACCTAGCAGTAATCTGGCCTCTTACCCTACTCAAAATGGGAGTCCCCAGAAAAATCTATGAAAGATGGTATCTGGGGTCCAGACTGGCAGGTAATGGAGTCTTCAGAGCTAATAACTTCATGCCCTTTTGTTGACTGGCAGCTTCAAAATTGAATATCTCTCGTTGTTGCTCTTGGGAGCAGAGCTTCCTGTGGCTATTCCTCAGCAAACAGTGATTAAACTGAAGCTTTATGTTGCCAGGAAAAAAAGGAGGAAAAAAGCACCCTTGTAAACAAGATCTCAGGAGAAGCCCTCCAGCTTGCCCTGCCCACCTAGTGCATTCAGAAAGCTAACACCAGCCTCCTTCTTCCAAATTCTGAGGTTCAGTTAAAAATTGCCACTGGACTGGGGTTTTTTTTTTAATTTTAATTTCAAACACAGCTGGGAAACTCAGTTGTTGTTTTGATTTTGCCACTGTTCAGGTTCCTATTTTTCCAGCTTGACTGTGAGCTGCAGTCACAGAGGAGAGCAGGGACAGGGTACCTGGAGCCCTGGCTGCACAGGGCGCAGACATGGGGATCGCTCATTACTCAGGCAAAGCTCTCTGCTGGCTCATTGCTGCTTTCTTGGTTGCTTGGAGACTCTCCACCCCAAGTGGGAGCTGCCTTGGCCAGACCGAGTAGGGCGCTAAGGTATAGCAGGGCCATACCCTATCCTTCCTGACACAGAGAGTTACTGCCTGAACACAGCCCATACTCCACCCTCAGCGTGTTGTTTCCCCAAATTTGCTTGCTGAGCAGCTCTTTCACAAGAACATTTGGAAATGAGACACCCATGCAAGCAATAAATAAGCAAGCACTTTTCATTTTTTTTTATTTGCTGTCCTCTGACTTTTTTTCTCCTCTTTTCTCCATTTTCACTTGGAGGTACCCAGGACCAGACATGACTGCAATGGGTGCGACACAGGAGACACCTACAACTGCCCCATCCCTGTGCCAGGGCTCTGGAGCAGGCACTGGCTGCGAGGTCTAAGCAGATGCTGTTAACAATAAATGCTGAGATTAAGCCCGAAAGAATCAGTCATTTTCCTTACGCCCTTCAAAAAAAGTCCATTCCTGTTGAACAGGGGCTCATTATTGCAGCATCATGAGAGGAGGGATTTTGTCATATAGCTAATGTGATGATTCCAGGTACAGCTGCTGATGCCTGATTAAACATCTCTGGGATCCAGCAGACTGCTTGGGTTGAAGGGGCCATCATTCTATCCCACTAATAGCAGACTCATAGAAGCACGCTATAATTAAAACCAGGATGAATGTCATCGCTAAACTTTGATGAGAAGAGCTTCTGGCTTTGCACACCTCCAGGCATGTTGGGTGAAACGCAGAGGACAGATTCTGCAGCATCCTCTGTTTTGGCACGTGGAAGCACATTGCAGTTGTGCTGCTTTTGGGGGAATTGGGGGTACAAAATATAAGGTAATGCCAGAGACTCGAAGGACTAGGCTAGATCTATTGCTACTGCCTCAACTGATGATAATGCCTGCTATGCCCTGGGTTCAGAGAAGCTGGCACGGGAGGTGGATGGTGGGACCCTGAGTCCCAAGACCAGCTTGGATCTGCGGATGCACCTGAGCACTGTGGACAGTCCTGGTCTCTGCACTGATGAAGGATGCAGGGTTTAGAGGGGCTACAGGGAAGACTGGAGTGGTGCAAGGGATGGGAGAGCTGGCTTATGAGGAGAGAATAAAAAAAGATGGGACTCTTAGCAGGGAGAGGAAAAGACTTGAGAGAGATGAAATCATCAAGGTATTAGGCAAGGTGACTGCAGACTTGGTCACCACATCCCACAGCACACTCACTGAAAAGAGCAGAATACCAATTTAAACCAGATAGAAAGCGGCAGGTTTTTTGCACAGAGGCAGTGCATTTCCGAAACACGCTGCCTGGAGATTGTGGAGGCTGGCGGTGTCGGCGGGGTCGGTGCGGCTGTTCATGCAAGAGCCGGTGTTATTGTGGATGTCCTTCAACCTACGGCACAGAGCAGAAACAGCACGGGGCACAGCACTACCCCGCTGCTCACTACTCGGCAAACTCGCCGTGTTTCTCAGTGTAAGCTGTTCAAGTAAAGGCTGTAAAATTCCTGGGGCTGCTTTGCAAGTGGGATGTTTGTCATGATCAGCGTGGGGTGTCACTTAAAGCCTGATTCATCCAGATCCCCCTGGAATGACATATTTAATATGAATTATTTTTTATCCTCCTGCAATTTTCTGACTGTTCCTCTCTATAGATCTGCAAGATATAGAAAATGGCATATATCTCCTTTCATGCAGCCAATGTGGAAATTAAACAACTTGCTCTCTCAAGGGACATATTTTTCCCCGAGCAGGAGCCCAGGTAGCAGAGCTGGCAGGCTGCTTCCTTGCTTCTGGTGACAGGGACATAACCCTGGTTAAAGCCCCTTGGGGACACGCGCTCTGTGTGTCCAGCTGTCCAGGTAGCACCCCTCCCTTTCAGCACAGCTGGTTTCCACATCTCTTTCACTGAGATAAAAGCCAGCCTGGGATGCTCCAGTCCAGTTCCTGTATCATGAGATCTCTGAACCTTTTTGCAAAGGTGAAGCCCCCGAAATTGTACAGATGAGGCATGAGAAAAGGGATTAGTTTCCTCATCCCATCCACATTGCCCTGTCCCAGGTAGCATGGATCATTTCCCAGATCTTTTAATCTTGGAAGTGTTTTCCACCATTTCTCTGGGTTTTCTCCTCAAGCTCTCGCCCTGGCTCAGCACTGCCTCGCTGGTCCCACTCAGGTTTCCCTCTTTGAGCTGAAGATGCTGCCCCACCCTGTGACCATCGGGGGGCTGCTGTGCCCCAAAGTCCCAGCAGAGAAGGCAGCCCTATGGCTGGGGAGGCCCTGGCCCATTTGCAGGCTGCAGTAGCCATGCACTGAAAAAGCCCTGAGCAGGACCATGGTTTACAGCCCGAGCAACGCATGGGCCTGAGTCTGGAGGAGGACCACTGTCTGCTCCGCAGGGCTCAGCCTCCCTGCTCCTGCGTGGGCAGCTCAGGGCACACCAGACACGTGAGACAGCAGTGTGTAACGAGTGTGTGTGAGTCTCTGCATGTGTCCACCCCATTTGCTTGCTTCTGCAAGTACATATGTTTGCAAGTACACGTGTGAGCCTGTGTGTCCAGACTCGTAACCCCATTTCTCTGGGAAGAAGCCACTCAAGAGCTCTTTCCAAGTAACATTTCCAATAAAGAAACCTGCGTAAATGGTGCGTAAAGCTTTTATGAATCAAGACCTTAATCAGAACTTCGGGTTTCTGAGCACATCCTTCAGGCCTAACAGCCCTTTAATGCATTCATCACATTAAGAGTTAATTTACAACACGCGGTTTGAGACCAGCTCTTGGCCCTTCGGTGAGGATCTGCCTGAAGTGTGAGCCATGCGTTAACAACCCAAATGTATTCCACTCTCAGGAAAAAAAGATTGCCACTGATACTTTCACCCTTCAAGGGAGACTCTACACCGTGGAACAACATAGGAATTGTGTGACGGGACCACCACCGTGTTCATGAATTTTAGATGCCTGCGAGAAATTATCTATTTTGTTGGACCCTTGCTGGGCTCAATCAGTTCCTCCATGGTTGGTGACAATTAAGAGCCAGTATGATGCAAAGAGGATATTTTAGACACTGCTTGACACCAGGGCTCCCATCCCACTAGCTTTGGTCTCTACTCTACCTCCAAGGACATGTACCTTCTCTCTCTTTCCCCAGAAAGGATCAGCATGGTTGACGTGCTCCCAGTTTCCAGGAAATGGGCTTTCATGTCCAAAGGTTGTGTGTTTCTATGCAGAAATAATAATTATGTTGGAAGGAGAGGAGTGCATTGCCTAATGCCATCTGCCCATGCAGGATGTTGGGAATTCTTGGGGCTGAACTGCGGAGCACTTCGGTCCAATGCAGGGTGGATATCAGAAAGGCAGATCTTCCCCCACTTCTCACTTTTCTTCCTTTCCCTGTTTTCTCAGCAGATAACAACTTTAAAACAATTTTTCTCTTTTGAGACAGTACTGTTCTGGAGCCAAGTCACAGATCTGCTAGTGAAATAAAAAGGCCATTCAAAGGGCTTTGTTAAGCAGCATCTTTCCTGGGGAAATCTTGCAGATCTTTGCAAAGCTTTGCAGATCCAGAAGGTCACAATAGTAACACTCAATGTATTGTTGTCCGCATGTCCTCTTTTGTCCTCTCTTGTCCTCTCTCTCACAGTAACAGGTCAAATACTGAGACACAGGTGACATGGAGGGACATTACAAAGCCACACTGCTAGCACTGCAACACTGTCCCCCTCCTCAACCCCACCATCCCCCTTTGCTGCACCGGTACTGCTCTGTGGCACGGCTCCTTGTCTCAGCCTGCTACATCCCAGCTGCAGATGTGGGCTCCACTGTATTCAACAGAGTTGTACCAGCAGAAAGGAGATGATAATCAGCTGTGCCTCTAACAGAGATGGCCAGAAAAGCTTTACAGTCTTGGATGGAAAAAGGCCATTTTAATTTAAATGAAAATCTTTTTCAAAACATATCAATTTCAGCACAGTATTGTCTAGCAAAAAGAGGCTCAAATTATCCTGTATTCATATGCTGGCATTGGATGATTTCCATTTTTCATCTGTTTTGATTCAAAAAGAAACCCACAGTTTACAAGATATATATATATATATATATCATGTAGCTTTAAAGGTCAAAGAAGAACAATTCACTAAAGCTAAACATTTCAATTAAAATGGTTGTTGCAAGTTAATAACATTGGAAAAGTTTAAAACTTTTGGGTTTTCTACTTCAGAACTGGAAAGAAGAGAAGGATTTGTGGAATTTTAATGAAAAAACCACAGGGTTCCCACCCCAGTCTTCTAGTTATGGACTGACATGAGGAATGCAAGAAACCTGGGTTCACATCCTTCACCTGCTTGATTTGGACATGTCTTTTCTACAAAAAAAGCCTTACTTATCTGTCATGGGCTCATCTCATTGCCCTATGCTCAAATTGTTCCACTTTTCCACGAGGTTACTAGAATAGACCTGTTAGACTTCGCCTGGACCCTGCATGGAGCAGCATCCCTCCATCGATATGTTTTCCTCTGCCTTGATCTCACTCATTTTAAACAGCCAACAATGAAGATGACATTGCTTTTGCTAGGCAAAGTTTGCTCGATCTTCTTGAAAAAAAAAAAATTCCTTGATAGGCAGTTTCCTTCCCAGCCTCTGCTCACTCCTCCTGTTGTGTCTGCCTTGGTGCCACTTGCTCAGCAGAAAGTCTCTGCGCACGATCATCTTCCCAACATTGCAAAGCCTGGCCCATGAATGGGGACATCTGCTCTCTTCTCCTTTGTACGAGGATCTCGGTTATCTTGGTGCCAGCTACTGAGGTTTTCCTGTCTTTGTAGAAGATGGTGAAAGCTGTATGGTGCTGTTGAGAGAGCTTCAATTGCCCAGCCCAGGCAAATACTCCATTGACTTTTGTAACTGAGCAGAGACAAGTTCTCTGCTGTAGAACAGGCAGACAAGTAATCCTCACACAATCTATCACAAATCTCTTGATCCAGTTGTTGAATTTGGAAGCCTTATATCATGCAAATACATATGAAAGCCTGTTAACTCCTTTGATCGTATTAACCTGTCACTCTGCGTAATTAGTTTGAAATCTTTGTCTGAAAAGCTCCATATTAGTGGAAGAAGAGATGCAGGGGAGGGATTCAGCCTGTCAGAAGAAAAGGAGTTTTTAGAAGATGAAAATTTTGTACCATTATGTGACGCAAACAGAATTCCTGCTAGTCTTCTATGGAAACCAAGTCCAACTGTATCATACAGAGCTCTAGGACATTGCTGAGCCCTCTGCTAGGCTTGTCTTGGGGCAGACACAGTCCCTGGCTGTGGGTGGACACAGCATATCAAATAGTGGGGTGACAAATGGTGACAGCACGAAAGAGAAGACAATGTCAAGGCCTTAGTATTAATGAATTTGTGATCTCAACAGACGTAGTGTTTTGGGGAAACAAGCATAATGTTTTCCCATTTTAAAGATCTTATCAGTGGCTGGTATAAAAAAAATTTTGGATTAAACTCTGAGTTTCCAGTTCAGTATCCTCTCTTATCCATAGGATGATCACTCCCTGTCTGGAGTGACCCAGTTTTGTGTTCTTTAAAAATGTGTTGATCAACTCACGGGATGGAAGATTTTGTACACTGCGGTTTCACCTTGGCTGATGACCCTACCAACTTCATTGCCTTGAACAGCCTTGTCCAGAAGAGATGTCCATCCCATTTTCTCCAAACCCTGCCTGACATCATCTCTTGAGTAAGCTATTCAAGAAGCTCACAATCCTTGTGAGATCAGTCTGGTCTCTGCTGGAGCTGATCCTACCTCCTCTCTCCCACATGGACCATTCACCTGACAATTTATCATTTTTAGCCTCTGCAATTAGGTGAAAGGATCAAGCTAACGACAGCATTGTTTCTCCTGTACAAGGCATGGGAATTACTGCTTCCACTCACAGATTTCTGCCTCTGCCTTGGTTCTGCTGCTTGAGGTGACTGAGCTGCAGCCTCCCAAGGGAGATATAAAACCCCTCAAAGACACTTCTCCACTCGTGCAATAGCAGCAGTGTCTCTTATCTGCGAAGACCATATAAGCAGTAAAACAATCCATCTGAGCTGGGCACAGCCAGGTTTCCAGTGTAATTAAATGCAAGTATCAGTTATAGGGGGAAGGGAAGAAACCTAACTCTGTTCAACGAGGGTATTCCAGAGGGAGCTGGTTAAACTAATCCATGAGGCTGATTAGCCATGTTATTTTCTTGTTATTTCTGGATACCCTGCATGGTGTCAGATGTTTGATAGCAGCTACTCTGCGATCCCCAGCAAAAGGAAACAAAGGGCATCCTCTAAACAGTACACTGCAAGAAAGTTCGTTATACTGCATCCTCGTCTGTGCGAGACCCAGTGAGATCAGCATCTCTGTGCAGCTCCTTGGTCTGTCGCTGCTACCAAAACACAGTGGTTTGCTGTGTTTCATGTGTGTGGCAGTGCTGATACACTCTGGTCTTCCTGGAAAAAGCCCACCCCACACTGCTTGTAAAATCTGCTAAGTTCCTCCCTTTGCAGCTCACACTGCTGTCATCCCCTTAGCTGACAGTCAGTCTACACAATTAGAGTTAAGTGCTTTGTTTTTCAAGAGGGAGACGGAGGCAGAGACGAAAGAGCTGCATGTGCCATATGTTTTGTAATTGCACACACGCTGATTTAACCTCTTGCAAAGGTGTAAGCAGAGCAGCAAAGAGGCTCTTCTGGCCACTCTAAAGGACATTGCTGGCAAAGGGACCTGGGTCCTGGCACTGCCTTCCTGAGCCCTCTATGTGTTTTGTGCAACAAGAGTGCACCAAGACGTTTAGAGCAGAATGTGAGTCCTCTTGCAAACCTCACTAGAGTTTTAGAAATGTTCACCTCCATATGGCATCCTGGTTTGTGTTGGACAATAAGCTGTTGGCTTAAAATACCCCAGCCAAATGTTTGGTGCACAGAGCTAAGCCTTCAGAATTGGGAGGAACTGGGCATAGAAGAGGCTCCATGGTCATCAGTTACTTGGCACCTGGCTCTTCCAGAAGATGTGAGACGGCATCTTAGTTGGAAAACATGCACATGACAGATTAAGCCAAATTTCAGACCTGTTCTTGCCCTTCTAGGCACAAACATAGTTCCATAGGCAGTAAGCAGTAGTGGGGAGGCAGGAGGACTCCTGTTCATAGCAGGGATTGTTCCCCATGGTTGCACGCACTTTCATCAAAAGCAGTGCAACTTTGGGATGGGCTGTGGAGAAGCTGTATTCCTTGGGCGCTGTTTGATGGGGGATGATACTGGGAATAACAGTAGCATCTGAGCATTGTCATGCTTCTCTCCTGAGCTGAGTGACCTGTATGCTTTTTGGCACCATGGGTGACTGCTTAATGAGACAACAGATAGGCATTTCCAGGCTTGTGATAATGTGGGGAATTGTAAGGAAATAAATTGTTTAGCAGTTGAATAGAGAAAAGAGAGGAAAATCACAGGGAATGCAAACACTTGAGATAGATACCTTTTCTCTGCTCCCCTGTTAGTAATGGTTCTCTGAGCAGTGATAATTCAGGAGCAGCACTTTCACAGCTGACTGAGATGATTTTCCAATTAGCCAAACTTTCAGGTTGCTTCCTGTGAGTTCTGTGGAGAACTCACCGATGGGTTATGCAGCACTGCTTGTCATTTCTGCCCTTTCCATTCACCTTGCTGCCTGCTCCTCCTTGCAAAAATCACAAGCGCCAGGCACAGGTTCATACCTGGATGTGTTCTCTTACCCAGTAAAACGCCAGAGAGCTGCTTTACAACAGTTGTGGCAATGAGGAACAAATGAAGGTAAAGGGAGCTCTGCTTCTCCATCTGGGGCTTGCCCTGAGTGTTGGACCCCTGCAAATGCTACTGGATCAATGCCAGTCTCAGGGACCACTGCAGCAAAGGGGTTGGGCTCTGGGAGCGTATCTGCTGGTCCCCAAGCAGGGAGGCACCCAGTGACCTCAGCAATCCCTTTAGCTCAGTCAGCTCCTCCACGGCCACAGAGAAACCTGACTGTCCAGGTGAAAACTAAAGAAACCCACTGCCTCATTTACAGCAGTCAGCAAGGGCTGATGGAAGCGAATCGCGGTAGCCTCATGGGTGGATCTTCCTCTGAGCACACCTGGTCTGTGAATACCAGCTTATCTAATACATTTTCTTCCCTGAATCTGTATCTCAGAGGCCTTCACGTGGCTTTTCCAGTGCAGCCTGCAGAACCTTCTGTGCCTACCAAAGCACCCTGGCTGGAGGGGACCGAGGTCTCCATACAGGTTGTTCTGAGTTAGTCTTGGAGTTGCAGCACCACCAGAACTTTTCAAGTTTGCGAGTGTCCAACAGCCTGAACACTGATGGGAAACCTCCCTGAAATTGTATGGTCCATTCAATCAGGAGGGCTCACTGGATTTCTGGGTGGAATTTTATGAACTGTGTAATCCAGAATGTCAAAAGAAATGGTCATATTAGTATTTCTAGTGCTAAGAATTTACTCAAATCCCCTGTTTCTCTGTTGCTTGGCTTCCCCTGACCAAAGACCTACATGTAGTCAGACTTCTACTGCCTTTAATCTCCCTGACACTCAGAGAAATGAAATCCCAGGGACTGACTTATACCTTTTTCTTTTGCAAGGACTCAAGCCACCCCTTTCTTGAGGTCTGCGAGGATGCTCACTCCAGTGACCTGCCTGGGCAGAGGACCATGCTGGGGACAGGATAAGAAATAACCCTAAGGAAGCAAGTATCACCGAATGAAAAAAACCTGCTCTGTTCTGCTAACCTCTAACCTTCCGGCGAAACAGCCATCTCTTGTGTCCAGTGGCAGGTGGCCCACAGCCAGTCTGCCTGTGCGATGGGCTCAGGGGGCTGGAGGCGGGATATTCCTTAGAGGTGTGAGCATGGAGTTGAGGTGTCACTTGTGTGCCTGGGGTACGGTCTGCTTCCACCGCTGCTGAGCACTGCCACACGTGTTAGCAACACGGAGGGGAATCTCTCAGGGGTGCCTGTCCTTGGGCACCAGAACTTGTGCTTGCGCAAGGATGCAGTCATGCAAAGTGGCCTCTCAGCATGAGGCAAGTAGCTGTTACTGAAGCACTTTGAAGCAAGCTAAGGTTCTCATTATTTTCTGAGCCTGGAGACAGCGCTGTTGCTTCATCTGAGGCTGTTTCTTGTGCTTCTGAGGAGCTGACAGGAGTCCACCCACTCCCAGTCAGCGGGGAGAACTCATGAATAAGCACCCTGCAGCTACGTGCACTCCTGCAGAGCCCAGCTTGATCCCTGAATTGCTTTACAGACCAGGACTGTATTCACACCACCAATACGCAGCCATGTAAGGAGAGTCTGGAGGATATCCTGGAGACCTCATCCTGGCTAGGTCTGCACCAAAGATGAACTCACAGCCCACAGTAGCACATCTACTCGAGGCAGCCTTTGCTAAATGGATGCTGGAAGGCAAATACAGGTGGCAGAGAGCAGCTGGAGGCAGGGAAGGACCTCAGCTATAAGATCAGAGCTGTCTTGGTATTTCCTTTGGGTAAAAAAATTGTAATTAAACTTTTCTCCTCATACCTCAGCGTGTTTTTGTTCAAACCCTGCAGGTCACTTTGATGGAGAGACAGTGCTGCTCTGTAGACCCCAGAGAGTAAATGGTTTCTCTACTGGACTATTTGCTGCCGTGGCATTTAGTCACATTTCTCACACTGACAGCACCTTCAGCCTGACCCAGTAGGGAACCGATTGTGGAGAGCATCATTGCATGGATACTGTAAATCACATTGGCCCCAGCAATGAGACTTTCAGGGATGAATGAAGGTTGTGGGAGCGCAGGGTTTGGGAGAGGCATTGGAAAGCCAGGCTGCATGTGGCTGGTGTTCTAAAAGTCCCATTACTAAAGACTTAGCTTGAATTTCTTGGGCATGTTGGCATGCTTCCCAGTCATGATGCCTTCTTTCCACAGGTTCCCAAGGTGGTGAGCCATGCCAGGTACCTCAGATGCTCTCAGATCTGTGTATCGAAGTTTCTCAGAGATGAATTACCGTGTGTAATTGCCGTGATGGATAACGTGGCAAGGTATTGAACGGGGCCCTGGAGTCATTCAGGACCTACATTCGCCCCTTTTGTTCAGATGGAAAATTAAATGATTCTTAAAATAATAAATGTGCACCCTGGAGAGAAATACTCAGCTGCTCCCTCAAGAGGTGCTGTGCTGTGCTGGTGTTGAGCAAGGAATAATGAAGGTAATTGAAAAGTTATTACTTTGGGGGCAAATTTATCTTGGCTTGTACAGCCTTGCAAATACACTTGACTGGTGAAGCAATCCATGTACTGCAACAGGGAGAACAGTCGTGCTTTATTAAAACCAGGCCATCTGATCTGGGGTCAGATTCTGCACCACCTTGTTCTTTGCGTGTTCACAAAGCTCTTGAGCTAACCCCATGCCAACCGGCTGCACGGCACTGCCTGAGCACACCAGAGTGCGAGTGTGCAAGCCAACATGTGTTACCTGGGCTGGAGCAGGCTAAGATCTCCCCCAGCCAGGCCATGGAGAACTCATTAGGCTGCAGGCAACTGCTCAGGGAAATGATGTGCTTGGATATAAACAGCAGCTCTATGGGATAGGTTGGCCCTAGTGAACCTGTTGGCATTACTGTCACATCAAGTGAGACCGCAAGGATTTGGCCATGCTTCCTCTTGCCGATATCAGCCATTCAGTCTCTTCTGTGTAATATTGTCTTCTCTGTGGCTGTAGCCAAATGATGGAGGTGGAAGTGGGATGGGAAGACCAGCAGGGGCTGGAAGGACTGTCTGGACCATCTGGCTTAAAGCACAGTGAGCTGGAGAAAGCCTGTGAGAAGCCACTGAGATAGCAGAGGCAGATGTATGAGGCGAGGTGGAAAGGTTGGATTTGTTTGAGCCTGAAGATGAGAAGGACAAGGAGGATCTTGCTGCTGGCTTCAGCTACTGATGAGGGAACTGAGAGGCCGGAGCCGGAATGTCCTCAGAGACACACAGCACCAGGACAAGAGGCCAGGGGCACAGGGTGCAGGAGGGGCAATGCTGACGAGGTATAATGAAAAAGCATATTTATAACAAGCGGTGTGGTCCCAAGACAGGGCAGTGGTGGGGCAATCTCTGTCTCTGGAGGTATTAAAAACTCAGCAGGATGGGGCCCAGGGCAACATGACCTAAATTTGAAGTTGGCTCCTTTGTGCAGGGGAGGAGGAGCAGAGACCTCCAGAGGTCCCATCCTGCCTCAGTTGTGCTGCTGTTTTGGTGCTGATTTGAAAAGAAGAGGAATTAAACCTTACTAGCGTTCTGCAGGGAAGCTGTGGGAGCCGCACTCTGCCTCACCAGAGAGTTGTGTCTCAGACTAAGGCACAACAGGTGACTGCTTTCTTGGTTGTGCTAAAGGTTTGAAGGGTTTTCTGGATCTCTTAGACTGAGCAATGACAATGACTCTGTCCCCTGCAGCCCAGCAACAGATGAGAGTCTCCTACAAGATGGTGTGTTGATTCCTAGAGATGTTTTCAGAGACGGGGCAGGAGGGGCTGCGTGAGCATTCAACGTGTGAGTGGTCCCCCCTGCCCTGCACACCCCGAAGAGAGAAAAGCAAGAAAAAAACAAAAGGGAAGAATTCTCCTCAGTGTCTGCCTGGGACCTGGCCAGGCTGCAGGGAATTTCAAAGTAATGCTTCAAAAAGGGGTTTTTGTTATTTTTTTTTTTCTGTTTGTTTTTAAAAATTAATTCAAATGAAAAGAAAGTTTTCACATGTTGGGTTTGTTTTTTTAAAAAAGCTCTCAAATAATTAGAGTACTCAAAATAAACAGGCTCTTCATGCTTTATTACTTGATGTGTATTATGGCTCCATTAATGCACTGCGGCATTTCTGCCATTTTCCGTATTTCAAAATGTTTTAAAGATGGGACTCAAATCATTAACATTAATTGCCAGCAAAACAGAAACAAACCTTCTAAAAGGGAAATCATTTTATAGTTCTAATTTGATTAAGTAGTAAAGCTCATTGTTTCCATCTTAGGTGGACAGTAAAAACACAAGTAAAGTTAATATTCATTAATCTTAATGTGCAGGCCAGGTAATTACATTGCCCATTGCGGCGGTGAGGACTGCGTGACTCTCACTTGCTCTGTCGCTGTATGTTTGCACACCCTTCGGGTAAACAGGAAAGAGAGGAGGGGTTGGGGCTAATTAGAGAAATTAAATTCGCTTTCCAAAGGGCTCCTGATTTTAGTTGTGTGCTCAGGACTGTGGATGCAGAAACGGATGTGGCCAAAGACCAGGAGTGGGTGAGCCGCTCCGGAAGGAGCTGTGCCTTACACATGCAGAAGTACATGTGTAGGCATGCACACACCTGCACAGAGAGTTACACATGTGCTCTCCCCGTGAGGTGTTCATCTGCCACACAGAAATCTTTCCACATTTCCAAAATGACTTTTTTTCCCATGCTTTTGTCTTCTTGACCCTTTCCTTTCAGCCTTTAAACAAATCCAGCTGAGACATGGACCATCCTACCGCTGTGAGCAGGACCTGCACCGCACTGTCACTGGCATGAGCTGTGGGACCGACGTGTCAGGGGCATTGCTGGAAGCTGTCTTGAGCTCAGGAACTTTGGGGGCTGCTTCTGCCCTGCTGTGACTCTTCCTGTGCAGAACATGACAAGGGGACAGAGCAAAGATGGGGCAGAGCAGGCCCGAGCATGTTGGCTGGCAGGGAGGAGAGGCTGCCGACCAGGAGAGCTTTGCAGCCGGTGGAGGATTGCCTCTCCTTGGCTGCTGGTTCAAACCCAGCTCAGGACTGCCGTGTCTGGAAGGCTTTGCCTTCAACAGTTTTACTTGCCATGTGCCTGTAAATCTGCTCACTTCCATCACCGCATAGAGCACTTGTCAGCATCTTGGCTGGTAGAGACTGGGCTTTTCTGTAGGAAAGATGCTTTTACAGGGCAGATGTAGATACATATGTGGAAGAATGATCATGACAGTTGCCCAGGGCAGATAAGACCCATCACTTTGCTAAGTCAGAACCATGCCAGGTGCAGAGAACTTCCATGTCTCCGACTTGCCTGTGCCTGCATTGAGCCCTTTCTAACCACGGGGGCTTCACGTGACAAGCTGAGCGTTGCACTGTGTCTGTGCGAGTGCCAAGCCTGGCTGGGATCTGCTAAGCCAGGGCAGGGTTGGCCCCGCAGCCCTGCAGACCAGGCTAGCTGGTGGTGAGCAGGTGCTAAACCTGAGACCACTAGATCCGCACTGACCCAAATTAAGATGAGCTACTTCCAAGACTGGTTGTGCTGGGTAGGAGCAGATTTAGAAATTTTCTTGCCTCCTCTCAGTCGACCCAGTGAAGAAGAAAAGAGCCCCGGAGGTTCACAAGTCTACCATTTGATTTCCCCACCAAGCCTGCTCAGCACCTTGCAGGATTGGCCCTCCTGCATCCTGCCTTTTAATTGCTGACTGATTGTAATGTAGGATTTTATTTTTCCCTATAATGACTCTCGGGGCCCCCAGATGTTCTCCTCAAGTGTGGTTGCGTCAGCACTAGAGACTGAATGACTGATACCAGCAATTTTTACAGCTTGAAAGAAGAGAAATATGTGAAGGGGATTTAATTTAGCTCCAATATTGTGTCTTCATCTTCAAGACTCTACAAGAAAATGACACCAAAAGGTTATTTTACAATGAGAGCTGGGAGAATTAGCCTGAGAGAGGAAGAGATCACCAAGCTGGCTTTCTAATATCAGTTCATTACAGAGAACACGTTTGCACAGCCACTTTACTGCTGCTGTTAATTTAAACCTAGATGATTAAAAGCTGTAATTGCATCATTTTAAATAAATATCTGCTATCTGGATTATTATTTTTTTAATTAGTGTGGATCTGTCGAATGTTTTTATCCTTCTGATTGATTTGTTTATACTGTATTTATTTATAATTCATTGATCCCCCTGACCCTGCTGTCTCCTGAGCCTGCAGTTTGGTCATGATTCTAGAAAATGGAAGATGACCGAAGCAGGAAAGAGCAAAAGGTACTGGGTCAGCTCTCCCTTATGAGCTCTCTGCAGCTCTCCTTCTTCGCCTCCTGACCCGGCTGCTCTCTTGCTCTTTGCTCTTCCCCAGGGCTATGGGAGAGGATGAACAGCCTGGAGGACTGGCTGTCAGGGAGGCAGGATGGGGGAAAATTCAGTTGTCATCCAGCAAACCTCAGGATGTGGTGCTGGAGCATTCCATAACCCCAAGGTTTCATCCTGTGTGTTAGGACCCACTCCTTAACCATTGCTTCACAGGCAGGAACCTGCTCCTCTGTCTCTGGGGGAGTCTCTAAAAATGTAAAATTTCACTGGCAGAAGACATGATTTCCTGGCAGGCTGGGTTACATGGGCTGGAAGTCGCCCTTCCAGGGCACAAGCCCCCACTGTCCCGATCAGAGTGCAAAGCGTATTTCTAAGTCTAGCTGTCTTTCATAACACCACCAGAGTGTGACTGTTAAGTAAAATCCATAATAAGCACCCAGACCCACGCTGAACCAGGATGCCCCATTTCATGAAGTTGTCTGGCAGGGGCAAGGCGGTGCAAGCAAGAATAACCTGTAGATCACCATCTTGATGTCCAGGGCACTCCTGATTGCTGTTCAGAGGCTGTGCTGAGGGGCAGGTGTGAGAATGTGCTGAGAATAATCAAGCGGCCGCTTGCTCCTGTGGAACTCCAGGGCATCTCTGCCGACGCAGTTATCTCCTATCACATGTAGTATCTGCAGGACAGGGACTGTCACTTGCTCTGGCTTTGTGCTGCACCCACTACGGGTGGTTTCTGACTGTTGACAAGGGCCCTGGGGCACCCTGATAACACGGTGCATCACGATGAATAGTCTGCCCGCCTGGCAAATACTGAAAGGCTTCCAAAAACCTGACTTTGCCTCATTTTCTACCGTCTTTGGAACGCTTAAGGAGTGGATCAGGCCTTCAGCATTACAGAAGAGGAGTCTGCCTGTGTCCCCTGGCTACAACACAGTCTGTGGCCTCAGTGTATCAGTGCTGCCTGCTGGTGAATGGCTTTTCCTCTAGCAATGTGCCGGGCACAGCACCACAGCTGCATCATGGGGCGGGAGGACAGCCTGGTGACAGCACATTGCCAGAAAGGCTTCTGCAAGGGGAACACCATTACGGGGCAAGCTGCAGTGCCGATGGAGTGACAGGGCAGTGGATGGACAGCCCTCCCAGGTAAATGTGCTGGAATGATGCTTGTGCATCCATACAGAGCGTTTCCAGGACTTGCTGGAGAGGAAGCTATCAGAGCAGCTGCTCACGGCGCGCTGGCTACCAGCAAAAAGGGAGCACAGCGTTGAAGGAAACCTCCCGGAACAGCATGTTCAGTTGCCTGACCTCACTGTGCAACATGGATATAAATTTACTTTTGGAAGGCCACGTAAGGGGCACCCAATTGTGTTGCATGCAAGATACGCAGCTCCCCTCCAGCTTCAAAGCTTATGTTGTTTAGCACAAAAAGAGAGGACATCCTAAGGACATAGCAGGAAGGAATCAAAGAATAGAAACCATAGAGGCTTCATCCATGTTCTCCCTGTGAATCCTCCATCTGGCCAGCCAGAAAAAAAGGCAGATACTAGATATGGACTTACCAGAGCCTGATTTCATGGGTACTGGAGCAGCCCCGGGCAAGTTCAGCACTGGATGAATGGGGTAGGTGAGGAGATGGCCATGACTTTGTAGCAGTATTAGAGAGAATTATAGTCTGCAGCAAACAAGCCGTTTTGGCCATTCAGAAAGGGTAATTACACTTTGGGATCTCTGGGGTGTATTTTTCTTGTTGGCCAGTAATCAGTCTGTGTATTCCTTTCTTCTCATTTTAATTAAAAATATTGGTTTGCCATGTTCACCAGGCTGCTGGCTTGCTCTGCCCTAGTACAAGCGCTTAATAGCCTTTTGTAATTGGCTGAATTGTCTATTAGTAAAGAAGTCTTGTAGTCTAGTGAGCATCTTTGAAGTGCTTACTGTTCTATCTGACACAAAGCTGAGGGCTCCTGCCTTCGGGAACTTACAGGCAAGAGGGTTGTTAAAGACAAATCAAGATGGTTTTACATAAGAATAGTAATGTGCTCCTTGGGAAATGTGAAAGGGGTGGGCTGGGATGAGCCACTGGCATTTTGCAGTTGTCCATAGCAGCTCTGCTGTCTTGAATGCTTTCAGTTTGACAAGTGGAACTAGGTTTGAAAGTCCGTGTCTTATTGATTTTACCGAAGAGAAAACAGAAGCTTGTAGAAATCGCTTTCCCTAATGAATTTCCTGTTGCAACCTTTGCCTTTGGTGCGCTGATTGTGCAACTGATGGTCATTGTGCAGAAAGGTAGAAATGCTGTTTGAAAGCCTTCATCTCTTCAGGCAGCTCCCAGCTGGCAGCCAGGGCACTGCTGGTCTGACACGTTACTGACCATGAATGTTCTGACAGCTAGAAAATCCCATGTGGGAAGGAGCTCTGTGGAGATTGTCCAGGCAGGGTCAGCACCCGGACTGGTTCTCTGTCCTGGGCCCTAGCCAGATTTGTGTGCTCTGGGTTCAGTTTTGCTCCAAGGCATTGGTGTCACCCAACTTGTTTTTTAAAGGCTAAAAAGTTGTGCTATGATATGGAAACACGAAAACTTTGAGCTCTGGAAACAAGCAAACCCTATAGCTGTTCCCTGCAGTGCACAGCGAACCTGTGAGACCCTCTTCCCTTGTCCTGGGTTGCACCTCTCCTGGTCTTGAGACCTATCTCCTCTTTGGCTTTGGGAAGAGCAGCAATCCGCTCTTCCACTTACCAGCACCCCTTGGGGAAGGGAACAGCCTCCACATGTTCACCCAAGAGCCCAGCCTGAGCTGGAGTGAAACCTCCCTAGGTACGTGCCGGCTGTCAGTGCTCCCCAGCTGAGTACCTGTGCCCCAGTGCTACCTGCCCCACTCTTTCCTCTTTTGAACAACAGCAACAGAAACATCAGCCTGGAACTGGGACTGGCCCCTGGGGGCTGCAGCCCCGGGGTGCCAGCACGCAGATATCTCACCCGGTATTTATGTTGGAGTTGTTTATTTATTGGTTCACACCATCTGCCCTTTGATGTGTGTGTGGAGGAGGGCTGGCTAGTTCTGAGGTCCTGGTGCTGTTTCTGCTGGTGGCTCTTCATACCCCCAGGGATGTCACTGTGGCGCAGCCCTGGAAAGGAGGGAGAAGCTTGACGTTGGCATCCTTCGAGGGGAGCTGACTGACAAGGGGCCTGCCCTGGGCTGTCTTGCTCTCAAGGCTGTGCTGCTGCTGCAGGTGAATGGCAAGTTTTCCAGGTGGCAGGATGGCATCCTCTCCTTCACCTTTATGGTCCCTCCTGGACAGCCACTCCAAGATCTTGGCATGGATCCTGGGGTTATCCTGTGAGAAGGGCAACAACATAGTTGTTTTTGCAGTCCAAGGCAATGAACATGCCTCTGCTATAGCTGTCAGGGCTCCTTGAGCATTGTTGCTGCATAACACATCTCCCACCATTTCCACCACACTTTCCAGGACAATTTGAGCAGATGTTCTGGAGAAGTCCCGCTTCTGGGCTAGCAAGGTGATGGTGTGAATTTCTTCTGCATCACCTGCAGCTTTGTTTCCTTGCGTCCCTGTGACAGCAGTCTCACCAGGGCTTGGCATGGTATCTCGCTTTTCTTCATCTCCCCGACAGCCTTCTGAAGGGTATCCATGCCGTAAATCCTCTCCTTCTAGTTGCTGCTTTCCAAATGCTGCAAGCAGGTTTCGGGGAGAACAGCTCCTGCCTTTTCCCCACACTCTTCTGCTGAGAGTTCCAGTTCAAACATGTTGTTTGAGCCCAATTTTCCTCTTTGCTGTTGGCCTCTGTCATTCCAGGGATGGTGGGATTTCCTTCCAAGGACCCTAAACCAGGAGCAAGAGAGTATTACTGGGCATCCCTGCCACTAAGCCATACCAAGGGGATTGAGATGTCAGGGCAGCAGCTTCGGGCCTCTCCTGGCAGGGTGCATGAAGCCCATGGAACAGCCCCATATGGAACTAGCCATTGTGGGGTTGGTGCGACCCTGGCTGTGCTGGGGGGTCAGCCGGTGGGGACCCACATCGATGTGGTGGTGTCCCACTGCCACAAGCAGCTACCGCTCTGCTTGCAGGGTGATCTGAGCTTCCAAGGTCCAGGACCACTTCTTGCAGCTGGGAGGAGAAGACATCAGCACAGGTAGCATCACCTCCAGACCCCACTGCCTCCTGGGGGTGTTTATTCAAGCTGTGGAAGGTGCAGTCTCCCACACCCTGGAGCGCTGGTGTCTGGGAAGCGGTGACTGCCACATGTTGTGCCGAGGTGCCACCACCATGGGCCGTCTGGTACCCTGAGCCTTTAACTGCACACAGCCCTTCCTACCTCTGCTCCTGCTGCTGCTGCTTAGACTGTGAGGTTTTGGAAGAGCTGGGTGAATAAGGACTTGTTTTGAATGTTGAACAATAGCAAAAACCATTGCCAGGGGAAGAAAATTTATGTGGAAGGAATTTCTTACAGGTTGCCGTTAGAACAAACCTCACTGTGTTTAACCCTAGATGGAAAAGTTCACTTACTTTCATGTTATTAAACTTTCTTCTAATCTGTTAAAAACTGTCACTCTGACATGAGAAATGACCTTTAGAGATCAAAAGCGGGCACATAGTTTTGGGGAAATATCTTTGTCAGTGCAGCAGCACTGCCTGCATCCTTGCATGGCTCTGGCCCCGGAAAGTTCTGCTCTGGGGAAAGCCCCTCTTTGCAGGACCCCTGTCTCCAGCCCATCTCCCTGTGGTGAGGTCGTAGCCAGCGCTCGGACAACCCCTGGCACAGAGGACACCCGTCTGAGCTTACAGGCAGAGCCCATCAACAGGGCAATCTGTGCTCTTTGGCTCTCTCTGCTGGCTGCAGTCACCCCATTCCTGGGCGGGTGCGCGGTGATGTCCCCCCACATCCCACCCTTCGGGGAGCAGGCTGGCTTGGGGAGCAGAGGTGTGGGGAAAGAAATACTGTCTGAGCCTCTGGGAAGAACCACAAACCTTGACAAGCACAAGAAGAAAAATAAAAAATATAAAATAAAAAAGCCTTGCAAATGTGACAGCCAGTTTCCAGGGGGATCCTTTTTCTTCCTTAAACCCCAGTCCCGAGGAAAAGGAGAGATTTTCCTTGAAGGCAGAAGACAGAGCTGTGTAAGGGAGCAAAGGCTCTACCTGAGGGCACAGCAGTGCCGGGCCTCTTGTTGCGCCGGGAGACATTCACCGGCTTCTGCTCTGTGCCTGCGGGAATCTCCTAACAAGGGTTGAGGGACCAGAGAGGGAGGGCCTGGGAGCATCTCCTGGCTCTCCTCCTGGGAATGCTTTTCCAGGGCTGGAGGCCAGGAGCGTTTGCTCCCTCCGCACTGAGGAGCGCAGCAGGCCGCCGGCTGCCAGAGCCAGCTGAGCGGAGGGGGAGGCAGGCAGCGAGGAGCATCGGGAGGGATGCTCTGGTGTTGGCTGCTGGACCAAGTCCCTTTCCCTCTGGTCCAGCAGCCAACCCAGGTGATGAGTAAAGTGTGAATTTCAATGCATCATTTTATGCTTCCTCAGGGAAGCTCTCCATAGGAAATAGCGGGGACCTTCATTACATTCATTTTATTAAGCAAATGAGCAGACGGGTTTCTTTGTCAGATGATGTTGGAGGTATTAATTCATGGCACAAACTGGCATTTGTACTGTAAGTATAAGAAAAAATGAACTTGGTGATTTTTTGGTGACCTTTTTTTTGTGTTCTACAAGTTGTTTATGGGGTAAGTCTCCTGACACTGGGATCCAAAAGGTCTTCTGAGATACTCACAGCATTTGACCAAACAGCTATTCTGGAAAGTGCAATTAGGTGTTAACAAAAAGTAACAAATAGTTCTGCAATAAAACAAAGACAAAGGAGAAGAAAATGCTCAGTGTGAGTGTTATTGCATTATTCTGGTGAGACGCTGTCGAAGAGTCAGAAAGTGTTCAGAGAGCAGAGAGTACAGTTTGTTCCTTTATCATAATAACTTTTATTGCCTAGGTATAGCTTTTCTCACCCTGGTCAATAAATATCCTGCTGCTTTGCTTTCAGAGAATCGGGACTCGGTTGCAGCAGCAAGTGCTTCTTTCTGAACGCCTGGTGCTGACCCATGCCGGGGCCAGGGATGCTCCGGTGCTCCCGGGAGGTGCTGGGATTGGGCAGGAGGAAAGGGGAGGAGATCCCTGTGGTGAGAGCAGAGATCTGGGAATCCGAGATGCTCCCGCTGGCTGCAGATCAGAGCGATGGTGTGATGATTGCTACGAGCCACAGAGGCAGAGTAAATGCGAAGGCAGCACAGAGCATCTTACAGGCTCTTCTGGCTGAAGGGTAGTTGTGCCCATGGGTCCAGGATCTTGGTCTTTTCTGCGGAGCCAGAAGGAGAAAGCTGGTGCCAGAGTGGGCCCAGGCTATGAAATCTGGATCCCACAAGTGTTTCCTCTGCACCACAGTTAGGATCACTACAAGCTATCTGTCACCAACAAGCCTTATGGGCCAAGGAAGACTTGCCTTTTTTACCACTTTGGAGCTCACATAAAAAATAATCCTGGCCTGCTTGCTGGTTTGAATGACTCTCCCTGGCATCATCAGTCAGAAGGTTTTCTGCTGGGCATGGCTGAGAAGCTCATCCCTGACTTCCCATTGGGAAAATGTGTATTTCCAGGCCTTATACAACCTCTTCTGGTTTTCATTAAAAACAGCTCTTCAGACAGCTGTTCCAAGCCCTCTTATGTGGTTCCTCATGGACATTACCATGCATTGCCTCGGGTGAATCACCGGGTTGAAGGTACCTGCTGGCGTGGGGATTGCTCTGGGTCTGCCCATGACACTGAGTGCAAGAGGGGAGATGAATCAGCCGCGTGTGGATCGTCACAGCCCCTAACCTCCCTCGGGCCAGTGCTGAGGCTGCTCGTCCGTGGAGCCTCGGCTCCGAGCTGCAGAGAACATCGCTTGAAAACCTCTCACAAGAAATGCTCTCCCGTTCGGCAGCTCTGGCCCGTGGGAGCTGACTGTACCTGTGTGCTCAGCCCAGGCTCAGCCTTGCCCGGCAAGTCTTCTCAGCGTGGAACGCTGTTTTGTGGCTGTATGGCCAGGGATTAAATACAGTCACTTCACCTCTTTACCCCACAATTCCCACCTATCAAAGAGAAACAATATATCTTTCTTTGTCTTTCTAGTCTGTTTAGCTCAGCAGGGCAAGACCGTCTCCTGCATGGTGTTTGTATGGCACCCAGCACCTGGGTCTGCTGGCGCTGCCGCAGTGCAATTACATGTGGTGATCCTGTATTTAATGCCCTGGGAGCCGTCTCCCCAAACTCCAGGAGCTCCTGAGTTGACGGAAGGAACAGGTTTGTCTTTCTGCCTCTGAACTGAGGACATTCACACATACCTCCACCAGTATATCTTCATTAAGCTTTGCAGAAGCTGCCGTGACGTGATACCAGCTGTATGGCTGAAACAGCCTGGCGTAGCGTGTGAATCACTCTGTCTTTAATTCCTGCGTGTCCGTGAGGATCATCCGTATCCCTGTTTGTGATGGGTTTCACTCCAGCAAATGGCAGGATTAAACTCCCTTCAGAAGTGCTGGCTGAGCGTAGTGACCAAGAGGAAAAACCTCAGGCGAGTAGTTGCCTATTTATATCCCATGAAAGATGGATTCAGTGCATGAGACTATTCCAGCCCATGACACCTCCATCCCCTTTCTGTTCCTGTAGTCGCTGTCTTGAGGCTGTCTCAGCACTGAAGAACTAGCTGCTTTTTGAACACTATGTGGAACCTCAGTCAAGACAGGAGCGAGCAGCCAGGGATGGGGAGGTCTCTGCGTTACTGAATCCCCTAAAATCTGCTCCCTTGACAATGCACAGCAGCAAAGGAATCAGACGTGAGCCAGGAACATTGCTCTCTCCTCAGAGAGTCTGTCTTCTCACTTTCGAATGGCGCTCTGTTCTCACCCTGTCTGCTTTTAGGGCTAAGAAATGATCTGCATTACCTGTGGTTCTCAAATGTCTTTTTGGAGGCTTCCCCCTAACAGTGCCAGCCTTTGCCCTCTCCCAGGATGCGCTAATCCCACGACCTCCACAGCTGCACCCCCCACAGAAATCCAGTGGGTGAAAAGGGGTCTCCTGCAGCACAGGCAGCAGCTGCGGGTGCCCGGCTCTGAGGAGGGAGGGCAGCATCCAGCCCTGCCTATGGGCTCGGGGGGGACGGTGCCCACAGCTCCCCTCCCCAAACACGTCCCCTGCCACCCTCGCCTCTGCCAGTCGGCGTTGGAGCAGCCCGGCCGAGCCCTGCGGTAATAGATCGTGGCAGGGCTGGTATTTCACGCTGGCACTGCTGTAGTTCCCAACGACGAGGGACTTGCCTGCTCCTAACTCTAATCCAACGAACCCCTGCCTACAGGGAACGGGACCAAGAATAAAGGCAACGGCCCACGAACTGATCAGCCACAGACTGACCAGAGGCGACTTCACATGCCCTTGGCTGGGGAACCCACCTCCACCGGGGTCGTGCTCAGCCCTCTGCCCTTGAACATCTCCAAGATCCCCATTTTTCACCTTTCCTTCACATATGATGGCTACAAAGTGTTTGTTACCTTTAATCCTGGACGATGAATTTCTCATCAGTGACACCTGTCCCCGTGCAGCATGCATGCTCTGCGGCTCCAGCTCACCCACGATTGCGTGTCACAAAGCAGCGCGGCCAGAAAGGGAAGAGACTCTGCAAAAGCACGAAAAATTTCTCTTCCACTGAGAGAAGCAGATCTTTTTTCCCAATTCTATCTCCTACCCTACTGAACCTTTTAATATTGCCTTTAAAGGTGATGCAGAGGGTAGAAAAACCTGTTGTAACCTGTTCATTAGATGGAGAGGGGCTGATGGCAAGCAGTTAATATCTCAGCCTTACAGGGATGCGAAACCTCCCCCTGTGCAGCAGAACAAAGGAGAACTTTCCGAAGGAAACCCAGAAGCAGTGTTCCCCGGGGATGTTGCAAGGGGTAAGATAAGCCAGGTAAGAAAGCCTTTTAGTGTTTGTGGCTGAAGAGGGAATGAGGTAGGTGTGGGGTGAACTTGTACTGTGAGCCACTTTTACGATCCCCATTGCTTGGAACACACAGCTGTGATTTGTATTGATGTCTCTGGTGGTAAATCCTCCAGGCTGACTGAAGTGCCAGCGCTGAGGATTTGCCTCAGCCACA
>Ga0181612_128564_pt1 | contig 27716 bp, 25 predicted proteins | sample HoacroProtozoa21_FD_119630 | JGI IMG/M metagenome (GOLD analysis project Ga0181612, IMG submission 119630) | Hoatzin crop microbial communities from Cojedes, Venezuel. Combined Assembly of Gp0051906, Gp0051904, Gp0051908
CAAATTAATTGTTTCCCCATGTACAATAATAGCTCCATTTATCACGCACATGTTGACCTGTGTTTGCTTTACAAAGCTTATTCATTATCAGTGATCTTGGTGCTTTAAGAATAAAGAAAGCATCAGTAAAAGTTACCACAACTGACAGATGAATTCAGAATTATTAAACATATCCTTACTGTTGAAGGTAGGAAAAGTGTTCAACTTCACCTCGCTTTTAAAATTTCATCTGATAAGCTTTTAAAGAAATAACATTGGAACAAAACCAACATTATTGGTAGTAGACTGGTATTTGTTCATGCTCATGATTGTTCTGCCTGAAAGTAACTTTGTTTTAATACTATGTCTAGTATCAGCTGATTTTTTTCTACTAGGCTTTTATTAACCTGTGAGAAGATAAGCAAACCCAAAGTGCATTAACAGATTATTAATCTCATCTGATCCTCATACTTACTACGCACATTTGCTTCATGTAGAACATGTAGTAAGGGGGGCTTCATCTGGAAGACATTAAGTCTTTGTCCTAAGCTGGCGGCCGCACAAGGAGGTGCCCACACCAGAGACTGGTCTTCGACAAACAAACCCTTCTCAGTGAGGTAGCAGATGGCGGTGTCAGACCCAGCCATTGTGGGTTCAGCCCCTTCAGCAAAACCCATCCAAACACCCCAAGGAAAACGGTATTTTATAAAAAAAAAACCCAACAATGTGCCCTGTCTCACTAAGACTTTCCTACAGTTTTAACAAAAGGTAGGCTTGATAAATTCTCTGAGCACAACTGAAAATTGAGTAATTGGAGCAGTTCTCAAACGATGGAGTGAAAAGGCTCACAGGTGTCAGAAGAAATTTCCTCACCAGTTCCAGCAAGAGGAGCGAGCACCCTCACAGAGCAAGTACGCTGAACGAACAGAACCACAAATCTCGATTCTGAACCAGCCATTACAACTTCTTGCTCTTTCTTTTTCTGTTCACCGCTTCAGTGGCTTTCTGTCAAAAAATGCTAACAAGCCTTTAAGCTCTTTAAGAGCTTAACAATTTTTCAGTTTGCTCAGCAATAGATTTCTTGCAGAATATTTGTCTTCCACATGTGGTGCTATGACACAGCATTCAACGGTATTGGTCTTTTCCCTTGATACCCGGTTCAAGCACAACACAGCTTGGTCAAACCTTTGCCAACACGTCAGTTACACATTCTTCTTACTCTTTAAGAAAAAGTTTAGTGACAAGTGACTGAATTAAAAGACATTCTGGCCAAAACACTGATCTTAACTTAATAGGACAAATTGGACACAACCAGTAATAGTTCAACAGCTATTGACTACTTTTTTTTTTCTTTTTTTTTTAATATCACAACTAGTAGAAGTTTGCTGAGGATAACATGAGGTGACTGAGGTAAGGACACAGCATCACAGCAGCTGCTGATGTTCTTTTATTGCAATATCTTTAAACCAATGAATTAGTATTACCGGATGTCAGGATGTTAAAATTCAAAATTCTCTTTCTCACCAATGAAACAAAGATTTTTGAAAACAGAGAGACATACCCAGATACACAGTGGAACTCGCTTTAATTTTCAAGCTAAAACCGAACCATGGAACGAGAGGGATTTGGCCCTGGGAAGTCTCCCCGCTACCCTGGCAGGACCAACTGGAAGTCCTTCCCAACAGCTGCTTGCATAACCTGCTCACAGAAGCTTCCACTGTAAAATCTAAGGGGCTTTTTTTTGGGTTTTCTCTAAAATTAAGTTGGGAAATACAAGGTAATGTTTTTTAGGAAAAAAAAAAAAAAAGAAAAGAAAAAATTGTTTTAGGTCTTTTTCAGACAATATGGGGAAAAATTTATTCTGTCTGCCTTCCTCAGTTTTCTCCCGTCAAGGCTAGCCATACCCTGGTACTGCCAATCCTTCACAGCGTGTATTTTCTCGAGCTCCAGCAAGCCTTGCCGCTCTTCTCCGAGCTCTGCAAAACAACCCCCAGACATCAGCACTGCTGCCTTCAGAAGGAGGCAGCACTCTTCACGCGCAAGCTGCTCACACCCGGGGTTTCAGGGGGGCTGCTCGCACAAGGAAGAACCAATCCAAAGGCATCAAAAATTCCGACACGTCACGCGCGCGTCTCCTTCAAGGCACGCACAAGTAAAGTGGCGGATGAAACAGTGACCCACAGAAGCCAGTGGCTAAATGGAAAAAGGCAGGTAAATCCTGCTCCTGTCAAGAATTTACCTATAATAAGACAGTATAGTTTCACTGCACTTGGGCTTGGATCATAAATCATTCACAGCCTGTTTTGCAAATTAATGAGTAAGAAAAAAAATAATCCTAATTTTCTATGAGGAGAACTCAAATGGGTCATCGGCATAGCACACCCATAGCAGGAAAGAGTTTCCACCTTCTTCAAAACTGACTGCACTGTCTAAGTTATGAACGTACGAGCAGGAAGGGATGCCCAGTTCCAGGTGGGATCCTGGTCCTCCCCCAGGCTCAACAGCCACTGAGCCTTGGTAAGCGGGCGTTAGGCTGTTTGTCACCAACTTCTCCTGAAGCATGAGGCATAACGAACTCTTCCGAGAGGTCAGAAATATTTCCCCACTTGGAAATATTTCTGAATAGGAAATGAAAAAAGTTTAAGTGACTATTGTGCTAGACACAGCCATCAAATATGCCCACAGGATGACTGCAGAGTTACGAAGGAAGAAGACAACACTTTTAAGACTGTTATTCTTTCTTGTTCTCCATCTCTACATCACTAAGAAAGCATTTGAACCCATGTTTTTACTATTTCACTGTTTTCTTGGCCTGCATTCTTACAGAACTATTCCTTTTCCATTTTTAAGATTACTGAAGTGGCCCTTTTATGAACAAACTCTAAGAATATCAGCTAACCCACAGTCAAAAGGTGTGCCTGAAAACAAGCGCAGGATCTTTGCTATTTAGCACACACACATAGGAAACGGCCAGGTTTACAAACTGCATTTACAAGACTGACATTAGTAAAAATCCCTTATCTCTTTTTTTTTTTTCTCCCCATTCCCCTCATCACAAGTGATCCAAAAGAGTACGAAACATGCTGCAGGCTACAGATTGGCTTTTCCAAGACACCAGCTCACCGACAGTTCACCGTAACGGCCAGGAAGCAGTCCCCATGCGAGAGCTCAAAACCCAGCCACATTTCAGGCTCTGCTGCTTCTTCCCCTGTTTCTGTTCCCAGATGACCACAAGCAGAATAGCTGCGGCCACCACAAGTTCACGACAACACAATTGCTGCGATTAAAAAAGCATACATATGCATATGTAAACGCACATCCCTCCAAAATGCCAAAGGCTTAGAAATAGCAAGAGGAACCGCAGCCCGGCAAAGCCAGCGTTAAAGGCTTCCTACCTCCTTCGCCTCTCTCCTCCTCTCTCTTCAGGGGGAAGACCACAGCGTGTGCCCTAAAGCTCTGCACCATGAGACTGACTTACGTTGTGCCTAGAAATCCTCTAAAATATTGAATCCTGTAACCTGAATTCAAGTCTACAATGCTCAGTGGAGGAGATTCAAAAGCTCTGTGCCAGAAATGGAAAAGGAGAGTCAGAGCGGAGAAGGACATCCACTACAGCTACCTCATGGGTGTCACTGTGCCACCGACTCCGCAATCCCCTTCTGCAGCCACTGCCAACTAACACTTGGGTGCTCTCTGTTAACATGATCCATCGTGCCGGTCGCAAGACCCAAAGTGATCCAAAGCAATGAAGCACCTCACAGAAGATGGCTGAAGCGAAGGGTGGGATCTCGCGTGCTCACACATAAGCAAGCCGTTTATCATCCACGTTCTCACAGCCAAGGGCCCGGCGGAAGGGCCGCGGCTCCCCGCCTGCCCAGGCTGCTGCACCAGAGCTGCACGCCCGCAGCCGGGCTTGCCGCACTCCGCTCTGCTTCCACGCAAAACTCTTCAGGGACGCCCAGCACTCTGTGCATCCAGGCAAGCTGCACGCGTAACAAAGCGTTGGTGTCTCAACACTTACTCATAAAAGTCTTTGCCATGCAAACTGTTTTAATTAAAACATCCAGCAAGGAAGTTCAAATTTCCACCCCCACCATGCCCCCTGAAGCACCTTTACGCCACGCTCCTCGTCTCCCGTTTCTCTGTGGCAGAGCCCGGGCCCCGGCTGCGGGCGCGCAGCAGCATCCCTCCCTGACCAGAACCCCGCCAGCCTCCCTGCAGCCGACCGGAGCACTGCCTCGCGGCAGCCGTCGCCCTGCCCCAAGTGCCCTGTGGGACAGCCCAGCAAAGGCAAGGTTCCATTCCTCGTCTTCAAAGCCTCATTTGAAATTTTGTCCAGTGTACTGACGACCCTCCTGACCCCCTGTAACTATCAGTCCCCAGGACAAGCGCGCTGCAGGAGCCATGGAGCTGGCAGCCTCAACAGGAAAACCCCTGCGAGCACAGACCGGCACATCTTGGGGACTGGCTCGCAGATCTGAGGCTCACTGCTAATCAAAGTATAGCAGGAAAACACACCACACACTTTGACAGTGTCCTGTCACCCCCCATGCCCCTTTTTAGTATAGCCTACATTTAATTACAACACTTACAAAAAGAGTCTACTCAAAACAAAAAACCTGTAGAAATGACCCTGGGTGGGCATTCACTGAACAGACGGCGATACATAACGTTTTTCACGTACACGCATTACAAACCTGTGAGCTAGGTAGCGTACTTATGTGTCAAGCCACATGAACACCAGACAAACAGACACAGGCTTTTGAAAAAAAACCCAACTTAAAAATAGTATGAACCCCAGGAAGTTTAATCAAGCTCCTGCATGTGGATAAATTTGAGAGAATTTGACTGAAAATATCTGTTGGCTACTTCCAACGGGTCTCTGGACATTAACAAGATGCACGTCGACAAAAGGAAAAACTGGTTGATGAAATGCAGTTACGCAGGGAAGGGGACGATGACTAAAAGGATATCAGCTCCGTAAAGTAATTTATGGAGCTCTAGTTTTACTCCTCTTAAATGATCATGTCCTCCTTGTATCAAACACAATAAACGCGTGAGCTTAACTATATTTGAACCATCAGGCACCAGCCAGTAAATCTAGGAAAGGAACACCGTAAAATGCGCACTCGCATGACAGAAATTTGCAAAGGTAGGAGCACTGACTCGAAAACTGGGATGCATTTAAGACTCGACAGTAAAGACCTAACTGCTTAAGGGGCTTTTCAGCATGAACCAAGCTTCTCTCTCTCTCTCTGTTAATGGAAGAAGCCACTCTCTCATCGCAACTTTTATTTTTCTACCACCTTTAACAGTAGGGCAGGCACTGCGCCATCTCTTCTGACTACATTAAAAAGCAGGTTCACAAGAGCTGCCAGAGAACAGCAACATCAATATCTGTGTTCCTGAAGACCATTTCGAAATTTAAAATTAAACTGGCTGGTTTGTAAGAGTAAACAACTTTCTTTGAAAACACACGTTACTGTATTTTACTGTTTCCACTCATCAGAAATACCTGCACCACCACGATTCACAACACTGCAGCATCAGCGCCCGAGCAGGGTAACAGTTAAAGAGCTCATTACATTACTGCGTACCTATTTCTGGTTGGATGTAAAATGAAGTTAAACCAATGAAGCAAAAATAATCCATTTAATGCTTATGCTTTGTGATGCATTTATATGGGGTTTCTGTTGTTGTTGTTACAGTGCTTCTGTTCATTCTTATGCTTTAGTGCTTCAAACGCAATTTATCAGCCTGCAGTGGAAAATACCTGGCACCTACTTAAAATGCATGGAGCTAGCAATAAAATTAACCTTGTGGCAATTGTTTTCCCACATGTTTGATAGACCAATGTCAGCTCATCTGTTAGGAGGAAATAAAAAAGTCAAGCCTAAATGTACAAAAAATTATGATGGAAGCCTTAAATAAAGCAAGGGTAATGCAAGTTTATTGAGTCAAAAATCAATCAATCAATGAGCGAGTGGATTAGGAGCACCTCATAAGCCCCAAAGAAATAATTTGCCCAAACACTGGGATTTAGCGGTAGAGGACCAAATTCCAACACTTTTAGGAAGTAAGTAATGAAAAATCAATTCAAAAGGAAAAACAGATCAAGAACCCTGGATTCTGACATGCCGACACATTTATTGCTGAATACCATTTCTTGGCTGACCCGAAAACTTCGGAAGGTGTTTATTTACTTTCAACACCTTCCAGAGATCAATATTTTTAATTTGGATCCGAGTTATTATTTTTCACATCACAGCATCGGGGAGCGGAGTAAAGTGGCTCATATTTTAGTGCTAAAAAGATCGATATGACAGTTTCACCTTCACTGCAGCCCCCCGCAGCCGCCCGGGCGCACATCATAACATCCCGCAGGGGGGTGCAAGTGCCACGGCGCGGGGAGCAGGTCATCACCCAGCCAGAGAGCCAGACAGCCCATGATTTAGCTGATCATGAAGGGCCTGGTGCCCTTAGAAAACCAATCTTGTTTCTCTCACTTTATCAGGCCTGTCTTTTATCCAGCGTACGGGAAGGGGGAGGGGGCAGGAGGAGGGAGAAGGGAAAGCGAGGGAGGGAAGGAGCAGAGTAAGAGACAATCAGTTTTGTAAAGCCGATTACGTCCCTCTTTGTAAGTGCTTCTATTCGTTTTTACCTTCCTTGAACCAGGGCACATCTGTAATCGATAATTAATTTTCCATAAATTTCAAAATATTGTTCTGGTAGCTGAAAGGGGACGGGCGCGCAGGGGAGAGTGCGAGGGAGGATCTCCTGCGCTAAGAGGCATCGCTCTTGGGCTCCGCTGGCTCTATCGATCGTCGCTATTGGGGCTGACGGAGGCAGGCACGGAGAATTATGGACCCGGCCAGCGGACCGCTGCCCTGACATCTCTTTCATTGCAGCGGTTTCAGGATGTGCAGCCTCTCCAAGAGCCAAAGAAAATGGCATGTACTGCATCCTGCCCTGTCACAGCCAACTTCACTCCGGTCTGAATTTAGCTGCCTTTCCACTGTTACGCACGGACTTTAAAGGCACCCTTTACATAGGGCTGCAAAATTCACCTTCTCAATGGCGTTCATCTTGCCAGGGTAAGACGACCGAGATGCTACACGAACGCTAACGTATCGCCACAGAAAAAGGAAGACTAATTTTTAATTCTTAGGAGAGTATTAACTGCGGGTTTTACTGTATGCAAGTCAGTGACACGGAGGTCATGGACAGGACATACGCGCCACGAGGACGTGGTCCGCCGGACTCACAGCCAGCAGGGCTTGGAAGACTCCAGCTTACCTAGGCATGGGAGCACCGCACAGGTAACTGCTTCAGGCAGACTACACCACAATTATGGACCAAGTATTCTCATCATCAAGGAACTGCAACTCAAAAACAAGGACTAGTAACTGCACACCTCCAACTGATTTCTTAACAAAACATTTATGGCTATTCCTAGGGAGTCATTGGTGATACCATAAAATAACTGTTACCCGCCATTTAGCACAGTAATCCTTTCTTTAAAAGGACAGCCCGTGTGAAACTAGACAGATAGCAAATCAGGAGAAATATCTACAAGTAAGAAGCATTTATCAGGAAATCTCACACTTTCTTCTTAATGTGTCCTAGACAACAAGAAGCAGAGACAAGGAGGAAATGCGAATCTGTGGATGAGCTGCTGAAAGTAACACATTCTTTTCTTAGCATAATTAATAGCTCACGCTCTTTAAAAAATTGCCTTCATGAGGTCCTGTGCTTAGAAGAGTAATAAATGATAGTCATCCTCCTGGGGTATGCTCCAGAATACTAACGGAAAAGTAAATGCAGGACTATTTCTCCAAATTATGTACCAGAGCTAAAGGTCATATTAAAGGAGCTGCGTTATGTAATGGCATTAACTGAAAGCCAAGCAGCTTCTGGCTTCCTGACAGCAGCACTGCAAAGTCAGGGTAAGGAGACTGCCTGGGGCTCACAGGGACACGCACAGCCACCAGGCACCCAGCCTTCCCGATACGCCTCTTCTGTGGCAGGATGGACAGACGCCTCCAGTTAAATTCGACTCCTGAAGGATAACGGGAGAACTGCAGCTGACTAACAAACAATCCAAGCATACGGAGGGTCTTCTGTGGGTTTGTGACGCTGTTTAGTCCTTGGATTTCACTGCAAAGCACCCTATTTCCCAATTAAATCTCTGCTACTGAGTAAAACACTTTTGGTTTGTTGATCTCTGTCAATCAGAAACAAAAGCACCAATCACAAAAAAAACAGCTTTGTATCCAGGTCAGAGAACGAAATTGTTAACTCTTACACCAGCATTAGAAGATCAGCGAACAAATGCTGGAACAGCTGGCTGAGACTAGCCCCAGGATCCTGGCACGCTCACGGGCTGTTTGGAAAGTCTGGCAGAGGGACTGCAGAGAACAAGCTCATGAGTTGAAACCTCTCACCTGGGAGAAGGCTAAAGACTGAGGACAGGGCCAAGGCCCCCCAGAAAACACCGACCACTCTGCATGTTCTTTGAGGGAGAGACACACCCTGGATAGCACTCTCCAGACTTCTGTGCTCTGTCACCCTTGCTAAGGATCTTTCCCACTCAGCCAGCACAAAGACATACCATTTTACTGGCCTGTGAGCAAGGTGTCACCGCAAAATGGAAACGTCTTCACACCCACTGCAGTCCCTGAAGAAGTTTTACAGACACTTTGCAAGGGGTATTTTGTTGGCTCATGGTTAAAGGCAATACAATTAAGTAGACCTCTAGTGCACCAGAAATCATAAGGAACACTTGCCAAGTGACTTGGGCCCCATATCCACAACCTAGTTTGGGACCTGTTCAGACTCACAGTCTGGCCCTGTCAGACAGGCTGTCAGCATTTCAAAAGTACTGAAATGCAGTAGTAAACTTCAAATCTTAGTATGCCTACAAACGCTAAGGGACTGGATTTACTCTGGAACAAAACGATGCAGAGTCCTGAGATACAGCTTTGAGCCCTCTGTACTCAAAGTACCCTGTGGTTTCCTTCCCGCCACCACTGTGTGGTTTTGTTTCAGTGATGGAGAATTCTCACAGACTTCTCGCTGGAAGCCTGAACTTTCTCTGTGCCAACCTGGACCGACTCTGCTGTGAAGACTGCTGTGTAGCATGTGCTCACCTGCTGGCTGAGGCTCCCCTTTCATTTGTCTGAGGAATGACCTGGAGGTGGGCAGAGGCCATCCCAAGCGAAGCAGTCAGCCTCCTCAGGAAGCAAATTACAGGCAATAATTCTCACCGTCTGCTGATTTCTTATATACAGAGTATAGTCTTTGTCCTCCTGGAGGTTCAGCCTGTTGTGGCTTCCTAAGACCACAGCCAACCACGGATAAACTCTTTTCCAGACATCCAATAAACAGGACACTCAGCCAAAGATGTGTTATGAGAAGCCAACAAGTGCATCAGGCAATACATGGAAACAGAACTTTTTTTTTTTTGCCCCTCAAAAAAAAAGATTTCCAGATACAGAATTACCACCCTTGCCTACATGGGGAAACTAGTACTCAAAATGAATTTACAGCAAAGCAGCTGTTCTGCACTCCATCATTCCATGGAAAACAGCAGCCTCCAAATTACTTTCTTCACCCCTTCCTTCCCCATACACCTTTGAGCCATCTGACACAGAGTATTCTCTCACTACTGTCAGGAAGATATACAGAGGTACCACCAGAAAATTGTCCTTGCTCCTCTGTCTAGAGGGTAAGTCTAGAGAAAGTGTTTACCTTGGGTAAAAGATCTAATTAAGCAGTTAGCATACAAGTTTAATGCAAAGTGCAAAGGTTTACACGCTCTGTTCTTATGGAAGCAAGTGCAGGATAGCTTATATACTGCACATTCACTCTCACTTACTGATAAGCAATGTTAATTCCAGTTTTACAGCCATTAGCACTTCAGCAATATTTCCATTTTGGGGTAGCCAACTGGAAACACAATTAAACAACATGGGAAATAGAGGTACATAAGTTGTCTCCAGCCCCCCCGCCCCCAATTTTGGCCTTTATTTCTATATTGTATTAAGATTTTTACTGCTGGTTTCAGAGGAAACATTGTTTTTCAATTCTAGAATTACAGTATAAGAAATACCCTACTACGTACCCAGAATACCGTAATACCTTTCAAATATTACTCGGTGCTTTGTTTTCATCATGCCCTAAACCCTCCCCGCCATGCACATGAAACTCCATCAGTGTATTATCTGTTTTCATGTACCATATTAACTAGGGGATTAGATTGCAGCTTTCTTTGAAATGTGGTGTGTCAAAAGAAGACATTTGTATAATCTGATAGCACTTGTATCCGTGCACGCGTATCTCAGTGGGGGATTTGGGTGTGCTGATTCCATCCAGCATCAACATTGAAACCAAGCCAACCCAAACCACCAGGCAGGGTGTGCTTGAGAAATCAAAGGTGTTTTTTGAGACACAAATTATCTGTATCAGGATCCAAAGCTGGTGCAGTTGGTTCCTTCCGTGACAATAAGTGGTTTTCAAACTGACTTGGTAACCAGGTATCAAGCAGACAGGAAGATTTAAAACAATCTAACATCACAGCAACTGCTATCTAAAAGACAATTTGCATAAGAGAGGACTAAGTACTGGCAATATTTAAATATGGGATTTACAACTGCAGCTGCTTTCACAACAAAATGAATCGATAAAGAAATACTTCATCTATTTTGGAGACATTTTCAGGAATGCAAGACAGTTTAGGCTGCCACCTTTTGAGTCTGATATTAACAAGCCATTATTATAATTAGCTGAGATAGACAGAAATTCTTACCAAAAAAAGCAGGTTTTCTTCGCATATCAAAGATATCATTTACTTTGTCTTCTCCCACCCTCATGGTCCATGTATTTCCTGATCATCAGTACTCCGTTTCTGACATTCTCACACATAACCCATCCGTTTGTACTTTCTGTCCTTACAGGATTCCTTCCTCTGTGGTCCGAACCCTCTAACTGCCCCAATATAAGCAGTTGAACCACCAACTCTGAACATTTAATGCGAAGACCAGCCAAATTTCTGGGCAGCCCTATTTCCCAGAACTTCTACCCCAGCAAGCCATACCCACGAACACCGGCGGTTTCAGCCTAGTTTATTACCAGTATGCAGGAGTACCCGCACAGCTACTCATTTTCACAAACACGTTAAAGATGAGGCTCAACATTGCACAACACACATTTACACCTTCCATCATCTTCACGTTGCCAGATGCTCCCTCTTCGCTATCCTGATGCACTTCCTCATCAGTGATCCAAACAAAGCTTTGCTCTTTTATTGCCCTTGTTGCTCAGAAGAAACCGAATCCCTTCCTCTGTTTTCTCAAATCCTGTCACAGGTCTGCACTGTCTGATCAGCAATCCGACTGTTGTTCTCATCCCCCTTCCCTATCCCAGTCTATTGCCTCCACGCCACGCTCCAGATCCTCAACCTGAAAATCGTGGTCACGGAACACCCTGACAGATCTCAAACACTCAGGAGTCGCAGCGCAGCACCCTAACCAAAGGCAGCAGCACCCTGCCGGGCTGGCTCCCACGCGGGACGGACACCAGCACAGCCTGAGTGCTGCGACAGAGGGCACCCCGCGTCGGAGAGCCCCGTGTGCATGCGGGGGCTGCACCGCGCCTCGCGGGTCCCGTCTTTGCAGCCACTTCGCTTCTCACCGAAACGACTGCCCACAGAACCTACACTCACAGACCATCCTTCTACACGCACAGTGCTTACAAGTGTGCTTTGGTAAGCATGAAATAAGGCATAAGAGATACTTCCCAGTTTAAGGAAAGAGAAACAATGGATGTCTCACAACCCTGGTGCAGTAATGACTTCTACCAAAAAAAAAAACCCACCAAAAAACAAAAAAACCACCAGCATCTTCACCAGCAGATGAGGAGTCTGTTTCAAACTGTTTGGATAAATGCCTCTCCACTAACCCCAAAAGATGAAAAAAGTACAACCTGAATAGTCAAACTAGAACAACACAAAAGACTACCTGCTGCACATGCACCTAAACACCGCGTGCAAACCTACTCTTACCAGCAACCAAGGGCGTTCAGCCCCCACCTTCAGCTCCCACCGACAGCAGGGAGTCCTGCCCAGGACCACAGCACCTCGGTCTACGAAGGATCCGCGGGTAATCTGGGAGTAATGCCAGTCAGTTCTAGAATGAATGTTCAAGGGTATTTCAGTTCATTCAGAAATTAGTTGGGTTTTTTTCCCCAAAAGAAATCTTCTGTTTATCTGGAATAGGCGGGATAAAATGAAACCAGCCCAAAAATCCTTTACATTTTAATACTGCACAACCAAAGGAAGGGACCTGACAACAGCAGATCTCTTCCCAACCGCGACTGACACTACCCACCTCTGGAGACCTGCTTAGAAATATCTCAAGGGTGTCAGGAGGATGGGGCCAAGCTCTTTTCAGTGGTGCCCAGTGACAGGACAAGGGCAACGGGCACAAACTGAAGCATAGAAGTTCTATCTGAATGTGCGGAAGAACTTCTTCACTCTGAGGATGACAGCGCACTGGAACAGGTTGCCCAGAGAGGCTGTCAGTTTCTCTTCTCTGGAGATATCCAAAATGCGCTTGGACGCAGTCCTGTGCAACCTGCTTTAGGTAACACTGCTTTGGCTGGGGGTTTGGACTAGATGATCCCCAGAGATGTCTTCCAGCCCCCACGATTCTGTGATACTTTTTATTTTTGCTACAAGACTGATGTGATTGAGTGCATATCAAACTGTGATAATCCTAACCTCAACAATTATTGTTGTAACAGTTTAAAAGTCTGTAAAAAATAAAAAACAAAAGTAATTTAAAATATAAAAAAAATCCAAGTAATTTTTTTTCCCAAGGTTAAAACATGAAACATTGCTGAAAGAGAACATTCTCCAGTCTTTAGAGAGGACCTTCTTCAACTTTCAGAAGCAGATTTTTAGAAACAAATTTTCTTTGGATTTGAAAATATTTTTATGAACTATTATTGACTTTTTTTGGTACATTATTTCTATGGTTTTTTTCTGCATATAAAGCATGACAAAATATCACCTATGCTTAAAACAAAATGAATCTAATTTTAAATCTTATTATTATGTGAAAAGTAAATAATATTTCTGATCATGATATAGTTTTCGTATGTGAAGGTGAAAAATCTAAGCTCTGAAAGAATATCTCCACAACACCATATAAGCAAAATTTGTTCTAAGCAGCAGGTTTAAGGTCAACTTGTTGCACTCTTTCTTTCATTTCTTCATCCTATCCTCACAGACTATGACTAATTTTCATTTTGCTCTTTGCTTGGTAGCAAAGGATGTAGGCAAAAATAGTCTTGTAACCAGACACATCTGAACAAATATGAAAGGAAATGAGTGAAATAACCCTTATCTGCAGGAAAAAAAAGGTCTGCTTTTGTTATTGTTGCCTGGGTACATCCTAAGAAAATGAAACTGAACCACTTATTTATATTCAATTCTGATAAATTTAAATGGAGGAAAATTATATCAAACAAAGAGCACTTTGAGGATGAGTTTCATCCAATGTTTACCTGCAGAGCTGTCTGAAGAAAATATTAACAAAGTAGCTTCTTTCTTAAGGCTATGTTTAAAAGTTAATCACACCTTAACTTAACGGAGTGAAATTTATCCCTTGCCACCACAAATAAGTTTGGCCTGTGCTGTTTCAAACGATGTATTTTTCCAGCATACATCACCTCTTTACTCCATTCAGAGTGGCAAAATAAATGGTTTCCAATGGCAATGAAAATTGCCCTTCAAATTAATAATTCGTTCACTCCAGGCAAATTTTAAGCACAGACTCTGAGGGACTGTCTTTATTTCTGACTAGGAAGGCCTGATCCAAATTTCAGTCTAGGCAATGGGAGACTATTGACTTCAAATGGGCTTTCAAAGAAGGCTTTAAACCACAATGATGGGAGAAAAAAAAAAATTGTATATATTTTTCTTTGATCTTTCAAAAAGACCAGGGTATGCTTTCATATTGGAAATGCGGTAAACAGACAGTTCTTTGTCTCTTGGGGCAGCCAGTTAGCTTCTCCCCAGTTTCCAATCAGTTGTGGTGCCAAGCAGTTAAGCAAGAAAACGTCTAGACAAAATGCCAGTGGTGCTTGAGCTTTGTGGCCCATCTGCAAGTCAGACATCACCACCCAAAATCCAGACACAGGCAAAAATTTTCCTCTCTACTCCCATGTCCATGTATTAGTTTCCTCGGGGTTGGACAACAGGTACTTGAGCTAAAAAAATATCCCTAAAATGCTCTGAGAAATTGAGGGGCTAAACCAGAGGGCTTCTCTCAGCTGGGATGCTTTGCCTGAGAGAGAAACACACACTGATTTCCTGACTTCATTATTGAGCTGCTGTATGTCTGCAAAGTTAGTCAAAGCTGGTTTGAGTTTAATGAAAGTTTGTCTAAGCTCTGTTCCTATCACAGTGATGGGAAAAAAAAACATCTGTAAGGACAGCTGAAAGAATTAGATGTGTGCAAACTTCAGATAAAATGGTCTGCAGCAAAACCTGCAAGCCTATTGTAGCAATCCATAAAGTGGAAGGCACTTGCTTCAGGCTTTAAGTGTTAGGTCCTTAGTGCAAGGAGTTTCCCATCACATCTTCCCTCTTTGCCCACCAACTCCTACCTCCCTGCCATGCAGTGTTAATATCTGTTCATGAGGCCATGGCATGACCTGGATTCCAGAACAGATGAGACTTTTAAAATGTCCCCTTATGGTGGGTGAAAAAGTTTTATTTTAAAGCCATATCAGTTCAAAGTACAGCTCCATAAATTATTAAATGCAAGGAAGAGTTGGAGAGCAGGAGGGAAAATAATGACGCCAGAGGCACATGTCATTCCTGACAGAGCTGAGCAAGGCAAGTTACAACCCAAGTCTTTCTAAGACTTGAAAAGATTTCTGATTGGCATATGTAAAATACCCTACAGTAAGAGGAGATGACTGTTGTTTTATAAGTAATATCTTTCATTTGTTACCCATATTTCCTATGAATAGGACAGTAGTAACAGCCTTAAAATTACAAGAATTCCACTAACACCACTGCTTGCTACTTTCCAATTCTTACGAAAAAGTTACTCTTTGTGGTTACTTGCGCACTTGGAAGCATCACCTAGATTAAACCATGATGCTAAATGTCTGTCCTGATTTCAGCAGGGATAGAGTTAATTTCCTTTCTGGTAGCTGGAGTAGTGCTATGTTTTAGATTTGGGATGAAAATAATGTTGGTAACATACTGATGTTTTCAGTTGTTGGTAGGCAATCAAGGACCTTTCAACTTCCCATGCTGCCAAGTGCAATGGAAGCTGGGAGAGGATGCAGCTGGGACAGCTCACCCAGACTGGCCAAAGAGATATTCCATACCATATGACATCATGTTCAGAATGTAAAGCTGGGGGAAGAAGGAACTGGGGGCTTTTCAGACTTCTGGCCTTCGTCATGCTAAGTAACCTTTATGCATGATGGAGCCCTGCTTTCCTGAAGCTGGCTGAACACCTGCCCAACAATGGGAAATAGTGAAAGAACGTCTTGTTTTGCTTTGCTTGTGTGCGTGGCTATTGCTTTTTCTATTAAACTGTCTTTATCCCAACCCCTGACTTTTCTCACTTTCACCCTTCCGATTCTGTCCCCCATCCCACTGAGGAGGGAGTGAGCAAGTGGCTGTCTGGGGCTTAGTTTCCAGCTGGGGTTAAACCATGACAATGTCAATGGAGCAAAGCTTACAAGAACCTCTCAAAATTTTCATGTATTTTAAATCCGAAGTCTTTAATAAGGATTTAACAACAAAACTTCAGAGCAACCTCCCAAAATATTAGTCCACTATAGACACAGAGCACGATTAGTAAGTGCAGAAGCAAAGATTCAAACAGGAAGCTTTTCATTATGAAGTTACTGACTTATCCCAGGTTTTTCTCATACTAGACCAAAAAGAGACCTGTAACTTTATCTGCCTAGGGAACTCCCAAACAATGAAATAAACAAGTTTTTTCTGCCTCTGATTTTCTCCCAGTCCGGTTTCGAAAACGAGGACTTTCCCTATCCTTGGAAATCCTTCCCAGAAACCAAAGATCATATTTCAGAAGAGTCTGGCTAATGCATGAAGATTAGCTAAAGAGAATGAATGTAGATGGCCAGAAATACTGGAGGTGTGAAAGAAAGTCATCTCTTAGTGGGTGGGGAAGATCCTAAGCAAGGATTGCAAGGAGTGGGATTGAACAATTTTTTTGCACCAATTTTGAAAAAATACCTACGAATGTAGGACACTGAGTATAGGGGCATATTCCAAATGTTTACAAGTAAACAGATGCTATATCATAAAGAAAATTAATTCTAAAAATAGAAGCAATATAAATTATATCTCTTTTACTTGTTTACTCAGTTCCTTTACTTTAACTTTCATCTATAGGAGTGTTTTGTGCTGTTTTTTAAAAAACTATTTCTGTTCCTGGACGGGACAATTTCTGACATAATCTTTGGAAAGTGTCCAGAACATCAGACATTGTCACATTTCAAAGAAATACCTTGACCAGTTTGCATTTGTCTATCCCTTTATAAGTAGTATCCATTCTATTGTTAGAAAACAGTGGTATGATATTATTTAACTGGAGAGCACATTCGTCATCATGACCAGACCATGCAAAGAGATGACAGGATCATAAAATGTCCAGAACCCAAGTTTAAAGTTAGTTCACTGAAGTCCAGAGTTATGTTGCTGTAAACATGCTATGAAAGATATGACACCTCAGGTATTAACAACATACCACCTATATTTTCCATTTTAATACTAGCAGCGGTAGGCACTTGGTGTACTAGATATCTCACTCATCATTTCCCCTTCTTCACACCCATCTCCTCTGCCATTTTCTACTCATCTTGCCCTTAGCAGCCACCTCCAGCTTCAACCCTTGTGTCCCTATTCCCTTCTTTCCAAGGTGCAGTGCAAAGTTCCTCTGCAATAAGATTATGATGCCATATGTTACCATCTGCTCCAAATAGAGTGTCCACAGGACATGGTGAAAGTAAGTATTCTCACTCTGAGCAGAATCAGACCTTGCTACGAGGTTGACAACTCCCGCACTGAATATATAAGCATTCCCTCTCAGTAAGCAGAGGTGTAAATGTTGTATATAGCAAAAATTAGACAAATCATCAAAAACAGTCAGGATATAAAATGTTATGCTAATGTAATGCATCAGTGGCATTATTTTTGACCATGATGTTATTCATACATATTTGTGAAGAGAAGACTGCACGCCAAGCCATGCCAAAGACATCAGTTGGCACAGGATACCTTCACTACATGATGTAATGTAGTGTGATTTATACACTGTTATATTAAACTGTTAATATATTCATACCATTTCCATACCAAAGAGGCTGCAGTTATTTACCAGCTTCTGTTATCGTGATGGAAACATGATTGCAACAATCTGCATGTAAATTCTAACTTTTTTTCTTTTTTAAATACAGCAGAACGAGCTCTCTACATATCTGTAGGAGGACAAAGATCTCTACATACTAGCATGGGACAGCATCACCCCAAAGACGACTTTGAATAGTATGAATGCTGCCAGAGAAGCATACTCAGTGTGTGGGAAGGACAATCTGCTTTCTATTGGTTGTAATAAAGCCAGTATCATCTGCTGCTGTTCAGAAACGCCGTCACCATTACTCAATCTCTTAATAAGATTTCTCATTCCCAGGTCATATTCTGAGCCTTCCATTCTGAGTTTGTGTTTGAACAGAAGCCACTCGGTGAGATCCTGAAATTCACCACAGAACCTAGTTCCAGAAAACTCATTAAATGATGCTGTCATTAGACAGAGACTGGTGAAAACAGCTCTTAAGGCACTATGGAATTCTAGTCACTCACAGCAAGGTGAACCCACTCAATATTGCCAATACAAGGAATAACAAAATCAGGTAAGCTTTACATTTCCTTTTAATCATATACTTCTCTGAACAATGGGTAAAAATCTTAAGCTCTAACTCAAACTCATAAAAAGAGGAAAGCAATTCAGCACACAGTTCTCATTTTCTGGACACTTGATGGAGCATAAGTGTGTAAAGATGGTTCGACGAGACTTCCCTCACTAACTCCTAAAACCAATGGCCAGATGCAGGGCAAGAAGCAGCTGTAACACTTCATGAACTATTAGTAAAAGGACAGAAACAGTTCTTCTATTCAGGAGTTGGGACAACCTGCATTCAAATATTCACCAGAACTACATGTTTTCTAGTATTCGTGCCTCTGTGCCTCAGGTATTAAGAAGGAACACATTCTGACTCCACTACTATTTCAAATGATATTTTAACTCTCTTCTGCACTAGGAAGACCAGACACTTTCTCATTACTCGTTGATACCAATATAGTCAAAATGATACCAATATAGTCAAAACTATTATTCTGCATAAATACACAGATTGGTAGATTAAGAAGAATAAATAAATAAATGCCAATTAAAGTAAATTAAAGTAACTTAGGAGACTCCAGAGTAACCACTTTTAGCAACTAATGGCCCCAGAACACACACAATCTGTATTTCAAACCTTGTTTTCAGCCAATATTAACATGATACTTCTTCAGCCCCATAGGGAATTTGAAATTATTATTAAGTAAAGTAAAAGTTTATACTGTTGACAACTATCTGGCAAAAAACTTAACAACACCAAACTATCATCATCTATCTGTCTGACCACATCAAAGAAGTTCTAAGGCATTCTTATATGGAAAAAAATAGCCTCTTACCTTCAGTATGTACAGCAGAAACATAGGTCCAGTTATAGCGCTTTACAATGTCCACCATAGCCCGTGCTTGCTGTGCATCAGATGGCACAACTCTCATAAAATACTTGAATAGAGTTTTGTCACTTAGGTCCATGCTTGTGGCAGAATAAGCAATCTGAGGTATATTGAAAAGCTGCAACAAGTTCTGGACCTGGATAGCAACTGAGCTAGAGCCGGGTCCAATGACACCAACAATGGGTTTCTTGGAGTGGAAAGACGATGAAGATCCATCCACACATCGTACCATCCCTTCCTCTTCTTCTGATGAAATAAGAGAGTCCCTTATAAACTCGATGCTCTGCTCCAGAGCCACAGCAGAATGCCAACAGGAGTCCCTTATTTCACATCCTAGCGTTATATTTGGCAACAGCGTGGGGTCCAGATTAATTCTGTCAAGGGTATGTAGCATGGCCTCCACTCTTTGAATGCCATACTGCTCTCTTACCTCTCCACATTTCCTCTCATGAACCTTGTCAACAGTTGGTTGGTGGTGGACAGAGAATAGAGCTCCAATGATAATATCACCAGGCATGTGCGCAACCACCCTTCTTTCATTGGCCTGTGCAGAAACCAAAAGCCCAAAGTTCTCACAGACATCTTCCTTCAATAACAGGATTGCAAGAAACAGTAAAAGGACCATTTTAGGAAATCGTTTAGGCTGGTAGAGACAACATGATGGAACAAAACCGGAGAGCTGGTGAAAAGCAGTTATCAAATCTTTTGGATAAAAGGAGCACTATGCAGCTGGTTAACCAGGAGTTTGCGTATATTCTCTAAGGTGTCACCATCATCTCGGAATGGACAGCTATGCAGAGCTGCACGTGTGATCATAATCCTCATAACCTTCAAAAATGAATAAATAAGAGAAAAAGCTTTAAAATTAGTTATAAATTCAGCTTTGAAATCTGTTTCAAGACTGCACCTATTCCTACTGCTGTCAATGACTGCAATACATTGTCTTCTATACACACTTGCTTCTGCCATTTTTCCAGCTGGAAAACTGTTGTACTTCTGTGTTTCACAGTCCTAGGCTTATACTTCTGCTGGTATAAATCAGCATCTTTCTCTTTGACACTCTCATTTAAAAACTCTTTTGGGAAATGTTTTCAAAAGCACAAAAGACAGACAAGTATTTAATTCCAAAGAAGAAAGATCTTGCCATTTCTAGTGTGTGTCTCCACAACCAGCTCCCTTTACTTTCAGATGCTTTCTATATCACAAGTGCATATGTTACACTCATGTACCTAGGGCTGTACTATGTTATCTATTACAGCACTAGGAAACTACTGGTGACACACAAAGCTGTGCTTGGAATATTCTAAGGAATGCAGAATTTGGTTCTTCAAAGGTGTAAATCTTTTTCTTTCTTTGTAAGCCACAACATGAAACAAAATATTTTAAAAATAAATGAAGATTAAGAAAAGTGATTTTGTTATTAATATTTTTACTTGTTTAAAGCAGTGAATATTGCAGCAGAGGAACAACAATTCTAAAACAGCAGAACAGTGATATTCTTTTTATCTTTTTGTATCCTTAAATCAAACATCACCAATAAGCAATTCAGAAAATCCTGGTACTGTGGACAGACCTCGCTGATAGATAGCAGTCAACCTAGAGACTATACAGATGTGTTACTGCCTAAAATATTTCATCTGCTATGTTTGCCGATAGTCTGCAATGCAATCTGCACTCAGGTTTAGTGTTGATGAAAGATTTATAAAAAAAAGAAAAAGGAAGAAAAAAAATAATCAGCAAAGAATTATTATCTTAATGGAATTTGAAAAGGTACTTGAAAATGTTTTCTACCTAGCAGTGGATATGCAGCAGGATGCTTCTGGCTTTAAATACAGTGCTTAAACTGTAGTTTGTCCAGGTGTTGATCCCTGAGCACGTTAAAGAGTCATCTATTGTTCTACACCTTCCAGTGGATCCATTTATAGGACAGAAAGTTAAGCACACCCTTAAATGTAGGGAGATGCTGGGCCAGTTAGTGAAGCACAAGCCCAATTTCATTATTAACAAAAGAAATGCAAAATTCTGGGACACAGCCTGATCTCAGTTTTACTGACATAAATCTTTCTATGTAATCAAGCAGAATATGGAAGTTTCCATACGTTTTAGACCCACTAGTCATTTCTAAACCATTTACAATTGTTAGTAATGCTCAGGTGTTATAAAGTCAGAGAAAATCTTGCATAGGACATCTACCTCTGTTTCTTCCAGCTTCATAACTTACCAGTATTTTAATCTTGAATTTACCCCTCACAGCTAGGTCATTCAGTACAAGGCCACAGTGAAAATTTTTGAAGATGAGACAATCAAACCTAAAAACATGTTTCTGCTTGAGGTTAACCTTGCTTAATTATTATTTTACCTAGACATTTATAAATTATAAACCATTTAAACAGAGGAAATCATGCAAGAGTTTTAGTGAATATTCCCAAATAAAATCCAAATCTTTCAACAGAGAAAATGTTCACTAGAAATGTTTTTGTAATATTAATTGCAATATTAATAGGTTTGTGTAATATTAATTTCTAGTAATAGAAAATGTTAATAATGAAATAAGATTCACACAACTGTAGAACACTTCAGGAAGTTTTTTTCTAATCTGTGAAGAGTTAGCTTATCAATATTGCAGCCCTTTGCCACTAAGGAATAACAGCAGTTCAATTCAGGTTAATTAGTCTCTAATTACAGAATATCACTGCTGCTTATGTCTTCCGATTGTTTGTTCCGTGACTCTGAGCCCAGCACTGTGTAATTTGCAAACAGTCTGAAGGATGAATGACAGGGGCTATCTTTGTACAATATCACAGCTATTAAATTCCTATACCTCCAACTGATTTGGCTTATTGTCACTTTAAAAAAAATTTTAATTATTTAGTATCTTCTTAACATTTGAACAGAAATAATACTTTGTTATTTAAACCCATAGATGCTTATTTTTCTGAGCTTCTCAAAATAAGGCTGCATGTACAGAGCACAACTGTATCACATGACAGCTCTACCTCAGACTGTAACTGGCTATACAATTAGATGCCTTTTTACAACCCAGCTGCCTGTGCAGCTGCATATGTACGAATAGAGAGAGTTAGGAGGATTGGGGTGAGCTTGTGACACAAAAAAACCAATCCAGCCTCCACTCACTATTTTAATTCTATAACATACATCAGCCAGGTTTCTGGTCAAGCTTAGTAATGCTGTTCTTGGTCTTACGTCTATAGATCAAACAATTTGCATACAGGATATATGAGAAAGAGAGGGCAGCAAGACCATTTTGATCTTCTTCACTCCGAAAAACAGCTGTTTGCTCTTCTCTGTCTGCAGTTGTATCTATCAGTATAAAATTACAGGATAAAGAATGAAGTAAAGCTGAAGATCTTCTTTATATTTTTGTTTCCATAATAATAGCAGATCTCATGGCTAGGGGGTTCCTATGGCCCAGAAGTAAGTTCTGAAAGCAATCAAATCCTTCCACTCTGTGACATCCAAGGGAAAAGAAGGGGCCAGATGCAGACTGCAGTTGCTCCAGAATTAATGAACTACACATACTCCATTGTACTAAAGTGAAAGTCAATTTGTTTGGGACTTACAAAGTTATTACTAATTATACCAAGAAAACTGCTTATGTTTTATCATATTGTGCTTAGGACTCATATTCAAAGCATCTGAAGTCAATGCTTTTTGTGGGCTTGCATGATGCAGTGAAGCAACCTGGAATTGATATTGACATGGCTAAGTGAGCCTGCTAAATTACAATGGATTTGTATGATAGAGATCTGGTTCTATGGGCTTACTCTTGCTCTCAAAAACCTAAAAATCACAGAATGGTTGAGGTGGGCAGACATCTCTGAGGTTGTCTGGTCCATCCACCCTGCTCAAAGCAAGTTCAGGATTCCCTGGGTTGTGTCCAGTCAGGTTTTGAATATCTCTGTGGATGGAGACTCCACAACCTTTCTTGGCAGCCTGTTCCAGTATTTGACCACAATTGCAGTAAAAAGGGCTGTTTTTTATGTTTAAACAGAATTTCCTATGTTTCAATTTGTGCTAATTGCCTGTCATACTTCCACTGGATACAGCTGATTATGCCATGCAAAGATGCCATGCGAGTAGTCAGGTAACACATCTTATTTCAGGCCAAAATCGCTGAGAAGAGAGCTGATAGACTAAGCACACTAATTACATTTCCTGGAGAACATCTTCCTGAAGAGAAAATGGGCAAGGGAACTGTTTAAATACACAATTTTACTGTTATTCTGTCCTGAGAGAATCACACACAAGTCACTCCACATTTTGATTACCATTCTTTCCTACTACAGGAAGCTTATTACAAGCAGGAGGAGTAGTCAGATAAAATTAAGCAAAATTTCATAAGCTTAAATATAACTCCTGTTTAAATTGTTAAGGATAACCCTAAAGGGAGTTTGACATGCTATAGCCTTCAGACTGAGAACAGAGGTATCATCAGCATCAAAGACACTAAACCCTTGAATGCATGCAAAAAGTAATGGGAATGGTTTCACAATTAATAATTTATCTGCATTTACTTATTTTCATTGATGGACAAGAAAATCAACATGCACAGCACTTAGTGTGAAATTTATTTTTCATACTGTTCAATTTCTTCAGTGTCAAGGCAGTTATTCCTAATTTACTGCAACATAAGCAAAATGGAATGCGGCACAATTACTGGTGTATCACGATTGCTAGCTTATTTCAGATGTGGATCTAACTATAATCCTGAAGCCACAAGCTTTAACAATAGATGACAGACACTTTGGTCTCAGTCTTCTGGTGCACTAGCTTCACACTTGGAGCAACTGCAGATGTAGTAAGGCAGAAAGATAATTCTGCCTATCTGTCCTTTGCGTAGTCTTGCCCTAGACAAAAATTGAAGGGCTACCCAGATGACCGAAGACACAGATCTGATGAAGCACTCAACATGTTCGTATAACCTCTGCTCTCTCTGGCAGTAAAAACTTTATGCCAGTCTCTGTCAGGAGAAATTCTCAGCTATTCCTTTAGGGCAGAGTTCCAGCTACTGCATGTTGAGGTTTAACCAAGTAGAAAACGAGCATCTGTAATATCCCAAGAAACACCATGCAATTCTAAAAGTTATTTATTTCAACCTCAAATGCACGTCTACCTATATTTGTAGTCCGTAGAGACCAAAAGAAACAAGAAGAGCCCTAATATCTAACAACATTAATTAAATCTAGACCAAAAATCAGTTCACAAAGGGCTGATTTTCTATTATGTACGTGGCTGAGAGTTTACACATGGGACACATCTTACTTTTCTTAAGGACTTCTACTACCACAGGTATAGCTGTGTTTAAACCTTAAGAATGCAACCCTTTCCCCCTGTGACTTACATTATTATAGCAGCGCCCACTAGTGACCCCAGAGCAAAGGACCTGGCTGTGTTGCAATCTGAATTCCCTTGGCTGTGTGGCTTCTAATAGGTAAAGCTCAAACTCAGCAAAAGGAAGTTTTTGATTTAGCCTATTTTGTATCAGGGGAAAAACTGAAAAAGAGAAAGAGCAATACTCTCGTTCAGGTTTCTTCTTTGTTACAATTTTGTAAGTTTGCAGCCTGGTGGTTCGTAATCTCTAAATCTTCAGGCAGATTTAAATAATAAAAATAAAATGCCAGATTACTGAACCACAGAACAGTGCTGTGATGGAGTGAGAATTTATAGTAGAATCCAGGAAAGCACTTGGGAATATGCTCCATGTTAAGCACGTGAAGAATGCTTCTGGTCAAACATCTGTAAAGACTTATCTAAGGTTTAACATCTCTTTAAAGGATTTTCCAGATCAGAGAAATCACAAAAACTTAGGGCCCCCAAATCCATTGACCTATAGTGACAAATATTACTTACATGCTAGGTTTGTATAGCCTACAGACATGTACCTGCTGATTAAATGCTTTCCAGGTATTAATTTACAGTACGTACTGCAACCAATTCAATGTCATCTGATATGAGATAAGGTATGTCAATACAGATGTGGATCAAATCGGTATATCCCAAGGAACTAACCCAGGTTTCATCATCAGAGAAGACAAAATCTTAGCAAGCAGCAACTGTATTACTGGTCCAGAGTCAGTCCTGCCGCTTATCATGCACTGAAGATCTTTGTATAGCAAAAGGTGGAACTGCCTTAGAAAAACAATTACATACGAAGAGCAACCTCTTGGCTCATCTTGGCAGGGACCAAGGTGAGAAAAAAGTGTACTTTCAGGATAAACTTTGCTCAGTTCTTTTGGCTATTGGCATTGCAAACACTAAGGGCTGTGTTCAAGATATTCGGGCAATCTAGCTCCCAGTGCTGCAGAGAGGCTCAGTTTGCAGGAGGTCCCACACACCCATTCCTCAGAGGTAGTTCAGTTTGATCACACAAACCTGATACACTCCAATGGTCTTTCATTGAAAAACATGAGTATGAGCACACTGTTCTGTTTTGAGATTTCTACTGCCTTTAAAATTTCCATTCACAAAAAAAAACCCCACAAAAAACCCCGAAAAATATCCAAAGATCAAATAACTATTGATCATTGCATTATCGGCTCTGTGTGTCCCAGTGGGCATTGGATCAAGCCCTTTGACAAAAAAAAAGAGCCTTATACAACAGGAGAGACTATGAAGCAGCTTTCTATAATTCCACTTAGAAACAGAAGGAAACTAAGCTGCACATAAGCATTTTAACCATTTGGCCAGAACAGCCACTGAAAATAACAGACTAGTGGGCTGATCTTATGCCTTCGTATATAACAAACATAGAATGCTATAATTATCAGCAAGATCCTGAGCAATCCAAGGAAGTTCTTCCCCTTATTATGCCCACACACACACACTTTCTGGTTGATGAAACCATTTTGATCTTAATATGTAAGTGTTCAACTTCCCAGCAGAACTTGCAATGATCTCCGCAATTCCACTAAATATACTACTTATTGCTGCTGTTACCAAAATCCTGTCATACCATATGATGCAGGAATTAATGGCTCTGGTGTGATTTCAGCTGTAATCTTAGTCATTTTATGAATTATCAAAACTGTATGGTCTGGAGAAGATGATAAAAAAAAAAAGCAACAGCAATTCCAAAAAACATTTTCTAACAAGTCACAACAAGAGTGGTGTTACAGCAGCATTCCAGTACTACCAAAAAAACTGGAAACATGTTGACAAATAAGATGACAAAGAATCTATACAGAGACCCCAAAATTTGCACTGATCATATGAAATAACGATTAGCCCTGGCATTCCTGATCATGTAGCATAAATATTAGAGTGTAGTTAAAGTATTTGAGAATGTGCAGAATATTAGTATGCGATAGAAATGTTTAGGAATAGAGTAATAAAATAAAAGTCGTAGAGAATTAAAAGAGCCCGGCAGTTAACTCTTTTATACACCTTCTCTTTTCAATGTTGGTTAGTGTTGTATTTTCAAAACGGTCCTCCGCCGCTCCACTTTAGAGGTGGTCCCCAGCTTTGTCCTCAAGACTAGCAGAAAGAAACATCTGGCCTCCCCCTACACCCAGCCACCCCCTCCGGCGCCAGCAAGCCCTCCTCGGGAAGCAGGTCGGGCGGAAGCGGGGCTGCCGGGCGGCGGAGCCCCGGGGTGCTGGACAGAGCTGCCTGCGGCGGGCGGCGGGCGGGCGCTGTCCGTGGTTCTGAGCACTGCCCGCCGCCAGCCTTCAAATTTGGGGGGGGGGGGGGGAGATTAAAAAATCCGGAAGTCAACCTGTAGTAAAAAATGCCGTGGGGGCCACCTTTGCCATGCAGGACCACGTTTATTACAAAGAAATTAAACACATAGAGCTAGGTCGTAGAGGAAACTGTTGGACAAGGTTAACTCCCAGCATGTCTACCCGCGCTGCTACAACCAAGTGGCTGTGCATTCAGACGTGCATGTGTGCTTACGCGCCGCTTCTTGGGTCTCTGTCTCCCTGCTCGGCTAGTGGTATCGCTGTCCCTCTCAACCCTTAATGAATCATTTTTGTAAGCAGAGACATTAGCTCTGATTATTAAATAAGGAACAGACGGGACTCGCCGAGCAGAGCCAAAGTGATTTGTCCCAAGGTCACACAGAAAAGTGTATGGCTGAGCTAAGCCTGGCTGTCTCTGGAAAACAAATACATCCCCGTTTCCATTCTCCCTTCCTGGCGAGACATAGCCCCACTGCTGAACGGAAGGGCTATATCACACACACCACCAAGCCCACATATTTCAGTACCCCGGTCCCCCCCAGCCCCACACACATCCTGCTCCTGAGGAGGGGTCAGTGCCTGCTGCTTTCCAGCACCCCAACCCACTGATGCCCCAGCAGCCCCTGGAGGTGCACGCCGCTGGCTGGCTTGCTGGCCCCCCAGGAGGTGCACTTGTCCTCCGGCAACCAGAGCACGGAGCAAAAGCGGGAGGGAGGGAGAGAGGAGAGAGCATTCCTCCTGCATGCACAGGATTTCTGTCCGCAACCCAGGGCACATAAATCACTTCTCCCACCCCACAGCATTACCTTGTTGGAGGCAGCAATTGCTTCTTCCTATGGTGGTGGCAAAGCAGTGCTTTTGGTGGCAATAATCAGGATGGGTAGCGGTAGGCACCTCCTATTTTCAGCACGGCAGAAATAACATTCCTCACACAGACCTTCTGGAGCTGGATAATCCTCAAATGCCTCTGCAAAGATCACCAGCAGGTGAGCCCCGCTCGGCTAGCTTTGTCACTCCTCCAACTATGGGCACATCCTGCTTTCTTCTGATCACAGGCAAATTCTGAGGACCGAGTATCCTACCCCCGCGAATGCATGCACATACAGACACGCCATGCAACACACTCTTCTCTCAGCATCGCCCAAATCTCATTTGCAAGAGGCGTGGATGGTCCCTGGCTTTAAGGGGGGGCG
>Ga0181612_116444_pt1 | contig 27706 bp, 16 predicted proteins | sample HoacroProtozoa21_FD_119630 | JGI IMG/M metagenome (GOLD analysis project Ga0181612, IMG submission 119630) | Hoatzin crop microbial communities from Cojedes, Venezuel. Combined Assembly of Gp0051906, Gp0051904, Gp0051908
TCTTTTCTTCACTGCACAGGCCTGAGCTTATTCCACTAATATCAATAGAAATTCTTGTGCTGACTTCAGCTGGAAAGACAAAAGTAAAAAAAAAAAAAAAAAATCAAATTTTACAGCATTATGAATGAGGACATAAATAGAAAAACCTTTCAGATATTATAATCATCTTTGTCTTAAAAATTCTTCTCTGAAGTGCTTTTGCTGGTTTATTGCATCTGTACGCTGCTAAAGAGTGTTCTTCTCATAACAAAACTTTCCTCAAGCAAAGCACTCACAGAGTTCGTTATGAAGCCCTATAGAAGATCTCAGCTTACTCATTGCATTGGAAAGGCAAATGTTTTCGTAGCGGCTTGCTGCTGGTTTGAGTTTGTCAGGATGGTTTTTAATTCAACTACGGTATAATTTTACATTCAGCTCTGAAGTTTGCTTAAAAACAGCTATTAAAAACAATCCTTAAAATCTGGAGATGTGGAAATTGTATCCAAAGTAGCTATAGGTCTTTAGTGTTGACTTGATGTTTAAGTGATTTCTACACTTTTTTGAGTTGCCTTAAGTGGCTGACAACAAAGTCGTGACCCTCCAGCAAGGTCATCCTAGCTGCTCATGCAAGACTTTTGCACATTTGTACACACAACCCTTTGAAATAAAGCGTTTGTCTGGCTGTAGATGGTGGCTTCTTCTTTTGTAAGACAAAAGAGTGATCTTGAAAACCCTCACTTAGTTGTCATCCCCCTAAAATCAGAGCTACTGAAAGAGGAAAAACTAAGCCCAGTTCTCTAAGAATTACTATCTGTGGCTGCTCTTGAAGCAGACAGAGCTATGAAAAAAACCAAAATGCCAAACTGTGGGTCTGACCTCACATTTCTCCATAGGAACATTTTTTTCCACTGCCTCCTTTAAGAGGTAGTTTCTCACTTTAGATAAGGGAAGCTCCATCAGCGGCTTCGTAGAGCAAAACTGACACCCACTGGCCACCCCCAGTACTTGAAACAAGTTGAGCTATGGAGCAATCCTTGCTTCAGGGCAGAGTAGGAGAAAGGAGAAGTGAATCAAGCTCCTAGCTCATCTCAGCCCTTATTCCTTGCAGCGCACGACCTCAGCCTTGCAGTGGTAGCCCCAAAACCTCACTGGCATGAAGTGGGAGGATGCATGACGTAACGCTTAGGCTGCCCTTCGCTCCTGAGGGAACAAGTTGTATAAACTCCTTTCACATGCCAGATGACAGGCCTCCTGTCCCTTTCTGCAGGAACATAGACCAGCTTTACTGACCGTTTTCCCCCTGAAATTCAGGATGACATTTCATTTGATCAGTCTCGGGCTTGCTGTGCCTATGGTCCACCACGCTTCGCTGCATCAGCTCTTTGCCAGCAGCCGTCTGTATGCTGGTTGCCACTCAGCCAGACTTGCTCAGCTCTGCTCCGGCAGAGGTCTGTTTTTGCTGCGTCCCAGATTTCTATGTGGTATCCCCGTTCCTCGTCACGCTGTCACCTCTGATAGCTGGAGCTTTATTATCAAGGCTCCCAAAGATAATGTTTCCTACCAAGTGTTGTTGCCTGTATGTTGTGTGAAGAAGTGTCCCTTTCTGCCTCCCTGTCACAGCACAGGCCAGAATTACGCTGGCATTTATTCATTTATTTTTCAATTGCATTGCATGCTCATATCTGATTTGCTATCACTTAGGTGCTTCCAACATGATTGCCTTATAAGTAGCTCCTTCCTACCAAATATCTTTGTTTTAGATTCTATTTGTCTCCTCATGGAGAACTTCAATCTTCCCCGAGATTCAATCTAATTCTCTTATTTCCTCCACATGTCATATATCATCATGTGCTGCTCTCTGGTATTATTCCTTGCTCCCATCTGGTCTTTGAAACTCTTCTCTACACTCTTATATGTTACTGATTTCATATATAGTACATTATATTCTACATGGAATATGTCACTTTGCTGAAGGGTACATGATTATATTTTATGTAACTAGCATGCCCTTTTATGCCTGTGTGATCAGTTTGCACTTTAGCTATTTTAAACATCACGGTAGTACATTATTCAAAATTTAAAGCATGGTATCTCTAAAGCGCTGTCCTGTTTCTTATCACTGTTTCCAGGCAGTGCAGAGTAACTTACATCGTTAAACAGGGAAGAATGTTTTTTAACACTGAGCAGCTTCATCCACGCACGCTCTCCCTGTCTGTGCCATTGCTGGAGTTGGCTCAGCCTCAAGGGAAAAAGGAAGCCGGGGTAAACTGTGCTCTCCCTTTCTGAACACTCATGCATTCAAACCGTCTCACAAGGGTTTTCAAGAATAGGCAAGCTACTCCAATATTTTAAATAATTATTTTTTGAGACCCCCAACAGAAATGAAAAATCTGACTTCATTTTACAGTAAGCTTTTAACTTCTTGAGGTGGCCAAAGCATCATCCTGCATTGCTTTAGAGGAACTTGAAGCTACAAGATTATTGGATGATCTTTAATAGCTGGTTAATTAAGAAGTTGAAGGCAACATGTGACAGCAGCCTCTCTAAGAACAGAGGCCACAGTGTTGCTCTGTGTTTCCCTAATGGTATTTATATCTGCTTCAGCCTCAACAAATTCCTCTCACCCATGGCCTGACTTCAGGACAGGCTGTGTCTCAGGCTGGGGGGTCACAAATACCTCTGCCAGTGCCGTCAGGGGGAACCGGCCAAAGATTTTAGAGCCACTCATTGCTGCATGCCCAGCATCAGTATTAAGGGGAGGAGGATCCCACCTTGACTTCCCAAGTCCAGGGTTCAACGGCTTTGACTTAGCCCAGTTGTTAGTCCAGCCCCAGCTCTGAAGTGTTAGCCTTTCACAGGGCAGCGAGGGATGAGTTGTGGGTCTGGGTTAACAAGACAAAACTACTTGGGCCGCGGCTGTATGATGTTATTGTGAGCATGCAGAGATGCGCTGTCTGCCTAAGCATTTGGGAGCAGCGGGGAAGGAGCTGGAGGGAAGGTTCCATCCGAGTACAGACATATTGGGAAGGGCTGCCAGCTTCAGCAGAGTTATTACAGAAAGTGCTAACCGGGAACCTGTCCCTTGCAGTACAAATATTCTTTATTGCATCTCACTTTGGTTCCTAGTCTTGCCTGAATTACAGTTTCTCCCATACTACAATGTGCAGCCTCATGGCCAGAGGATGAGGTAGTTCCTTGGAGAATATGGAACCTGTTCATCCCCAGATGTCACCATTTCCCAGAGGTGGTGGCCGCTGGTGTAGGACGTCAGGGACAGCCTGCTGCCTCGCTGGGGGGGACTGGGCTCCCTGAGCTCCCTCTGCAGAGAGGGGATCGTACTGAACGCTGAACCGAAGCAGCAGATACCTCTCCCTTGCTTTCCTTCTGCAGTGATAACACTGGTAAAATAACACTAAGCTGCCGTACACATGGCTGACGGCTATACATCATTTATTGATTTTCCTTGCTTAAAGCTTAGCCATCATTTCAGGCATGCAAAAATCCGTTACATCAGAATGATTTGTCCGTAAATTGCTTTTTATGTTAAAAAGGAGTGAAAAAAAGATGTCGAATAAAGAGTCCTGGGATTTTCAGGCTATGCCTTAAGTAATGGTGGGGTTGTGAGAATATGGGTAAGTCCCCACCTCGATTCATGCCCAGACAAATTACATGCTTTCTCTGCTGGCTTCCGTTTGAAAATTCTTTTCCTTATTCAGACTAGATTTGTCTCTATATAGTGAGATTCCGGAGGGAGAGAATTGTTTATATAGATGAACCTCACATTGTTTAGCTTTCAAATTTCATTTTTCAAAGCAATTTTTGAAAAAGGACCCACCCCACTGCCCTCCTGAGTATTTGCTTATTTAAGGTCTGCGAAAAGGGATAATTTGCTCCAGCTCTCAGCATAGAGGCACAAGAAAAGGCTGTACGTTTGCAAAGGCACAGGACCCATTCTGGTCTTGCAATTTTGTGGACATGTTTGAACACCGAGTCTCTGCACTGTCCCATGCTATCAGGTCATTATTCTGACAGCCCAGTCCTGTTTGTATGCGAGTTATGGTGGGGTGTCTCTGCTTTGCAAATTCCTATAGTAAGCACATGGTGTTGATGTACAACCCTAATCTTATTAATATTTGACTTTTGAAAACTAGACATCACATCCACTCTACTGCATCCTATTGAGACCTCTTCACTGTTCCATACGCTGCGAGGTTAGTATCCCAGCACCTGTGTTTCCATCTCGTCTTAATACCGAGCAATATATCTGCAGCAATGAAAACAGTAGTCTTTCCTACATAGCAACAAATGGTTCAAGGACACTTCTGAAGCACACATGGGAGCCCTTTGCAAACTGACACCAACGCATTTGAAGGCTGGGATTCTGAGAAATCCCTCAGAGAGAGACAATGTGGACACCATTCAAAGTCATCTATTAATATATTTCACAGGGGTCACACACAGATGGAAGCGGTACCCAGCAAGTTCATGCTGCTGAGTAGAGACTAATCACGTATCCCATACGTTACTGCATGTTTATATATATTTGTTGGCTGAGGGTTTGCTATGAAATGAGAGGAACTTCAAGACACTAAAACCCTGACAAATGTGAAGGGCTAACAGCCTTCTGACTTCCCATACCTGCACCGAGATGTCTCAAAATCTATACAGAGATCCAGACATCAAGTCTAGACGTGCAATCCAGACACTTACTATAAGTGATGCGAATTCAGGGAGGAAATCCCAAGTGCCAGTTTCAACAGTGTTTTCAATGCAAGCTTGTTTATAGACTCATGACCAGTATTTCCATGATTTTACCAGCTATGTTTCTGTTGTGAGACAACTGCTTGTTTTTTCCTTTGATAACTAAGAACTGCAGATGTGGTTGTTTATTTTTTTCCCCCTGGTCGGTCTTTCAGCCTTCATTTCAGCTGCATGAAACATGTAGACTTTTCCCTTTCAATTTTCAGGTTTATGTCCCAATCCAACAAAGCACTTAAACCAATATCTTCATTTGAAGTTAGTCCTTTTTTTTTTTCATCAGGTGGCTGAATTAGATGAGCTCCAGAAGTGTCCCTTCCAACCTAAATTAGCCCCCCCCCCATTAATAGTAACAGTACTTAATATTTTCTGTAAGAGTCTTCCATTGCTATCACAGAACAAAAAGCCTCAAAGATGTTATAATCCACACATACAAGAAGCAAGGACAGAGGAAGAAAGGGCAACATAAGGTGTAGAAAAAGAGTTGGTTTCCAGTGGGTCAAATAATAATTTTTTTCAGTATCATGGTTATAAGGGAGAGGTTTCAAGTGAAATTGTGTACTCATCCCAATTTTTTGCCGTTCCTGCATATTTAAAATCCACAGACAATCTCCAGTCTTTCAATGACTCTTCTGTTTTGGTGGGGTTTTGATAATTATTTTTAAAAGCATTTGAAAAATAAATACACTGATCAAAGGGTTTTCTGGAATTGTAGCTTGCATTCTACCTTTTCATAAATAATGGAAATACAAAGCCAAGTGTAGTAAGCGTGTGGCTGTACTATTTATTGCTTTCCTCTGGGGAGCCATTTATCTTACAACTGCTACAGTTTACTTTCGGGAACGTGTCTGATTGTAACACTTGCAAATGCATATTTCAAAAATTGGCTCAAATAATTTATGCACTCACACTTCCAGATCATACATTATTTTTAAAGCTTCCCTTTTCACAACGATGTTCCTCATTTTCACTAAAACAAAGCAGGGGGGGCGGGGGGGGAGGGCGGGAAGCCCACCTGTGATATACCTAAAGGGAAACCTATGTAAATGCACAATAAAATTTCCATCATGTTGCTCTCAATATCACATTAGGCCTTTTGTGCCACAACCTACACCATGCGTACTAAGACAAAAAAATAAAATAGCAAAGGTAGAATTCAGTATAAATTACTACAAATTTCATTCTTGCTTTTCGTCCATAGCTGCCGCATGGCAATGGACTGAAGAGAGGACAGAAACAAGGAGACATGCCGAACAAAGGCTCTGTGAAAAAAAACACATGGAGAATAACTATTTGCCTCATTCTGATCAAGTTCCTTGTTCAGAGTTAACAGGCCCCAATTTTCAATGATTTCTTGCCATCATATTTAACAAATTAAATCAAGGCCACAGTCACAAATATCAGGGTGTTCCAGATCATCTTTTCTCTGTGTATTTTCCCCCCTGTGCAAACCAAGGTTCGTGTTGCCAAGCATGAGCATTTCCCAGCAAACAGCCCTTACACAAAAGGAACTGTAATATTTGTGGTCAACTTTATGTTTGCCAGTAAGTCAACCAAAGTGATACATGATCTCCTGCCCCTCCATATGCCTATTTGGTTTAGGGCTCTATAAGCAAATTTTGGCATAGCAAAGGCCATGTTATCATATTTTGTCAAATATCACCTACTTATCAATGAGGGAATATACCTCAGCATTTACAGTAGGCTGGCTACCCAAAATTAATGACAGATATCTTTAGGTGTGTATTTCTGAAGGACTGAGAGCAGACGATAAACCATTGCACTGCAGGGGTCACTTTTGCAATTGTGCGCATTTGCAGGGAATCTGAACATCCTTTCCAGAGCGAAACATGCTCTGCGTCTTTCCACTAACTTAGCTCCTAAGCTCTCCAGAACCATCTGTGTAGGGTGTGACAAATCCCTCATCCCCGTCCTTCCCAAAATCTTCACCATCCTCATGAGTGTGTCCTGATAAAACTCCTGCATGAGAGGAAAGAGGGTCACAAGCGCCTCTCGCAAAACCAGAATTGGGCTGCTTGCTGTCTTCTCCAGCCTGAAAACTTTCCCTGTCAAAAGGTTTTAGAGCAGGAAAGCAAGGGGTAATTTACAAAACAACCCCCAAAAGTTTCCACTACACTTGAACTTTCTTTTCTGTGGTAAAAAGCAGATGAGTTTGATGTTTATTATCAGTTTTTCCTAGTCATTGTGCAGAGTTAATGTAACTGCCATGCTATAGTAGTATACATCTGCTCTTTGAAATGCACTGGTGAATGTCAGTTAGGCAGCATTTATGCTGTTCATGGTGTCAGAGTTATTAACAACCCCTTCATTTTCAGTACGCAATGAAACAATATATTAAAAGTCCCCTCAGAACATGCCAGAAAGGGTTTAAACGGTAGGGGAAAAAAAAAAACCCATAAAGATCAGGGCTGCATTTCAGCACATCATTTTGGGTATGGTAAAGTTTAAACCTGGGGCAAGATCTCACTAACTAACTAACTAGTTAAGCAAAAGTGCCTGGGCTACACGCCGGCATGGAGATGAGGATGGAGAAGCATCGTTTGCTGAGGCTTTGGACTGGAGACACCTGAACTACTTGGATTCCCTTTTGTTCTCCATTTGTCCACCCTAAAGCCTCTCTTTCTCTCTTTTTTTTATTCATACAGCATTGAGTTTCATTAAATGTTTATGACCTTATTACAGGATACAGTTTTAGATTAGTATAATAAAAGGGAGTTGATAAAACTTCATTATCTGTGGTGACAGAGGAAGAATAAAATCTTACACCTTGAAGTTTGTCTGTAACATTGGTTGTAATAACTTTTTTAAAACCCAAAGCACACACTCACACACAAAAAAAAAACCTGAGAAGCCAAATTCACTGTTACCGGATTCAATGTCACAAAGTGGCCTCTGGAAACTGGCATATCAAGCATATAAGGAAAACTTTACTAAAGCCACAATTTCTTTGTCACCACATATATTATTTCGGGGCAACACCTTTTTGTTGCCTGTGTTACTAGGGTGGGAAGTATACAATGGTTAAAATACAGGAGCATCACCTCAGCAAGGACAAATTTATACCTGACTCAGGCTGCGGAGCCCGGAAATTCCTGTGATCTTTTCCTTTAAAAAATAAATTGCAGGTACTTTAATCATTTATCAGAAGGAAAAGTGTTTGTTCCAAAGGCATAGAACAAGGCTTTAAAATCAAACTCTGCTCATCTTCAGCTTCTGAGTGAATGCAGAAGTAATAAGGATTTTAAGATCTGCAGGGGTGTTTTAATTCCTTTACGTTCTGCAGGTGAAAAAAAAACAAAACCAAAAAAATCCAAACCTCTTTTCCTCCTTCTTACCAGGTGTGCAAGAAGGGATGTTTTGACAAAATCCAGTTGTCAGTTTTGAGTTTTATAAAATAAGAAAAAAATATTACCAATGCAAAAATGCTGTACTAACAGCCCCTGCAAAATACTGGCCTCTTCCCCTCCCATGGCATTTTAGGAGTCCGATGTTGTTCAGAGTGTGAATCCGGCCAGGCTGTGCAGCAGCAATGCTGAATCACCTCCTGTCTGACCGAAATGCACGCGGCCCCGAGTGGTGCCACACGTCCCACGAGGTCCGGGCTCTGACACCCCCGAGGAGGGGTTTTGAGCATGGCAGCATCGAAGGGGCACAACCGAGGGCAGGCAGGGAGAAGGAGGGAATCGTGCCGTCAGGGTTTGGAATGGTTTCTGTGGGGGAACCTGTTGTCCAGGCTCCTGCAGAAGGTCTGACCAAGACCCGTCTCATCCGAACACATTGGACACGGTATGAGAAACTGGTCTCAATGGGTCCTTTGAAATCAGAGGGCTGGGTGAGCTGCCAGTGACCCCTGAGTGTGGGGGCAATCAGCCTGACTGCAAAGGGTTGAAAAGAAACAGAAGGTGGTGGCTTCCCCAGCTACCTTGCTCTGGCTACACCACCCCCTCATTGCCCCCTCTGAGCCTCCATGTATTTCTTGTGCTTCCTTCATTTCTCACTCTTCTCCCCAAAAAGAGCCACCTCCATTTGAGGGCCAGGCAAGCCATGGCCCTGCTTGCCAGCTGTGGGCTCCCGATGTGCTGGCAGAGAGCAGACACCCGCATAAATGCCTCCCCTCTCCCCACCTGCTTCCAGTCATGAAAACTGAGGGCACTGCTTGTTCCGACTGGTTGCCCCTCTGTCAAATCTGGGCAAAACGCTGTCTGGGGCACCCAGAGGGTTGGGAGCTGGTGGAGAGAGGGAACGGGAGATGGCATGTAGTTGGGGTGTCCCCTGGGCCTAGCACGGCGTGCGGGCAGAGGAAGAAAGCTGAGCACCCAAAGAGAGAGGCAGGTGTGCAGGGGGAAGGGTGAGGACATGAGAGACACAGGGCAGGATGAGGCACTGGATGGGAAAAGCTGCGCTTAAGGAGCCATTTTCATATCTGAGACAGGCAGAAGGAGCACGAAGCCCCTTCCTTCCTCATGGCAGCATGGCCTGTGTGCTGGCATCATTCCTGTTTGGAGAGCCTCGGCCGCATCTGCTCTGCAACGTGCTAGGGGGGATGAGTGCAGTTGTCCTAGGTTTAATGCTGGTTTAATTGCATTTTGACTAGCAGCGCTTTGCATCGCCAGGGATGGGGAAAGCTGGTTCTCCCTTCGCCCACCTGAAAATGCATCTTCAGTTTGTGGTCCTGGTCCTTGCTACCGCTCCAGTTTGGGCTTTTGGCATGTACTTGGCCTTGCAGCTGCAAGCACAAGGGCTAGAAACAGCTCTCATTTAAAAGCCTCTTCATATACAAGCAGAAATGCTGTGAGATTTGGCAAAATCAGGAGCTTATTTGCTGTGCCATTTTTTGTAGAAGTTAAAAGGGAAGCTTAGAGCGTTCTTGATCCTGAAAGGCCCGATAGCCAACTTCTTGTACTAAAACAGCCCTGTTGCACACACAGGATCACAAATGTGTAAAGTCTAGACAGTACGCGTTCTAGAGCCAACAGCCCCGTTTTATAAATCTCAGGCAGGTCTAGGCTTTGGCTCTCCCAACTGGCACGTGTGCTGATGTCCCACTGGGGCATCTGGTGCTAGAAATGCAGCAAGCCAGCACAGAAACTTTTGTTCCTACCTGTGAAAAAGATTGGGAGGTAGAAAGAGGAGGTTGGAGGGAGAAGGGAGATATTTAAATGGTCTTCGAGTAAGGTGTGTTTTCTGAAAGTGGAAGCAACCATCTTGTGGTTGCTTCTCGATGGTTGGAAGCAACCATCTCCCACCCTATAAGAAGCTAACCTTAGGTACAGTTTGTACATCAAAATAAAATTTCAGTTCAATGTCTTGAATGGAAACTGCTCGACATGAAAAAGGCAGTTTCACATAGGTGTCATTAGGATTTGGGGTTTCTGCCCACATGCAAGAGAGTGGAAAGTTGCTTTTAAGAGGTTGTTGGAGCAGCGCCGTTTGATACATCGGTTTGTGGGACAGACTGTGCCTCCGAGGGTTTAACTAAGGTTTTAACTTAGTGTGGCTTGAGCCCCAGGGGAAAGAGGGGGTTCAGCGAGTACCTGCCAAGGCTCCTCAAAGGCAGAAATGAAGTTGGTGCCTATTAGTCAGAAACCACCACAAAGCTGCGGAGCCAGAGGATGCTGAAGCCTGGGGTGTGCTATGTAACACCTGCCAGCTTTCAGCACAACCGTATCCTATGAGGCTGTTTCCACTTGCATTTGTGGTTAGCAAAACCAAACCCCAAATCTTCAGCAATTAACACTTTTTCTCTAAAGCTTCTGCTGAAAAGGGCTGTCCCTTGTACAGCTGAATCCCAGGGAGGAAAACAGAGGCTGAATGCTCGAACTGTCTTATTTTATGGGGGCTTTGGTTTCAGGAAGGACAGATGTAGCTCAGTGATGGGGAGAAAGGGATCAGGGAGATGAAAAGACGGCGTAAGAAAAGGAGATCGCTAAGAATGCAGGGCCTCCGCAGAGTAAAAATCTTTCTGGATACTCAAATTCCTTTGAAAATCCAAAGCCGTAGGGATAAGGCAGCAAAGTGCCTTCCTCTTAGCTTCTTTTAAAATACCCTGCAGTCTGTGATCATTTAAACAGGGGTTAAGGAGAAGGATTAATTCACACTCCCCTAAAGCAGCCTCATGCCTGAAGCCCTGCCTGCTCCATCCTGTTTCTCCCCCTGTAGCCCAGTTCATACGCACGCAGAGAGCTGTAGCCCAAGCTCCATCCTTCGGCTCGCCCTTTCTGTGGCTGTGTGGCCTGGAAATATGCTCACATCTCCAGAGATGCTATTTCACCACTCTCCATGAATTTTGCTGCCCAGAGGATGGGGTCTGTCTGCTCCCGAAGTGGGGAGAAAGCCTTACAGACCTCGACTTGCTGCCAGGTCAGGGTGCAGCGAGGGGAAGCAAAGAGGTAACAACTTTTTGGAGGGAGGGGGGTCTGCTCTGCACCCTTACCCAGTGAGGAGGGGAGCTGTTGAAGAGCTGCTTCTGCAGGTGCAGGTTCCTTCTGGCCTCTCTCCCTGCCCCAGAGCAATATAGACTCTATGGACATAAGGTCTTTAAAAAGCTGTGGAAACAAAAATGTTTTTAAACTTGAGTGTCCCATGGGTATTCCTCTTTAACAAGAGAAACTAGAGGAATCCAGGCACCTGGGAGCAGAAGCAAGTATTTACGTATGAGCTGCATTTATTAGATTCCCTTTCATAGTTGATCTCATTGTTTATTTTTTTAAGGGGTAAAACAGTTTAAAAACAAACCCTCTTTGGATCCACAAGTGTTTCAGGTTGCTCTAGACCAGGCGTCCCCAGTAATCCTGCTGTTTTAACTGCAAACACAGTTTATTGCAGACCTGTTCCCCATCAAATATATTAAATGTCCTAAACAGGAAGCCCTGGCTTTGCCTCACTATTAAATCAAGAGAATAAAACAGGGGGAAAGAAACTGCCCAGTGTCGTCAGCTGCAGAGCTACTGGGCCATTCAGGAACATTATAGCCCTCCTGTGTCATTAACAGGTGGCGGAGGTGGGAAGAGAGAGGAAAAAAAGGGAGAAAAAACCATCTATGCACAGCACTCACAGCAGCTGAGTCTGTCCCCTTCTCCTCTCCAAAAACGGGAAGGCTTGGATGAGAAGCCCACATGCTCGGAAAGAGGTGGAAGCAAATAAAACACATTAGTTAAGCAAAACCCCAAATGCAAGCTTACACACATGCAGTGTTTTTGAGGACTGGCGTGTTGCAAGGGATGCGATGGTCTAAATTGGGTCTCCGGTGTGATTCCTTGCTGCCTGAATTAAACTGACATGTCTCCACGGCTGCTGTGGGACCTGCCAGTGCCGTAGGTCAACGGCTGCATGGCTGGTATCTGTACATCATCAGTGTGGGCAGCAATATATATATACGTAAGGCCTTCCTGCTGGAATGAGCTGTTGGGAAAAAGAAACCAGAACACTGGCTGAAAGCAGGGATGGACAGATTCAGACAGTTTAGGCCCATTTTGCCTCCTGAGAGCAACTGGTGATCCTTAAGGTATTTTGATGGTGGTGTTTGACCTTCATAAGCCCATCATCAGCTGCACCTTGCTGACCAAGCAGGCTGGGGCTGACGCAGCACGTCCACCTAGGCACCTCCAGAATGATGTTTAGATGTGATCCGAGATTTCCTGGGGGGTTTCACACTATCCCGTATCCATGGGGGGTGACTCCAGTGCTGTACTGGGAATGCTTTTTCAGAAAGCCTTCCCGCTCTGCTGTCGTTATCCTGGCAGCGAGCGGGTGCCGTACCTAGCCATGACACACGCGTACAAGAAAGAAGTCCTGTAATATTCTTGCACAACTGATGTTGTCAGTTAGACTGCATTCCTGCCTTTCAGTTGTCAGCAGTGTGGAAAGAAGATATTTATCGCATTAGCCCTGCATGATCAAGGAGAAGCTTGGCTGTTTAGGGATGCTTCATTAATGAATGCTAGAGGACATCTACCCCTCCTAATGTACAAGTGGCTCGTTACTGAAAAATGCAGGGAGATAAACAGCCAAGTCCTCTGTCTTCTGTGGCTGTTGAGTAGGTGTGTTACACTTGACATGGGTTATTTATGAGTCTCAGATAGTGCCCAAGGCTAAACCTACCATTGCCATTAAAAAATAAAAGCAGATGTAACCGACAGTGTTTTTCTGCTGCCATTTTAATAACAAAAATGTCTTTCACATGACTTAAAAGGCCCAATCCAAAGTGAATCAAAGTCGAGGATAATTTTTCTATTGACTTCAAAGGGTTTGGGATGAGGCTTAATAATGCAGCTGGTACCTCACCGCCCTCTCTCTCGCCCTCCTTCCCCTGCACTCACCTGGCTGGAGGCGCATCGATACCTTAGACAAAACCAGTGCTGTCTGTGTGACTATGGCTGCCTCTCTGCTCCTCGCGAAACGTGCTTGGCTGTGGCTGGAGAGCTCCCCCGGCGGCGTCCTTCCTCGAGCAAGGTGCCAGTGCCCCACGGGGATGCTGCCTGGGAGAGCGACGAGCCCGAGGCATCTTCTTCCCCGGCTGCCTCTTTCTTAGCAGCGCATCGACAGCTCGTGTGAAGCTCAGAGCGGGTCAGCTGGCCCACCTTCCCCGGTCCCGGATGCTGGAAATGCGTCCCTCTCCAAAATGCAGATGTGGAGGCGTGCTGCTGTAAGGGAAGCCCTTCCCTAGGGCTTCGCCTGCCTGCTTTTCTCCCTCTCCCCCAAATCCTCGCACACCTACTAAATTCAACCCACAAATAGTGGGGGGGAAAAACCCCCAACTCATTAGCAAATCACACTTTGTGTTAAACAATGATATGTGTTTACATCTGTGGCATTCCCTGCAGCTCGTTCAATCCTGCTACAACTGAATGAAGGACAAGCCTGCCATCAGAAGGCGTATAACAACCCTATAGCCATCACACACCATCCTATGGCAACCTTTTCCACTCCAGCAAAGGGGAGCACAGCAGGCGGGAAGGGGGACGTACGCTTTCCATACCTTGCTGTCATGCTGCTCGCTCCCTCTTGCGCCAAAGGCCTGGATTTTTACCATCCAACCTTAATTTATTTCCACAGCAAACCACAATATGGAGGCCCTCGTAACTGCACGGCTCTGCGAGTTGGATAGTTAATGCTTCTAATTAAAACCGAAGCAGCTCCAAGTGCCTCCCAATGCCTGCTGGCAGCCTGGCTGTGGGAGTGGGCTCTGCTGTCCCCCCCGACCCGCACAGCTCTGCTGGGGCTCGGGAAGGCGCCTGAACCCACCCCGGCCCACGGGCACACTGCAAGCAAGAAGCCAGGCACGCGATGAGCCTCACCAGAGGCTGCAAAACCACCAACAGCAGGGACGCACGCAAGCATGTGGCTGGAGTGGAGCCTCTTGAAACAAAGTTGAGGAAACTCCAGCTCCTGACAAGCTGTGAGTATTTTAACTCTCCTAACATGCAAGAAGGCATAAGGGCACCGAAGTACGCAGAGCTGTCCCCAAACCAGAGGGGCTGAGGGGTCGGTGGTAAGACACCCTGGCTGCGGGGAGCTTTCTGGGGCAGGGAGCTGCGGTGGGGGAGAGGAGCGCATCAAAGAGCACAGGACACCCGACGGGGCTTGCTTGCAAAAACTGCTTCGGAAATGAAATGACTGAAAGCGCTCCCCCGCCTCCCTCCCCGCTTGCGCTCGCTGCCTGCTGCCAACACATTGCAAGCGCTCTGCAAAATGCTGCTCACTTGCTCTGCGGTTGCTCGTGAACAGCTTGATTTGGATGAGAAGAGAGAATTAAAACAATCTTCTGAAGAAGATGAACGACTTGCAGCCAGCGCTACCTTTTTCTTTCTTTTGTTCCTTTTTTTTTTCTTTTAAAGCAGTGCTACTCTTCCAAAGGCCAAGTCCTCAGGACACCATAAGCACCAGTGCATTTGCAAGCAGGCAGTCGCTGCTCCTGAGCTCCCCTTTTCTTGTGCCCGCTGCGCACAGGGAACACGACACCAAAATAAATTTGTCTATGACTTCTACCAGCTCCAGCCCCTGCAGGCACATCACCCCCCTGCAGAAAGGATACATTTGCCCTCCAGCAAGAGGTTTCGGCAGCACTGTGCTCAGGTGAATCACGCTGGATTTATCCTGTCATGCCATGTACCAGCCCCAGGAAGGGTTAAAGCGAGCCCTCCGTCCTTAAAACCAGAGAGCGCCTTGCTACTGAGAATGAAACTCCTGCAGCGCAGGCAGACACCCATTTTAATGACTATACTTTGTTGCAATGTTACCAGATATTTTAAAGAGCATATCACTCCAGCAGAAGCCACTGCCATCTGTGCTTCCCCAATTAGGAATGCAAGCAAATATGTATTTTACAGTAACATCAATAAAATGTAATGCACAAGTGATGTATCTTTGGTTTTTTGTTTTTTTTAAAGACACAAATTAGGGAACCAGTCAGTCTTGAAACTGTGGAATTCCCTTGCAGGAAGAACAGGGTTTTGTAACCAAAAGAACAATCCAGGCAGGGCCTCCATTGCATGGATTTTAGTTTTCAAAGCAGAATAAATGGGCTTTAATTTCTTTTTTTTTTTTTTTTTTTATGTATCATCAGTTTGAAAACATGACCTACAATTTAAAAAAACAAACAAACAAAAAAAACAAAAGAAAAACCCCTGCTGCTTGCCAGGCTATTCATTAGTGAGCATCCCGTACAATGCGCCTGAAGCCTGCCTCCTGTCAGCGGACAGGTGCTGAGCATTTTCCAAAATTACGGGTCTTTTTTTTCTTTCCACTGCTGGTTCAGATCAGTTGCCCACAAGATGAGCTGCCGTAATTCAGTGATTTGGAGAGGAAAAGGCTTTCATTTCCCTGCTTACGTGCAAGAAGGAGATCTGGGTGCTCTGCAAATATTTTTGGTTATTTCCAGAAGGTCCTTTCCCTGATGGAGCTGGGCCATTGCCCTCCCCATCTCCCAGCTCCCTGGAGAAAGCAAGAAAAGTTGCAGAGGGTAGGAGGAGAAAACACCAGGGAAGAAAAACCAGCACGGCAGAAGAGGAGAGAGGGTGGAGGTCCCGGTGCAGGGCCGGAAAGCCTGGTTCCTGGGGGGACGAGAAGATGTCGGTGGGGTGAGGCTGGATACGGTGGGGGACGCCGGGTACCCCGGCATCTCTCGCTGGCGATGCTTATCAGGCTGCAAAGTTGCAGGGCGAGGGCTCACTGCAGGCTGGGGAGGTGTTTGAAGTCGGAGGGGAGCCGTTAGAAACCTCCAGCCTGCCGAACAGCGCTTTGCACTGCGGTCACTTGCCCCTTTCTGCCTTTCTTCTTTTCTTTTTTTTTCCATCCAACTGTGTCTTAAACTGTTTTTGTCGAGCACGCGGCCCCCGAAGGGGAGGGGGGACCAACCCCAACAAAGTAAAACAGCAACATATTGTCTGCGACTGCCAACAAGGCATCCCCTCCCTGTCTTGTGCTTAATGCAATAATGAATCTTCCCATAGGAGCTTTTGTGGTTAAGGGCTTACTGAATAATAACGTAACACAGAATACACACAAAGCCACATTTCTCTCTCTCCTCCTCATTTTTTTTTTCTAAAATACACATCTGATCAAAAGCCAGGCTGCTATTAAAACACAGCATAGTTTGTTTTTTTTTTTTCACCCCAATGCCACTAGATGGTATATCATCAGCAAATGAATGCTAAGACAGCATAAATATTTTCCCCATAATGGTAATGATAAAGGTCATACTTTGTAACTCTGCATCGTGCTTTAACACTTCGGCCTTTGCAAAACACTTGATGTTAAATTACTCTGCAGGTAACAGCTGTGTGTCACACGGAAGGGTCTTACCTGGTTCACAACACAGGGAGACAAGCACAGGACCTGCCTTGCTCTGCCCGAGTTTCCCATTTCGGCATTCCCCGACCCCGTCCGTAGTTGTGTTGCACTCACGCGTGCATCCCCTCCACCAGCTTAACCACGAAAAACTTTTGGCCACCAAAGATCTCGGAGCATCCCTACATGATGCTGCAGAGACCCAGGAACGACGGGCCTGTTCATGACGGGGAAAGCTGCCAAGCTGCAGCTGTCTTTGTCCAGTTTTTTCAGCAACTTAATGGCAGAGAGAAGAACAGAATAAAGTCCTTCTGTGGCTATAGAAGTCCTCCCTATGCTGTGACTTGCTCTATGGATGCATATTAATGTACTTGAGAAACTCCTTGACATACCTGGAGGCTACATGCCACCTAATGGAGCAGATACTGGGGAATAAGCCCCAACTAATCAAAGCGAGGGGAACACGAATGAGACCGAGATGTGAGGACCTCACAGATGTTCACCATGGGGTGGCTAGTGTCAGTCCTGGCATTTGAGAAAATACTCACAGGACCAGAGCATTAACTCTGTTTTCAGTCTCTTTTTGACTAAATCCAAGTACAAAACATTAAGCTGTATATTGATGTCCAGAGATCCCTTTTCAGTCCATCGGTGAAGAGGGACATTCTCAGCACGAACTTCTCGATTTTCCTCAGCCTGAACATTTTCAAACATGAAAGGAAAACAGGTCACCAAATCTTCAGTCTCCATATACCTTCCTATACGCTAATAGTTATGGTCTTCTTGTGGGATACAGATGCAATATCTCACTTGAAACCCTGATAGGAGTCACTCACATGCACCATTAAAATTAATTATGTAGCTGTAGAGATCTCCCTGAGCCTTGCTAATAAAGAAATAATTCAATATGACAGTCATCTTCATTTCTATCTCAATCACAGCATGTAAGATTGGAAATACATGTGTTTCACTTCAGTTAATTACTCTGGGCACACACACAAATACATGTGCTCCACGATTAATTACTCTGAGCTCAGTGAGCTTCGCAGGGGCTCCACCATAGTCAACAAAAACCCTTTCTCTGCAGTTTGGCCCTTCATTTCCCTGTGCCTGCTTGGGAGCCCCTTCCAGGGAGAGGTGGGCACGGGGTTTTTTGGTGCTCTGGGAGCCACAGCCATGCGATGCAAGCGGGTTAGGCAAGGTAAAGCGCCCACCTTCCCCCTACTCACAGCCACCTCTGATCTCAGTTGAAGACAAAATACCAGGCGAGAGGGAGCTCAGGTCTGGCCAAGCACAGCTGCTCTTATCTCCTTGGGTAGGAGAAGAAAGCCTTGGCACCAGCGAGCAGCTCGAATCAAAGCCTCTTAAGTTCCTCCAGAAAAAGTTTTGCGTGGGAGCCAGCCCAGAGGAGCTGCAGCTCTAGAGAAATGCCTTCATCACTGCCTCCCAGGCTGCCTGCACTCCTACCCTCCAGAAATGACCCCGCTTAGCCAGGACAGTTTCATATATGTCAAGAAGGATGTTTGCATGGTTTCCTTCAGCTGTTTCTCTGCTCACTGTCACACAGGGCTTGCCAGATCTCCTGGGCTTGGTCAGCGCAGGACAGGGCAAGCAAGATGAACCACCTGCAGCAAAGGAGAGCTAAGGGAAGCATTAAGGAAAAACTCTTTAGTGATAGGGGGACAAAAGCATGGGAATAGGTGAATTGTCTGTGGAGGTGATGGCATCTTGGTTATCAGCATTTTCTAAGGTTGGAGAAACTTCTCAGGAATGACCTAAGCAGCACCTGCAAGTCTCAGGACAGAACCTGTCATCTTCAGGAGTCTCTTCTGACCACGCTTGCTGCAGTTCACCAGGGGCCTTACATCTCACCGGGACTCAGACGCCCCTGTGGCACCAATAACCAGTATAAGAAATTCTGACCCATTCAGGAATTTTACACACTGATGAAATTTGAGTTGAAATTAAGTCCTGGTTGCAAATGACAATCAGGATATTCTAATTCCCACCATGGAAATTCAGTAGATCCCATTCAGAAGACGCTAGCTGCTGCATTATGTTTATTTTGAATTTAGAGGCTTGTGCTTAGCGACAGGTTGCCAGTGTCCATCTGTAGCTTGTTTTTTGTTTTCATCCATGCTGCACATTTGTGTGACAAGACGTGGGCATGTTCAGCGTGGAACAAACCCGCTTGTTTTTCACCTCCAGTCTACCCACAGGGAAGGCTTGGCAGATCCCAAGCCTGGCAGCATTTTCCCCATAGGCACCTGGTGAGGCTCAGCATCTTCATCCACCGCCCCAGGCATGCCGGGGTCAGGCAGTAGCGGGCTCTGCCCTGTGCAGGAAGGCTATTCTGGCTGGGAGCAAAAAATCCCCTAAGCCTTAATGCTCCGAAAGCCACGACGTCCTAATCTTTCAGCTATAAAAGACGTTAGTCCACTATGCTCCTCATAGCCTCACCCGTGGAGCAGAGGATATTTAACAGCTGGGTCCACAGGCCATGGACATTTGGGCATTAAGCCCAGTCGGTCTCCCCCAGGCTTGCCAGGCCCCTTAACCAGGGCTTTACAGCCCACTTGCATCCTCATCCCAGCACCGGGTCAGCAGACGAAGTGCTGGGTTAGTGTCTGCCAATCCTCTCATGGCTCTTCCCATTGCCTCGGTACCCACCCTGCAGGCTTGAAGCTGGGCACTTATTAATTACCTTGGTCAATTAATTAAACATCCTAATTCCCTTCCCCCTCCACGGCCTTTCCTAGCATTTAGGAGAAACATTTAAACGTGTTATTGGTCCATGCCCGAGTGCCCCCAGCGATTTAAAATTCAGGCTGCCACAAGCTGCTCACAGGAAAGAGGATGGGGAGACCAGGCTGGCTTTTGCAGCAGACTTGGGGATTGTCAGAGTCCTTGGGGCAAATTCAGCAGTACACGTGTACACAGTTAACCAACGGGTACGTTTCAGTAACAGAAGAGCCTCCTTTAGTTGAAAGAAATAAAAGTTAATGATTTTTAACGCAACTTGCTTAAGGGATGAAGTGATGCATGTTTTGCAACTGCAATTACAAATAAGAAAGGAGGTCTGCCTGGTCTCAAAAATAAGCAAGTGGTAAAACAATGCTGATATACCCCTCTGAGTCACAGAAAGCAAGCTAGCTAACACACAGTGCATCTTGCAGAAGCCTGAAGTTTGGTTTTCTGCTCTCTCCTCTGCAGAGAGGAGCTCCCCACCAGGGCACTGGGACAAAAAGCCCCAGGAGGGACACAGTGCGCATGAAGCCGGGGCTGGCTGCATGCAGCCGCACCGCACCCCAGCCAATGCGCAGAGTGCTCCTCGCCAAGAGCCGTGCCCAAGACACCCTACTGCGGGTGCCAAGCACTGCACGAGGCATGCGCTGCAGTCAGATGGCAACGTAGGAGATCCAGAAGTTGTGCCAAGGCTCTGGCTGGGGCGGGGGAAAGAAAAAGGAAAGAAAATCAAATAGTCACCCACGCAGAACAGCCTTTCTTTGCAGGCTCGTCGGCAATGGAAAGCTCATCGGTGTGCCCTGAAACAGCACCTGAGCATTCCAAAAACAGCAGAGAGAAGAGCCAAGCAGGTGGCTGCTTTGCCAGCTGCCGGCCTCAGTTGCACGGGTGTTCCTTCTGCAATATGCACTTTTTAGGAAAACCTTAAAAGAAGTGGCAATCTCTCCCCCTGAGCACAGAAGACAACACCTTTGAGGCTCTTCTCTCACTAAATTTAAATTTTCACAATAAATTCAGCTACAGGAAAACAAAGAACACCTTGATGGCAGCACATTTGTATGTGAAACTTTGGCAACGCCCTTCCAAGCAGCACACCTGGACGAGGCTGCAGCCTGGCTCCCTGGGGAGGCATGCAGGAGAGCAGGGCAAGCAGCTGACACGTGAGATGGGTTCGGTGGGACGAGACCAAACGTTAGAGGAAGCCTGCCCCACATGCACAAACGCTACAGCATTGGTGTTTTCAGAAGTCGTCCCCTGGGAAACAGGAAAGTGAGCAAGAATAGGTGAAAAGAGAAACTGTTGGTTATTTTTACAAGATGTCCATCCCCTGCACAGGTGATATGAGAGCTGACAGCCCGCTCCTGTTGTGAGGACTATATGCAGGCTCTGCTAGGCCAAGAAGTGGCAAAGCCTTTGTCTGTCCTTAGCTCTGCCCTGAGCCGTCATGTAACCTGGAGCAAGTCCCTTCCTCCTCATGTAACCCTATGTAGGCAGAAAGATCCTCAAGGGAGAGATTTTTTGGCTGCATATGGCACCTGAAAGAACCTCATCCCTCCTGAGCTCCTGCAATCTACAGCTGTGCTGTGGGGCTGCAGGTATCGCTCCCTCCGCAGGAGCAGGAATAGCTAGTGGGACTCATATATGCTTACTATTCATGCCCCATGTTCACTAAAGGATTTTCTTTTGTGGGTTTGTGCCCCTTTTTGCAGGTCTTACTAATGAGGAAGGAGATAGAATGAATCCATAAATTATTATTATTTAATTATTATTGGTTCTATAAATATATTTGGTATTCTTGTAATTGTCTTGTTTGTTTCACCTCTGTTTCATTCAATGTGCTAGTATTGCTTGTGACTTCAGCCTCAGTCTTGGGACACCACCTTGTTTTCTAGATATCTCATTGGAGTTCAAAAGCTCATGGTAGTGGGCGAGGTAGAAAAAAGTGAAAGCTGAGCACTTTCAGCTGGGAAAAGTGAGAATGCAAGCCCTAGATGCTGAAACACTGGCAGAAGAGAGGTGGGGATTATGATGGACTGTAATGTCTTTTTCTCATTTTTAATCTCTGGATGCTTATCATTTATACTTCAGCTTTATGCTTTTTTTGAATGCCTGGACTTGATTGCAGATATTGGTTTGCTGTTCGTGGTAAGAAATGGGACAAAATGTGCTACTTTTTTTTCCCCTCTGTGCATAGAGTCTGACACTGGCTATAGCCTGAACTGCTTAGCAAATAGAAGCCCTACCAACATGAAGTTTTACTGGGTACAAGCAGACAGGTACCCCCACTTCAGTACTGATTTAGAAGGAACAGCCATCACTCATGTATTTCCCCTCTTGATTTTGATATGAGTACCACCAAGTGGCTTAAGATTTTGGAAGCAGCACTCAGGAGGCTGCAGAGCCTCACTTCATAGCCTTGCTCTGACAACAGAAATTCTGAAATAATTCTTAAAGGGTTTTTTTTTCTTGCCTAATGATAGTAGACTGAACCCTAAGTTTTAAGGGTTTCAAATGTTATTAACCTTTATTTGCAAACAGTATGAGCTGAGAGACTTGCTGCAGGCATCAGGTTTCCATTCCCATACACTCAGAGCTTTTTCTGCAAAGTTTACTGTGTGAGGACAGATGGACTTTTTAAAGGCCTTCAGCATTTAAACTTTGGCTTTCATCACCCCCAAAGAACCACACTCAAATGTAATGAGGTGGTTATCAGAAGAAGTAAGACACCCCAACAACATGCTTGTAAAATCTGCCATCCCACTCATGGGAGAAGCCCATGCAGAGATGCATCTCACACTAATAGGCATCCATGCTGTCCTGGGCATCTCTTCCAGTCCTAGGAAACAAAAATAAATAAATATCACAAACTGTGCTTTAGAAGTGCCATGCTCAGGCTGTGGGGAGACAGCAGAGGTTGTGTTAGCAGTGTCCCTTTGAACTGCTGAGCTGCAGTGGTGGGACCCCTGGGGCAGGACTAGGGTACATGCAAAACAGCCCTGCTCATTTTGTTTAATCTGCGAAGTGCAGGATTGCCTGAGCTCTGCAGGCTTGGGGTATCATGCCCAGCCAAGTCCAGCTCACTTGGTGACATGGGTTTTGTTCACTCCTGCCCATGAAAAGGGGGGAGTGAACGCCAGCCCATGACAACCCACTTGTTCATCAAGTACCATCTAACAGCAGCTGTGTTGTGGCATGTTTCAGATACACTTCACTCACTACAGTATCCAGCAGTTTGATTACTGCCACAGTTAACCTTATTATTTGAAAAATCTGACCAAGCTGAATAGATGTGAACAGATCTTCTGGTTAACACTAATATAATAGATTGGCGAAAAAAAGAATCCCCTCCCTTTCACCCAACCTGTCCGCTTGTCAGGATGCTCTCCCCACTCATCCCATGCCCAACCCACTATTCTTCAATTCACACTTCAAAGGCTGCTCTTTCTGAGCCCACTCTTAACATTACACAGGCTTTGAAGTACCTGGGCCTCATCTTCATCACCAGTGAGGCAGTTATAAATAGAACCTTCGTCAGCAATTCTGCCTCTGGAGCTCTCTACCCATTTTCCCTGCCACACCTTGTTAAATACCTGCAGGAAATTGCCTGCTTCCCTGGGGTGCAGCTCTAGTGCCTTACACAAATGCAGAACTAGGATTAAAAAAGTTATTATTCTAACCTGGCTGTGTTTTCCACCTGCCTGCTCTGGTGTAAGGGACTGCAGGAGGTGTAGGGCAACAGACCCAAGGTGCAGCTCTCACTTTACATAGTTTCAATCAACAAGAGGCAGAAACCTCTTAAAAAGGTAACCCGGGCTGAGGCCCCAAGCAAAAACCCACTGAAACAGGCATTAAGACTCATTACTGACCTCCAACGTTGCTCCTGTGGCAATGCTGAATGAGGGAGCAATGCTTTATAGGCAGTAATTTTGCAAACATATCTTCTTCTGCCTATGAAAGTAGCACATCCCCCATTCTCCTGCACAATCCAATGGCTGGTGTGATTAAAACAAAGCCAGACTCAACTAATTTGACACTCAAGCAGTTCAGATTTAAAATAGTCTCTTGAAAAAATGCACTTTGCTGTTAAGCAGCAGCACATATGTTTATGTATGGATAATGAGCCTTGCTGGCAAGGACAATTAAGTCTCCTGTAAGCATCTGTGATCATTCTCCACCCGCATTTCAGAAAAAGGCTGCCTGTAAAATATTTTTCATTCTCTAAGGTAATTGTGCTGTCCCTTGTACTTGGCTCTTGTGGCTGCTACAGTGATTCTATAGAAGACTATTCCTTGCCATTTTCCTAATGTGCATTCCTATCTCAAAGAAGGATGGCATTCTTTGCTTAAAGTTAAGTGTATTTTAGCTTTAGTCTCCTTTTACATCGTATTTCTGCCTTGGACCTAGTCTTGCATTTAGTTACAAAATAAGCACAGCCTAAAAGGCTAGACTGCCAAGTACAATGACAATATATCTAGTAAGAATTGCTTTCACCCAGTTTGTTCCAGCTTCTTGATTTGGGCCCATCACATGCCCCAGCTGTGGATGAAACAGCTCATGGGATGTTGCAGGTGTACAAATTCAGCAAGAGGCCAATGGGAGCTCTTTCCATGGGGCTGGATAGGGCCAGCCTTGCTCAGGGACAAGACAAGAGGTCCAAAGCAGATGGGGCAACATCATTCATCTTTACTGCCAAAAGTGACCGCATTTCTGGGTATTTATGAGATTTTTTCAGCCCCCCACCCCCCAGGTGAGGAGCTCTTTCCCCTACCCCTGGAAAAGTGTCATATTTTACTAGCCAGGCTTCTTGCCAGCAGCGTGCAGGCCACCACAGGCACAGGCAGGGTCTCCCCTGTTTTTGCAGCCATGTGTGGCAAGGAAATACAGCGCTGCAGAAGGGGCCTCTGTGCCCCATCTCCCTGCTGCTCCCACGGGAGGGCAGAAGTGCTGTTGCATTTACACCAGCAGGATGCATTAGCGGCTTTTTTTTTTTTTTTTTAAAATAAAACTTTCCCTGCAGCTAGATGGAGCCAGTGCAGTATTAGTGTGCAATGGGCCTTTGCTCAGGCTTGAGCTATTTCTGACACCCTCCTCCACCCGGGGAATTTGCTGAGCTCTTCTCAACCAACCCTCCCAGAAATTCCTGCTTGCTCTAACCCTAGGGATGCCATAGGACTATACTGAAATAGCTCATGTTGCAAAGATGACGCATGGGTAGAAAGTTTTATCCTGGGTTGTATTACTATGATAGAAGCCAACAAGGGAAGGCATTATTTTAGGAGCCAGGCCTACCTTTGCAGGGCTAGTGATCCCCAGTCATCAAGCTATACCCATACCTTACCTAATCATTTAAAGAACAGCTGGACAGAGGAGTAGCAAAGGTGGCCCCGTGCATGCCAGCTCTCTTGCTTTTTAAAAACTTATCTATATGCACACACTTCTGGAGCAAAGAATAATCCAGCATGGTCCTGAGGAGTCCCCTTCTGAAAGGGTCTTTTCCCCTGCTCACAGCTATTTCACAGTAATACACCTTTGGTGTTAAACACTGGGTGTTTTTTCAAAGAAGCACACTTGGGAACAACTACTTAGCTCTGGACCCATCCATCTACTTACACCTGTCTCCACCTCTTTCCTCCTGTTATATTTTTGGCATCTTTAATATGTGTCAAATTTTCAACAGAAGAATAATAGTCCTGAATGAGAGGCTTGGGAACAGCCAGCCGAGAATGTGATTAAAGGACCAACTCCGCGGCATTGCACAATGAGGATCTGCACTCATGGTGCAGGGCTGCTTTGGGCATTAGTACCATGCAGTGCAGTTGTCTCCCTTTTTTCTTAAATTCCTTCTTTTATAAAAAGGATTCTATTATTTATTCACATTATGAAAGTTGAGGCTATCCCAAGCTCAGGTGAAAGCAAAAGGCAGCATTAAATTATCATTAAAAATGATAGAAGGTTCCAGGTCAAGTTGGCTATTGCAGATAAAGCTACTATCACCTCCCGTTAGTGACTGGGACTGAGAGCCAAGTGTTTCCATTACACACCAAGTAAGAAGCACTTTATAAATCACAATAACTCCTGACATGCAATAACATCCAGTCTTATTAATATAAACTGCAGGGACTTTTTTTAAAGTCTGCTGGCAGTAAAACCACCCCTTCCATAAAACGTTGGCATTCACACATGCCCTGCAGCTTCTCACAGCACCTTTAAGCACTAAAGATGTTCATTACCTCATACAATGAAAAAAAAGAAAGTGGGATTATATCACCACTTCAAAATACTTTCCCCTACCTCTTCCTAAATGTGAGTAAAGTTAGAAGGTGCTAGTTGTAGGCATCCCCAAAACCCACGGAGATACCCAGCTTAGAGCAGCCAGCCCTGGTCCAGCACCACAGTGTCTCCACTCTACTGATGTGCCACTGGTTTAGCACCCTGGAACACAGGTAGGTCCAAATACTCTGAATTAGGGCAGAAGAGCATTGCTCTCCATGCTTGCTTTCTCTTTCCATTTAGAGACAGCTGGGTTTTATTTTATTATTGTGTTGGAAAGGACTGCAATTCGGTCCAAGCAGCTTTTCCACACATGCCCTCGTCCCTGCTACCTTAGGGGTTGCAGGTGGGATCTCCTGTGCTGCAGGGAAAGGGCTGGAGGTTCCCAGAAACCGTCCAAACCCCTTCTTTCCCCAAGGAGCTTCAGCCAAGGCAACAATGTTTTAGCTCAGGTCCCCATTGCTGAGTGATGGCAGGGGGGTCCATGGCCACCAGGATCCCACAAACTGCCAGCCTCCTGCCATCCTTCCTCCTCCATCACTCTCCCTGCCACTTACCTGGGAGCTCATCTGTGCTCAGTGCCCATAGCATGAAGTCCTCCACCCTAGTGAGCATTTCCCTAACACAAATAAGTATCATCACAAGAAACATTGCCCTCTGGTGCAGGAGGGACATGCAAGTCCCCTGCAAGGGGAAAATCAGAGTTAACCACAAAGAGACAACTGGGATAGAGACAGCACCATGACCTCACTGGACTTCCTGCATCCATCCACCAAACAAACAGCTCTTTGTGGTACATACGCACAGCAAACATCTTGCAAGAGGCAGATGGTGTTGCAATATAAACACTAGGATAGAGAACAGCTCTGTGAGATACCATTTTTTTATCTTGCAAAAAGGGGGCTTTTTTTGAGGTTCTCCCCTTTCTGATTCAGGAGAACACACCACTATCAAAGCAGAGAGTTGGTGGTGCTTCTCTAGATTAGCCAACACCAAAGAAAGCAGGAAAGAGATCTGAGCCCAAATTGAGCAACAGAAGGGCTTAGCACAAGCTTTCCAGCATACCAGAGAGCCCCACCATTACCAACCTGTCTGAGGAGTTTCTCTTCTTGGTGAAGTCTTTCATCAGACAATTTCTGACCAGCCCAGCTGCTACCTTCCTCCTAAGAGCCTCACCAAACCCATCACCCCTGCTTAAATACACCTTGTGTTATAGTTAAAATGCTCATCAGGTGTTTATTTTACATAGTTTTGTGCCAATGCACCACAGCTGGGCGTCACGTGTACTAGCTCTGAATATTGATAAAGATACAAGAGGAAAGACCAGCCCTAAATTTCTGCTATTTTCAAGTGACTTTTGACGAGATCTGTCAGGAATGGCAGGATCACTTTGGAGGTCTGTTGTACCAATAGCTGCCTGTTGTGCATTATGCGTTGGGGAGGTACTAGCTGTAGTATCGTTTGTAAATAAACAAATTACTTGCTCGTGATTGGGAATGCTCCAATAAGGGCACTCTTAAAAATGTAATTAGGAATAACCCATTTTACAGTAAACTTTTGAAACTTATTGACGCACATCTGAAAGCCGATCTGCCTGCTCTGCTGCCTGTGGAAACGGCAGATTCTGCTTACACCCTCCCTAACGTACGCGCAGCCGTGCCCAGTTTCTCTGTTTCTGTTGATCGCCAGGGCCTCTCCGCGCGGCACTTGGTTTGCAGCTCCACGGCTCGTTCCTCCCCGCGCTGGCGGCTCCCGCACCGCGCACAGCGAGGGGCTCCCCGGCGTCGTTGAAACGTTGTCGGGGACGCAGCGCGCAAATGCCGCGGCGCAGGCGCAAACATCGCTACAAGCTTCATCTGTAATGTTAAACATTACAGGTGCTTTTTCGGGCAGTTTATTCTTTCTTGCTGCAGGAAATAAAACGTGTTTCCTAGCCGCACCGTGATGAAAAAGAGATTTTAGCACTAACTGGATGAAAGAAAAAATAAGTGTAGAAAGGGGAGAGGATTAACGCGTGGAAGCCCCGTGGGTCTCCTCAGGAGAGCAGGCGTTGGCCCGCGCTCCTCACCCCGCACCCCTCCGTCAGCGCCTGCGCTTCACGCCGGACCCGGCGCCGCGCCAGCGCCCTTCCCTCAGGCCTCCGCCA
>Ga0181612_110831_pt1 | contig 27699 bp, 21 predicted proteins | sample HoacroProtozoa21_FD_119630 | JGI IMG/M metagenome (GOLD analysis project Ga0181612, IMG submission 119630) | Hoatzin crop microbial communities from Cojedes, Venezuel. Combined Assembly of Gp0051906, Gp0051904, Gp0051908
CTCCCATGTGACCGATATGTTGACAAGTAGTTGGAAGGAGCGACTGTGTGAAAACCGCAACATCCTCACACTACCATTAGAATGAGCCAAGCCGTCTGCACAAAATACAAGGTTTTCTCGTTAGCAACATTCGTCCCTGTTGGAGGAAACTTCCCATGGAGGAAGTTTAGGTCTGACGATGGTGACCTAGAATCCTGGTCCTAGTTAATCCATTTCTGTTCCTCTCATGCAAGGGGCAGATGGTGAATCCTCTCTCCACCCAGCTGTGTGGGTTTGTTCCCTGGCCTTTGGGTCCGTTCGTGCCCTTATAGCTTGCCCAGGGAGGAGGGGAGTTTGTAATGTTAGTCGTTTCCTACCAGTGCTGCTTTCCAAGGACCTAAACAGAAGCCAAGTAAGAAGTTTTTGTGGAGAGAAGGCAGCCAGCCAAGTTTCCCACTAACATAACCTTGTTTGCGTTTTTTGCAGTACTCCAAGCAGGTGGATGACAGGTTTGGAGCCTACGTGGCTTGTGCCTCCCTAGTCTTCCTCTTCATCTGCTTTGTTCAAATCGTAATTGTGCCACAGTGAGTACCTTTTCATCCCTTTGCTCCCATCTGCTCCCCTCCTCTATTCTGGCCTACTTTTCTTTGTTTTTTACTGGAGAATTTAGAGCACCAAGGGGAAGAGAAAAATCCTTAAATAATTCATGCTCAAGTGATGCGTGGTGCTTATTGTTTTCACTCATTTCTAGTGCAGATTAAAAGCTCCTCACTGGCACGTGAAGATTTCTGTTTTCCCATTGTGATTTCTCTTACCATTTACCTCAATCTTAGCAAATTCAGTTCAGCACTTTTATAAGCCTGTGGAAAACAAATACCACCAAGTAGGAAGGATTGCCTACTAAGGCATAGTGCACATTTACAATGTGAGGCTAGGCTGTCCTTTCATCAGAATGCAGTGAGACAGGGAGGTGAAAAACCCCTCACAGCCTCTCTGCTCAGAGCACTGAGGTCTCAGGGTCTGCTTCACAGATGAGGCATAACCTCTCAGGCATTTATTCTTCTGGACTTGAGCAGCAGTGCAAGAAGAAAGATAGAGAGGGAGTTGAGCTACACATGCCAGAGCTTTGAGCAGCACACTGCAGGTTTGAAGGTTGCAGTCATTTCTTTCCCCAGGCAAGAGTGGCATAAGCTCCTCAGGGCTGCGGGGTACAGTGCATTTGGACCACTGCAGTCAAATGCTTTGTCTGAAAGGCACAGTGTAACCCACTGGATCTTCTCCAGCAGGGAGCTCTGCAGATAGGGTATTTCTTCTCAAAGAGTTTGTAAAAAAAATAGCTTAAAATTAAAGCATGTTGGTATTTCCTGTGCTCTGGTTTAGTAGCAATAGTATATCATTCACTGAGCACTGCTGTGTTGGAAATAAATTTGGATTTACTCATTTTAAATCTGAAGAACAAGATCACAGAAGCTCTGAAAATGCTCCAAATTCATCTTCAAGAAGACAAAAAACTGTTTAAAGAGAGCTCCAGTACTATTATATGCCACTGCAACTGCTTTCTACTTTGTTCAGACCACAGATCTCTGTAGTGGAAATTGGTTTGCACCATTCAAATCAGATATTTGGAAGGTCACAGAAACAAGGCATAGTCTGATGTTCGAGGTCATTCACTCTGCCAGGCAAGAGGACATTCACTTCTGCTCACAGAAAGACGGAATCAGCAAAATAACATCAGTACAAATGCACTGTGTAGACAGACAGATCCCCTTTGGGAAACTGGGAGTGAAGCTGAAGGAGGTTCAAAATTGAAACTAGATCAATCCCAGCAATGAACACATTGTTAATTATAGCCAAAAATGTTCTTTGAGAGCAGTTGATTTAGTGAAAGCTTACACTTTGTATCTCTGGATATTACTGCTGTGACTTCACACCTGCAGAGGCCCTCTACCAGCCTTTGTGTTGCTCATCAAACTCCCTAAGCAGCCACTAAGCTGTCTCCATAAAACCCAGCTTAACATTTAAATGACAACTTGACAATTTCTGATCTGAGGCAACCATATGGCTGACTCCTTTGTATTATATGGGAGCCAATCCCTTACGGCAGCGTGGTCTAAATACCACACTGCTGAGTCTCCTTCCACGCCACCCGTAAGGGTGGTGGTTAGGTTTTTTATAAGTTCTGAAGTGTCCTTAGGCAGCCTGGCCTGTCTGAAAGATGATTTGGTTTGGGAGTAAATAATATTTCGTGTTTTAACTGCAGGTCAGATATACTTTCCTTCACCTTTTGGTTTGTTTTTCCTTGTATTTCAATTGCCTAATTTTGGTCTTTTATTGAAGATAACAATTAAGCAGCAGCTGAAACCACAGGTGTATATGTGTCACCATCAGAATTTCACGAAAGACACAACATGGAATTTGAATCTGAAACTAAAGACAAAATGGCAGTGACAATTTATGATGATAAAGAGGAATAGATTTGATGAATTTCACAAAGGCTCAAACAGTGAATTACCAAGTACAATTAACTTAGTAGTTATGAGAGAACACCGAGTACAGCTGGCTTTGGTGTGATTGGCCTCCATGTCACGTCGCAAGAATAATTCCTTTAAATTCTGAACCAGGCTAACTCCTGGGAGAGGGCCTGTCCTGTCACACTGAGACCGATCACTGGGAAATTGTTGTTGAATATCTTTGTGATCAAAACGCATCAAAATGCATAGTACAAAGTTGGCCCTGGGGTCCTGTTTGTACTTCAAAGCTGGGAGGAACGCGAATATAGCAAGCTGACCAGGCTGAAGCTGTTTTCCGTGACTATCCTTATGCCATGGTTGCTCCCATCCTGTTAACAAGACAGAGCACGGAGGGTGGTGCAGGCCAGATGTTCCCTGAGCACAGCAAGGATGGGGAACCAATCCTATTGAGACTATTTGACCTACCTGATCTAGTAGAAGGTGTCCCTTCCCATGGCAGGGCGGTTGCAACTAGATGATCTTGAAGGTCCCTTCCAACCCCAACCATTCTGTGATTCTGTTCCCACTCGGCTGCACTGCAGCGTTCAGCACGCTTGCCTTCCCAGGGGTCTGCTGCCTACAGCCAGCCGGGGGCCGACCTGCCACAACAAATTGTTCTATCAGCTCCCTCAGCGCACCAAATATTTCTCAGTCCCTCTGCTGTCACCGCAGCAGGAAGGTGATTGCTGTAAAAGATGCAGTATTCTCTTCTCTGCAGTCTGCATGAGTAATTCAAAATAGGACAGAGTACCTGTTGGTATTCAAGGCACCTCGTATCTCCTACTGCTATCCTAATTGGAAGGCCTGCGCAGTGTGTTGTAGCTTGTGCACATGTCATGTTGTGGAGAGCAGAGCTGCAGCTATTCTATATGGCATGCATTTAAAAAAAAAAAATGTCCTTGATTTCAGCTCTACGTTTATGCTGGGTTTTTACCTGACCTGTTTCCTGATCCTGACCACAGTGGTGTTTGTTTCGGTCATTTACTCCTGTGTAAAGGTGAGTACTGCGGGTTTTTCGTAGAGTCCTTTGCCTAAGATAGCTGGATCAACAATCTGTTTCTTCAGCTAACAGAGCATGTTTTGTTAGCCACCCATTCCACACTATGTGATAAGGGATACAGAGAAAGCCTCTGATAAGACAGAATGAACTGCAAACAGATGTTAGGGTTGGCATCTCTTTAGCTCAGCGCGAAGTAATCACTCTATGGATCTGCATGTCCATTAAGTCCCCTGCAGTCACTCTCATATGGATGTAAGAAGAACACATTTCCCAGTACAGAACGAAACACTGACCGTTCATTTCCTCCCTGTAAACTTCCTGCGGAGTCGCCTGTGTACTGGCCCCTGCTGCATACATATGTTTGGGTAGGCAGATAATCAGAAGCAGAATATCATCAAGGAAAAATGTCCTGGGGGGAAGCAAAAGCCATAAACATATAGAAGTTTATCAGCCTTTTTCAGATGAGTGTAGAGAGCTCCCAGCATTCAGTGGGCTGTTTCTTGTAACTGGTTTTGGTCAGCAAAGGAATACATTGTGTGAAAGCCGAAAACATATAAATTTTTCTTGGCAGTCTATGGTAAATTGGCAGTCAGCCCTTTGAGAAGGGTGATGTGATGTGATAATTTTTTTCACACAAAGGTATTCCTATTAGAATGTTGATGCTAGTTGATAGTATTTGCAGTTTTGGCGTTCCTTCCAGTCTAGCAGTGTCTGAACATGGAATACGTTCAGATTCATGTTCCTTATCCCAAGCTCAGCTTTGTTCCTCAGACCCTGGAATAAAATAGCTCAGCAGGATTATGTTTGCTGCAGAAGAAACAGTGGGGTAGTGGATTATGTCAGGCAGATGATTTGCCTCACTTTAATTATCTTCTCTGTGCCATTTTCAACAGTTGAATGTGGGTGCTCTTGACAGACTTGTACCTTTCACGTCTTTTTGAAAGTTAGTTTTGGAGAATTAAGCTTTGCCTTCTCATTTAATAAGAGCTACAGACTCTTCTCAGTGAAAGGAGCTTCAGGTTATGTTCAAACTTAACAACTCACAGGGCTTCCCTTGGGCTTATGACAATTTTAAAGGGAGCCTAGTTCATCAGCGCAGCGTCCCGTTGGTCCTGCTTGTTTACCAGCAGTAAGAATGACAAGTCAGAAATAACAGTGCTAATAGGAAGGCTTAGGTCCCTTGAGCTGGGGAGTGGTACCCCAAGATGACCAGCTATACTTGGTGTGTCGGTTGCACATCAGGGATGCTGCTGAGTGTCATTAGTTTGTAAACTGGTACCAGCAGTTAACGTGATTAGCAGTTAATTAACAACCAATGTGGAAAGCTTTTGATCGCAGCCACAAAGGACTTGGAAACTCAGCGCAGAGCTATGCTGGAGCCTACTTACACTGCAGTGCCACTGGCAGCAACACGCCAGCACACTGCCACCCATGCAGAGCCACACCAAGATGCCAGCTCTACCGGGGCTGTGCAAATCCTGGGGCAAGAGCTGTGGCAGACCCAGACCTCTGAAGCATTCGAGCTGGCCGACTTGCAACCAGACGGATTTCAAGGCGCACAGCTGTTTGTCACCCACTGGCTTTTACAGGCTTAAGTTGCTTCCACATACAGACAGCAGCACTCATTTCTTCTGTCATCATTCGAAGGTTTGGGTTTGGGCTTTTTTGTTTAATATTATTACTGATCTTAATTAATGATTAATTTAAAAGGCATTTTAAAAGGATTTTTCAGTCCCTGTGACCCTAGGCAGATGTTCAGTCTTGCTTTCTTTGCCCTTCCTCCAAATTTTTGTGGAAGAGGTCTGTTCAGTGGTGCCTGCAACTGTGTTTAGGCTGCCTTTGCCTCAGTGCACAGGTCCTGGAAACAGAAGACATCAGAGGGTATTCAGACTAACATCAGAATTTAATGGGATTTTATGAAGCTTCTGGTATTTCCAAAAGTGAGTTTTCAGCGTGTTGGCCCACACCCACAAGGTGCTTGTGGATAACATTCAGTGTGGCCAGTGCTTTCTGTGCACAGATTGCAGATATCAAAAATACCAGGCCTTCTAGCTCCAGTACCTTTTTGATTGCCCCTTTTTTAGTGCTCCAAATTAGCCTCTGCTGACAACATCTGATTATGAGATGGCTTGTTTAGAGGATGGGTACTTCTAGCCTGTCAGCTACCTGTCTGATGGCAGCAGCTCCCAGTAGCTGCAGCATGCTTCTGTCGTTAAAGATTTTGGTGTTTCAAGTCAGAGTTTTTCGAGCAATGGGTTTACCTAGCCCTTGCTTAAGGGGTGTTACTTTATTTCTGTACTCTGTGTTGCTCCAGGAAGCATTTTTACACATATGCACAAGGAAGGCACTTTTACATACCTTTAGATGAAATTTTAAGACACAGGGATGTCAGCATTGTTTGTTTTGTTTCACACTCGGATGTGGGATAGGAGACCATGTGTTTTACGTACCCATGGTTCATTCCACACAAAGTTGGAAAGCAGGTGTCCACCCCAGGATATGAGCAGAAGCATAACTTTTGCTTGTTTGCTGTGCTGTTACCTGACAAGTGACTCTTTTTCCTTCCTCTTTCCAGCTTTCATGTGAAATTTTCCTTCCCTGTTTTGGCCTCTCCATCTCTGGCTTTGACAGTGGCCAGCAGGCTCTTTCTGGACAGCTTGGTCATGTTTTATTTTCTTTTGCTGTCGTTATTATCTTCCAGTATAAAATTCCCCATGGACTAGAAGTTGACCCTAGAACTGCCAACGCAGCTGGCTTGGCTTTCCAAGTTTCTTCAGCTGTAATAAACAAGAGAGTTCCAGTTCTTCACTTTGATGCTCCATGAAGACTTGGCCACCGCAAGATGGTGTTCCTTTCCAATAGAGTCTAAGGTCATGGGAACCAGGGTCCCTTCACAAATACTCCACTGACAGACATCTGTTTTGCTACTAACTTATCAAGTTTGTGTTTCTTCTTAAAATCCTTAACTTCTGGTATCTGTGCTGCTGTGTGAAATTCATCTTCTTGCATGTTTCTGGGAGCACGTGTGAGAGATGTCAAGTTGTCCTTTACGAGAAAATAAGTTTTTCTGTAGCTTTACATAATTGCAGCTTGCCTACCTGTTTCTTTGCCTCCCAGAGCTGGTCTAGATGCTCCTAAAGTGTTTGGACTTTTTCTCAAGCAGAAGAAAAAGTACCTCTGAAAACTGTACTTTTTTATTAGACTAATAAATCACTGTGAAATGTTACATAAATGGACTTGCAACATCAAGTTGCCTGAAGATGTTGTCTTTTACTCCAGAAGCGTCTTAATGTACTTCAGAATGACTCAAAGGCTTTTATTACAAATTGAAAAATCAGAACTTAAAGACCTCATAGTTTTTTTTGTCTCACAACACAACAGCAATTATCTAAGGAGTTTTCCATGTCCACAATATACGTTAAAAAGACAAAAAGGAGAAATATTACTCTTCTGTCTGTGATCAGCTGTTACTGAAAAGTACATTTTTTTATTCAGTGTATTTTTGTCATGCAAATGACTGGAGGTTGTGTATCATTTGCAGTGTAACACTACTACTTTTTGGATCGCTTTTTAAATTTGGACTTCAACCTGTACAGCAATGTCCTACCATCCCCTTCTATGTTCATTGGTACCTGCATGCTTTCAGAGCCTCTCTCTTCTGGGAGATGAAATCTTCCAGCAGCATTTATGCATTTCAATTCAGGATGAACTGGAATTGTCTGGACAATCCAATTTCCTTTTTACCACTGTGGTTATTTTTCTTTACATGGGGATTTTAAGAGGGCTAATGAGTGACCTCAGGCTTGTGTGCCAACCCATACATGAATCTCAGCTGCCCAAATGGATCACATCCTTTCTTTCAGCCCCTGGTCTCAGTAATGCATGTGCAGGCTTAGAGTTGGCATTTCATCAGACCTTCCCTTGTCCTGCTCTTCATTCAGGAAAGGTCTGAGTCTTATTAAGAGAAGTAAATGGTGTTGGACGGTACAGACCAATGGGCTAACCAGCAACAGTGCATGGATTTTCACTGTACTATAATGTCCTGATGTTCTGCTGCTTTTCCTAGGACAGAAGGCATTCTATTTAATTTATTTTATTTTATTGGAGAATGGGAGGGGAAGTCATCTTCTTTGCTTTTTTTCTTTTTTTTTGTTATATCCCTAACTTGTGGATGTTTTTGTGGAGGGAACATTGCTGGAGTGGAGCTGAACTGTCAGAGCTGAGACAGGTCCCCCATTTCTGTCATGGAAGTCCTCCAAGCTGCAAGTATTCCTGGTCTCTCCATCTGCCTCTGTGAAATGAGGAGAGCGTTACTCATGTTATAGAGCCTTCATGAATGTTGTTCGCAAGGCAGAGGTTCCTCAGATGTGCGACGCAGCTGTGCCGTTGCGCTCTCTATTGCAATCCTGACCTCCTATGGTTTTTGGCATTTGTTTCCTCTTCAGGACTTTTTCCAGCTGTACTTGTTTACTGACCTAAAATTTTCCCTAGTTTGCAAAGTAAAGAGAACCAAGATTAATACAAAGAAAACATGTTTTCATTAGAATTTAAGTGTCTTTCACTGATAGCTTTGCCTGATAGCTCAGGCTTGGTTCAAAGTCAGGCTTTTTTGGAACTGTTGGCAGCAGGGGCTTGAGCCAAAATCCACAACAAAACACTCCCGAGTTTTATTTAGGTGCCTGATTTCCCAGATATTACAGAAGAAGGTTAGACCTGTGCATACGTTTATGGAGCTTGGCCTGGACGTGGCAGGAAAATCTGTCCTGCTCTAATCTAGTGAGAAAACCGTTTAAATGCAGCACAAATCCTCCTTCTCCCTCCAAATCCTATAAAGGTTAGAGTAGAGGAAAGCCCCATGGCATTTCCCCCATCGCTGCACTGGCAGGGATCTGCTAGCTGATGTCTGCCTGGAAGCAGCTGGACGTGGTGGGGCAAGGAGGTGTTTTGGTTCACGGCTTATCAACAGAGCCAAGGATTTCCGTATCAGCAAGGTTTATTTCTGAGAGAGGTGGTTTGCTTTGTTTTAAAGTGGCTGCATGAGTGTGAAGGATTGTGTAAGCTTTCGGTGAATTTCAATCAATTCTCATGCAGTGCAAGTAAGTCATAACCCCGATTTCCCCTTTCCTCCTGTCGCCCACAGAGCCTTGCCCTCTCCTCTCTCCTGGAGTTGGCTGGATTTTTGTGCATGTGCAGGTGAAATCAGCTCTTTCAAAACTCTCGCTATGTCTACCTCTCTGTCCCTCTGTAAAAGTCACCAGCTAATCAGCGCTTTGGCTGTTCAAACACTTCATAATTACGTTGTAGGACTGCTGTGTGGGTAGCTATGCACTGACAAAATGTTACATCTCTGAAGATGTAAGAGTGAAGGATAAAAGGGAAAAGCAGGACTTTTAATAGAAACATTAGTCATAGTTAAATTGCAGTGCTGTGTCGCTGCGCTGCTAGCTTCTTTGTGTCTCTAAAAATACCCTCTAGTGGCTTGGTTATTCGTGCAGCACACTGTTAGGGAAAGGAGAGCTGACTTCTGGAAAAAACTTTGGCAGTCTGCAGCAGAGCCCCTCTGCCCTGCCACGATGGTGTAGGGGGAAGGGCACTGCGGGCTGAGATGTGTCATCATACAAGGGATTCCTCGCATCCATCTCGCATTGCTCCAGCCCCAAGCTTGCGCCGGGACAGTGGTGGCAAGTGATGGGAAAGGGTTTGTTTCAATGTCCTCTGGACTTTTCTTGCAGCTGCTGCAGTGCAAGGAGCTCTTGTATGATGCTGAGGGGTGACCCCTGCTGCAGAGGGCTTCTGGTTAGTCTCCGCTTTCAGCCAGAGACTGTTTCTACCAAGAATACGATGCAGCACCTAAAGCAAAGCACATGGGCAGACTGCAGTTGGAAAGCAATTAGAAGAAAGCTTCTGCCTCTGATAGTAGTGAATCAGTGGGACAGTCTGTCTAGGGGAGCTCTCTGATCGCCCTCGCCAGTGGTTATTTTTTGCCCCGTGTGTCTGTGGTGCCGAGTGCCATAGACCAGACGAGGCCAGCTGATTTCTCCAGCGCCTTTCACCGAGGGTCTGACAGATCACAAGACTGGCCTGGGCTCTTTAACAGTCTGTTTCTGAAATGACACCAGAAAGTGCTGCAATATGCCTTTGTGATCAAAGGGATATGGCATGTATTTTTTTAATTTCTACTTTTTTGATTTTTTGACCCAATAATTTACAGGCTCGAGCTTCTCACTGTTTCAGTTACAGATGGCTTGTGGTTTGCTTCTCACGATGATGAGCACAGGCCTGCAACCCGTGCTGTCTCAGTTCAGGAGCCATCATTCCCATTAGTAAGGACTAAGTAGATTTGGTGAGCCAGCTGGGCCTGCTGCCACGAAGCAGTCACGTACCTGCTCGCCCTGTCCTGGTGCCATCATCCCCATCTCCATTCTCTAACCCCTGTGCAGCATCTGCACAGATGCTGCCCTGAAGGATGCGGGCAGCTCAACTAAAGGTTGTAACCTGTAAAACAAGCAATGATTTTACATATTTGTTTAATCTTTTTTTCCCACATGCAGCTTTTCCCAGCTCCACTCCAGACTCTTTCTAGGAAGATTGTACAGTCCAGGACCAATAGTACCTTAGTTGGAGTCTTTGCCATTATCCTGGTTTTTCTGTCTGCCTTTGTCAACATGGTATGTGCATTATTTCCTTTTGACCCACTTGTTTCTGCATGGTTTTCTTATTGGTGCTCTGCAGCATCCCAACACTCACAATCACTGGGTTTAGTGGGATCCTGCCTAAAGCTTACAGAGCCTGTGGTCAGTTCCCTTTTGCTTTTCGGGCACAGAGAAGAAATGGGAGCCTGACACCTGCATCCCTATAGCACATTATATGCCTGGCACCAATTTGTGCCCATGTTCTTTTCCAATTCTTTAAATGCTTCTGCTCCAACTGCATAAGCCAAGCCTGAAGCACACCCCTGTGTGAAGGGCCAGCATGAGGCAAATTTGTCATTTAACTCCCACGACATGGAGTGGGACTGAAGTGTTGTGTAGGCTCTGCACCGGCCTTCTGCACGGTGCTGTGTCCTGTTCCAACTGCAGAGCCACCTGACAGGGGCTGTGAAGACTTTGCCTTGAATGGCACTTTTGGGACCGGGGTGGTCTAGCTTCACATTCAGACGCTGCTGCTGACTTCAGACTCGGCGAGAGACAGGCTGTTCTCTGGGACCCTGTGGCTGCTGTTGTCTCACTTGTACAAATAGCTCGAAGGCTGAATGCGTTCTAAAGAAACCACTTGAATATTCTCTACCCTGCATACATCTATTTCATTTTTTAAGAGGTGAAAAAAACAAAAGGAGATTGTCCTAGGGTTGAAGCCCTGAGCTTGGAGGTAGCTATAAAGATTTCATCTGGCCCTCTGCTCCTCTCAGTTACGTTCTCGCTGAGGCACTGCTGACTTCCACTGGTGTGGAGGGGCTTAAACACCTGAAAATCAGACCACTACTTGCTCTTGCCTCAGCTTCTCTGAACACATAGTGGAGATTTAGGAACAATTTTATGCTTGATTGAGGTACTTGAATGGGAGGCACTAGCTCAGTGCCATCGACAACCCACTGCCTTCCCCCATAGTCACCTGAAAAAAGCTGGTGGGGGCTGCTGAGCACCACGCAGAAATTAGAGCTTTGTTTTTCTATGTAATGTGTGCTTCTTTGCATTCATGAACTGCTTAGTGTAAAAATTAGCAAAATGGACAAGCAGAGTATTACATGGAGTAGATCAGAATAGGCCCCTGCCACCGCCTCAGCATAGGGTAGCACATCAGCCTTTGAGCCTTGCTGCTAAAGTCTTCCCTGTAGAAGGACCCACAGCAGAAGCTTTAGAGATGTCAAAGGAAAGTTATCAGCTCAGAACTTCCCATCAGCAGAAACAGAGCAACACCAGGACCTTGTATGTGTAATATCTACAGCTGCTCTGCCTGTGAACCCTCAGACATAAAGTTGTACGTGAAGTTGAGCATGAAACTAGCTTTCTAGAGTGCACAGCCTGGATTTTGTTAATTAATACTTTGGGGGAGAAAAAACATAGCCGTTGCACATCCAGTAAAACATAAGCCGGTGATTTCATTTTGGATGTTTTGCACATTGCTACAGCCATTCCCAAGGGGCTGTTTAATTGACACGAACTATATAGTTTTCTTCTCCTTATCTGTGCCATTGAGTTTAATATCATCTTTTTCTTCAGTTCATGTGCAGCACTGTGGATCTTGCCAGCTGCATGGCTGCAGAATACAACATCACTCCTGACCGGGTGGACATATGCCTTATCAGCAACCTGACTTCCAACTACAGCCTGGTCACCTTGCAGGGGTTCTGTGACAGTCCTTTGCCCAACTGCAACTTTCCAGAGGTATTTCTTGAGAAAAATGAGTTTCAGAGCTTGATCTAAGAAGAGGCTATAAAACCTGTGGGATAAATAAATCTCCACGAATCAGTGGAAAGCAAGGTTGCTCCTGACTGGTGTTATAGGACTGACACAGGCTACTACGCACAAACTTCAGTGTCTGAAGCTATTATCATGAGTCCACATTAATGTTTAAGTTCCTTCAAGGCTAAATAATCAGTAGGCTTTTATAGCTGTTGGATCCTGCCTGTGGCGGGAGAAGTGTCCTTTCTCTGTGAAGTCCTTAATAGCATGCAGAACTGCAAGTGATTTCACAGGAGTTTGTGGGTGCTCAGTGTTACCTGAAAAGGAGTTCACTGAAAATCAGTGTCTAGGCATAGACTTAACCCTTCCCTCTATTGTTTTATGTCCTGACGAAAAACTTTGCTTATATATTCTTTCACTAAGTATAGTGGGTTCTGGCCTCAGGCAGGTTAGCAGCCCTGACAGTGGTTGCTTCAATTTGCAAATGCAAATCCTACCTCTTCAGCATAATTTGTTTAAAAAAAAATTATGCTTCTAATGGCAAAAAAATAACCCAGGTATGGTTTACAGGCTGGTAGAATATGTTGCCAAAAAAGAATCTTTTTGCATAGTTATTCAAGACCTTTCTCCGAGTTTTTAGGTCACGGCCATTACATGTGTTGTCGACAGAAACTGAAAAAGAAAAAAATCTGCCTAGGATGAGGGCAGAATTTTTGTCAAGGTCATCTGGTTTTATGGGGACCTGACAGATTTATGGCTGATCTGTTATCATCCAGATGTCCACGGTGCTACTGAAAGCCCTGGTATCCCACTGAACCTGTTTCCATTTAAGCTAACAGGAATATGGTCCCTGTCTGATTCAGTGAGGTTTCTGCAACCGCCGTTACTGTGACTTTCAACCCTGCAAAGACTCTTAGTATATCTGCAGAAAGACCCAGGAGCAAAATCTGGCACAATGGAGAACTAGAAACAGTCTGTGCCCATCATGAGGTTGTCAGTATTCAGTGCTGGTTCCACACAGAGAGAGATTTTAAGCAGTGAGGAACAACCATTTTACATGCTGAGGGTTCTGTGGCAGCATCGAGCCAGGTCATGCTGCTCAGTGGGCTAAGAAGCGAGGAGTCCCTCCCCTGCACTCTGCAGGGCAGATGTTGGATCTGACAGAGGCGTTGTCTGTTGCTTCCAGTGTGCTTTCAGGAGATGGTGGGATCCTACCCCTTAGCTACAGGGAGCATCCACCCATTTTCTGGAAATTGAAGAGTCAAGTTGCAAGCTGTACAAGTTATTTTCTCTAATTTAATATATCGGTGATGAGCTATTAATAAATGAGCTCAGAACATAAGCGTATTTCTACTTCGACTAGGGCTTGGTTTTAACTGAAAGGATTGATTGCCTCAGGCATCTGATAAAGTTTTTTTGCCAGAAATAGGCCTGTCCACACAGAATGGAAGCTTCAGTCTTCACAGATTTGATAGCAGGACAGTGATGAGGTGGATAACATGCCTCTCGTCGTTTTACATCCGTGCTAGCTTTCCCAGGAGCTGTAAGTGGCAGCAGTCTGCAGTGGCATTTGAAAGCACTGGCATGCTAAACATTCCGCTCCCAGATGGGCAGCAGCACGCCCAGGTGTGGCAGAGGGCTCCGCTACCACACACGCACACGCTGCTGCAGCTGCTGGCAGATAAAATGATCGTGGTGTTTCCTGGGCATCGGTAGCAGTTTGTCTAGCCCGTATCTTGCCAATGCATTCAGTGTCATCCCAGCAGGGCAGTACTTTCCAGTTGGCCTCAAGTGGCTGTCTGTCCTGGTAGTGTGAATTGCTGATACCCTTGGCCCTGTGCATTGTGCAGATATACGAATCTGAGAGCAGAATTTTGCCTTAAAGCACGGAGTATTATGGCATACTGGATGATGCTTTCTGCTAATTTAGTAACCATGTCCAGGGCAAAGCTACATCACAAGCTTGGGTATACAGCTGCAAGCCCTGTGCCTCTTGAGGGTAAAGCAAATAACACCTGATGAAGGATGCAAGAGTTTTCCTCTCCACTGGTTCAGTTTTAAGACTTCACTCTCCTGTAACATGGGAGAATCCCACAGGCAGACCCAGGTTTACATGTTTGGTCAGCTCAACTACATAACTCCCAATCCCTTTCTATCCCTCCGTTCAGTTTCCTTTGTTTTCAGTTTTGATTTATCCAGCTGACACTCATCTCTCTTTTGTTTTTTTTCCCCTTTTTGTCTTTATACAGTACTTTACCTACAGTGTCTTATTGAGTCTCCTGGCCTGCTCTGTGTTCCTTCAGATCAGCTGTATTGGAAAACTGATCCTTATGTTAATCATTGAATTTATATATGTTCTCATTGTGGAAGTGCCAGGGGTCAACCTTTTTGACAATGCAGATCTCCTGGTTACAGCTAACACCTAGTAAGTGCCTTTCACTTCTGAAATCTTCACCCAATTTCTTTTACCCAATGATTTCAGTGTGGAATTAGGTGGATGGGAGCACCAAGGCTGTGGTGCGAGCAAGTAAAGTGCATGATACCAGGGCAGGCATGGCTGTAAACTAAAGGCTTTGTCAATGCTGCTCTCCACCTCTGAAGAGTTAGAATAGAGTTCCCTTTAAGATCTTCATAATCTGGAACTTGACTAATGAACTATCTATTAATAACAAAATATGACTGGAATCAGAGTGGATCTGTGTTTCTTTTTCTTCCAGAAACAGGGAGCTGTAGTTAGTCATTCTCACTTCTGGTATTACACTCCCAATATAGAAATGTCTTTTCTCAAAAAGAAAAAAAACCTCCATCATACTTGAGCTGGCTCAGGGATGCACTACTGAGATGTTTGGACATCTGGTATGTCAAACCCAGGTTGGGATGGTGGAATGGTGGTGGTTGACATTTGGCTAGTGATCTCCTGTCAGTCACTGTTGGACGCATGTCCACGTTCTTTGAAAATCCAGCATCACAGCTGGTCGTAGCACAGTTCCCAGCGCTGGGGCCGGGGCTAAGTGGGAGCAGTCCATTGCCCTTTTGGTTACAAAAGGTAGTTTGTCATCACCAGGTCACATATTAATCATGGTAGCAACCTCCTTCCCCTGACATGGTTACCCCTCCCCTGAAGGTCACAGCAGGGAGGGAAATTTGGCACATCTGCAAACCCGCCCTCCTCCACAAGTTTCATTTCTCACTGGGAGTCGCGTTGTGCTAACTACTTGTTTTGACGATTTCCCCTTGTAGGCAACAATTGGACTTGAATGCGAGTCCATAAAATCATGGTGTTGTCTGAAAGTGAACATGATGCTAGGATGTACAATAAGGAGAGTTGCCTGTAAGACATAAGAAGTAGATCGTTGCTCTACTCGGGAGTGGGAAGGCCTAACCTGGAATATGTTTTCCACTTTGGGGCAAGAAGGCAATTCACGATAATGGAGAATCCAGAGCAGCAAAGCACCATCAGAGATCTAGAAAACACCAGTTTAGGTGAAAAGTTTGTCAAGGATGGTAGCTGTGGTTGCTCCTGTCTTGGACAGGAGGGTGGTTGCGAAGATTCCCATGGTCCTTCCCAGTGCTATACTGTATGTTATAAAATAGCTTGTGTAGTTGCTCAGATTTCTTGGTGGTCGTTAACCCCTTCAAGCTGGGTGCACCTGGTTTCTTCTGTCCTTCACATAAATATTCCATGACTTTAGCATTCCTGTGTGCCCAGTAATAATTAATGGAGGTAAGGCTTTTACTGCCATAGGCAGTAATCACTGAAATTATTTTGTCAACTGAGGCAAGTGATATTATGTAGGAAACTCCATGGAGCTTTCTGTGGGGCTATGGGGAGAATGAGGTTTCCCTCCTTTTTTTTGCAGATGTTATGTATTCCAACAGCAGAAGCTATTTAGCATTTTCTAACACAATTAGAGAAATAAAAGCATTTTATATACCGAATATCATTTCATTCTTGTAAGTCAACCACTAAGTGAAATTACAGCACTTAGAAGTATAATTTACATCACTACACAATCAAAATGTCAGTAATAAAGTGGAGAAGGTTAGCAGGTTTTCCCAGAAATAGCTTTCTGTGATACTGTATTATCTCCCACCAAATGGTATTTGTTTTGTCCGGAGAACTCCATGGGCAGCTGTTTATTGTCCCAGTGTCTGGCTGTCCATTTGCGTGTTGTGGGAAACGGGAGCTCAGCCTGTAGCACGTAGTTCAGAGATGTACCTTATTGTCCAGCTCATATTAAAAAAAAAAAAAATAGTGACCTCATACCACTTTAATTGGGTGCCCGTTGTAGCTACATAATTAGTGTCTGCTCTGCAGCCATTATAGTACTCTGACTAATTAGAAGTGATGCAGGTGTCACTTCACACTTCTGTGTACAAACCAACCCAGCATGCAAGCAACTGATTATAGCACGTTGGGAGCTGCTAGGCTTCACTGCAGCGACACACCAGCGTGATGGCAGACGAAGTATAGCTGGATGCACAGAGCTGCTATCATGTTGCCTTTTCCCTATGCAGACAATAAAACAAACACATTGGTTTTAAAGATGTGATGGACCAAAGTGATCTCCGAAGTTGAGTTCCTGCACAGTGGAGCCCAAAAAGCTTTGCCCAGTGATTCGTTCGTCCAGATCAGCCTTTCTGTCCGAGCTGTGGTGTGTGAGTTAGAGGGCTGTCTGACCTTGGCATCACGGCTCTGAGAATGGAGATGCTCCTGTCCTACGGAAGCTGTCCCAAAATCAACTACTTTTCCTGCTAAAAATGTGCATTTAACTTGAGCAGGAGTGCATTTAACAAGCTTCTCTCTGTGTTACCTTCCAGTAATGAAAGAGCCATCCGCTACTGGAAAGGTTTGTCCCATGGGGGGGCAACCTACCAGTGCAATAGCGTTGGGCATTGTCACTTTTCCAAAGTGTTACTGCAAACACTGGGTTTGCTGCACTTCATAGTCTCTGCTGAGGGTTTTAGAGCAAATGCAACACCCACAGTGAGCCGCAGCCCCAGTACAGAGGGGTTGGATCTGCCATACGCCCATCGTAAGACAGAGTGATAGCAGGGGGCAGTCAGTCATCCTTGGCAAGGTAGGGAGAGCAGGGGAATTGTGCTGCCAGTAGGAAGTGTCTCCAGCTCCAACTAGATCCATCCTTGAGTGTGGGAGCTGCTGTCCCCAGGGTTCCCAAACTGGGTCCACGTCCAGGCACACATGTTCAGTGCTGGAGCTGGCCAAGAAGCCTCGCAGCAGACCATGGGTGCAAGACAACGGCGGGTTGCGAAATCCGTGTCAGAAGAAATGCCATGCTCAGAGCTGCAGAAAAATATTCCAGAACAAACAAGATTAGAGAGTCGCTATGCTTTTATTTTTCAATTTTATGCCCAGTTAGGCTCTCTCAGCTCTTTCAATTTTGATGATTTGTGGCTCTGATTCTGTAGTGAGAGGTTCTCCCCAGTCCCAGAAAACTGTGGCCTGAAGCTCTCGGGACATCTGTGAGATTCCAGGGTAAAGATGTATTGTGTTGGTAGCCTGCAAAGCTGTAATTGCATCAATGATGCTACAGTAATTTTACCACTGATCTCTTTCTTTCCATTTAAATAGCGTCTTAAAAGATACGTGTACGTGGTTCTCAGCCACCTAATACTCCACCCACACTTGAGAAGAAAGCCAGCAGCATTAACCAATCAAACAGTCAGGAACTCAGCCAGTTACTACGTACCAGAAAGCTCCTTTCCATCAGTTCACTGTAAGGGAAGCACACCCTCCATCTTCTCCCACAGCTCTGCTTCATACCAGTACTTTGCAGTGTTGCGTTTGTAATAGCAATCGCGTAAGGGTTTTCTTCAGTGCGCTCGTGCGCGGTACCCGAAGCTAGGCACAGCCCTGGCGATCAGCAGCTTGCAGAAGAAGGGAGTAGTGCTAGAGTTACAGGGATTAAATGCATCTCCATGTTACAATAAGCGGGGAAGAGGCGCAATCCCTCACAAGGTATTAGCCCAAAGCTTCCTCCTTTAGATCAAATTTTCCAGCCTGACCTAATGAAGCAGTGACGGATGCACAAGCATTTGCTAAGCATCCCACACTGGCACTAAAATCCTTAACGATTCTCTGACTCTTAATGCTTCTTAGATATTCTAACCACATTAACCGTTGCACCATCACTCTGGATCTTTGAGTGTAGCTCTGTCGACCTTTATTCTCCCGCCTCCCGTCCATCAATCTCTTCGCAGTTTTCTGCTTTGAAAGAGCTGTAGCCCCGCACAGTGTTGGGGGTGCCACATTGCAGCGATGCGGTTCAATAACGTGCAGAAGGACGAGTGCCGGAGGGAGCCAAACGCTCTGCTAACCTGGTGTTTGTGGTTTGTTTTTTTTCAGTGTGTCTGCAAATGCAACGTTATCATGGTGAGTCACTTAGGCATGAAATGTTTTTATGGGGTTTTGTTGATAAGCGTTTTCTGTTTGCAAGGCACAGTATCAGCACGCCTGGTACTTGACTATGCATTGCTGTGAGCTGGTGCAACACGGTGCAAATGACCTAAGTGGCCTAGGTATTGTCCTTTTGTATGTATAGCTACTCTCAGTGTATCCTTTTTGCTGTGGGACTTATGTCAACTTGCTTTATAGAGCATCTCAGAGCTTACTTGCAATTACAAGTCAAAGGTTTTCTCATTTACTTACCTTATAACCCTGTAATTCAGATTTAACTGGTTTTATTTGATTGCCTGTCAGAAGGGCTGGGAATGTGTCTCAGTGCTCTTTTCAGATTATAGCATATTCTACAAAACAAAGGCCATTAAGAAGTAACTAATTAGGGAAGCAGCAAGTGTAGAACTGTTCCAAATAAAGGAGGCTGGGGAAGCCAGTGCAGGAGACACAGTGAATGCAGTCTGAAGAGCTGTCAGCATTTCAGTTTTGCCAAACGTAGTGGTGGCTAAGCAGGTCTAGCCATTCTCTAAAAAATGGCTTTTCTATTGATGTTAACCCTTTTTAAGAAATTTGATTAAATTTCCAGTTCCAAAGTCCTACTTTAGAAACCAGCACCTATAAGCCAAAAAGTCCTCAGCTTTTTGCAGATACTGTTTGTCCCTTTACCAACACATGCTTTGAGGGGGAAGAAAACAGCCTTTTCTTCAGGGGCTGGTTAGCCTTAAAGTGAGAACTGGGGAGCGTGGCTGAGCTGTGTTCCTCTACGCTGAGACTAACTGGGAAATTCCATTCTTTGCTGGCTGCAGCTCTCCAGCCATGACACGAGTCGCGCTGAAGATTGTGACCCCTGTCATCATTACCGTCTTTGTCCTGGCGCTCTACTTGCATGCCCAGCAAGTGGAATCCACTGCAAGGCTTGACTTCCTCTGGAAGCTCCAGGTTGGTGCATCTTGGCTGTGTTGGAGGAATGCATGTAGTCATTGGCATTAATATAAAACTACTGAGCTATTCACTATGGAGTTGAGGAGTGTTATAAAGTGCCTTTGAATTTAATCTGGATCTCGCATAGAACTGGGCATACTAGTAATGCTCTGCTCTTCTTTGGTGCTTTGCATACTCAGTGCTTCTCATCATTCTTATTTACTTTAACCCCTTGTTTCCTTGTAAATGCACTTTGGGTGATCCGCACAGTAAAGGGTTATAGATCTGAAGATCTAGGTTAATGAATTTGGGCAACTGAGTCTGTCACAGTTGCAGGAACCTGTAATATATCATGACTGGTAAATACAAGAAGCTCACATTTGCTGCTGACTTGTTTCAGTGAGCTTTAGGTTGCTGTGTTTGGAGGTGTGCAAGATTCACATTTGCATTTTCATTCACTTTCTTGTTAAGCAGTGGGAGCTGGCTTGATATTCAACCTTCCTTTGCCCCCGGGCAGCAGTACTGGATAACCAACACACTACAGATAACGGCACGCTGTGCTCCTGTCCCTGGGTTCAGGCTTAATGCTTTCACTACTCGTACCCACGAGCGATGTCAGGGCATCATATGTGATTCTCAACCAAGCAGGACAGGTCTCAGCTCTGCCCAGGACTCATAGCTGGAGGACCACAGGACTACAGGTTTTATACAGATTTTTTATCTTCTGGATGGCAGGAGATCATTCTAATAATAGGTCTCAGTGGTTAGAGTAGGAGGCACTGAGGAAGCTCCGATTCATCACAGCTCCTTGGGAAGCAGATAAACATTGTTATCCTCATTTATAAATGGTGAAACAATGGAAATGGGGAGCTGACTTGCCTGTTCCAGGTCTGGGCTCAGCTGGCCGAAGCTTTTGCTTCCCCAGGCAGAGCCAAGTGTTTTCCCTGTTCGGCCCAGACATATCACCTGCTAAAGGTTCCTTCCTCGCTTGACTTCATTTCCAGTTTCAAATGTCCTGTTTCAGAAACCAGCATCCACGAGCAAAGTCATAAGTGCTTTGCAAGCATTGCTTGTGCCTTTACCGACGTGTATGTAAGGGACGTGGGAAGGGTAGCCCTTCTCCCCCCACAGACCAAGGGCTGGGGAGTACGGCTGAGCTGTGTTCGTCCAGCCAAGGCCCAAATGTGCCAGGAAAGTCTTTGCTTTTTTTTGGCTCCAGCTCTCAAAAGTCATTGGAAGAAAAAAAGATTTGAAGAAAACCCATTTCGAAGGGCTGTGCGTTCTGCCTGGTGCCTTTGCTGAAGCAGAGGGTGCTGTACACAGGACAGCTCTTCGGGGCTCCCATAAGCCGAACTGCTCCATGCAACCCCTGTCGCAGCTGCGCCGTCCCCAGTCCTTGCCTGACCCTGGTTTTATCTTTGCTCAGAAATATTCTAAATGGCAAAGAGTAAAACAAGGGAGGAAAATACTGCTGGCTTGAGGTAGTGAGGGAGAGAGAGGTGATCAGTACACAGACCTCTGTACTTACAGACCAGAAGTAATGAATGGAGGTAATGCTGGTACTGTGCAAGTCTGCAAAATTAAACCTGCTTCTGAAGTCTGATTAGTGAAGTCTAAATGCTTGTTTTATTTTAGTCACCTAGGCCTAGGTACATCCTAGGTACATCCTTCCTGAAGCTCTGGTTGCATTTGAGCATTAAACCCAAACCCACAGCCATCAGTGCAGGTACAAGACAGTGCATCCTTCTTGTGTTCCCCTTCACCCAGCCGTAACCCACTACCGCGGGAGACGTGGGCTTTGCTGGCTTCTGAAAAGTCCTTTCCAGAGTGTCAGACCGTCCTCTTTCATGGGCTCCGTGGTAACCGTACTTTATGGCCATCACTGCACCCCAGAAAACCTTGTGGGAAAGGAGGGTCCTGTTATCTAGCTATGTGAGCATGTTGCAGGGGAGGGAGAGGATTATCCTTCAGTGTCACTCATGCAGTCAGATTCAGCAATGATGAGCTGTCTTTGTCCTCCTGAAACCTGCTGTGCTTGACTGAGAAAGCCAAATGGGTGTTTTCGTGGATGGTGGTGGAGTTCTCCAAAAGGAACAGATCTTGTACAGGTTACCCAATTCAGGGCCCAGAAATACAACAGCATTTGATTTTGGTGTTATTCTGTGCCTGGTTTTACATACGCACATGCATGCAAAGAGACAGACCATCTCCCACTGCAAAACACAACTTGCTGCATCTCTGGTTCTGCCCTCCTTTGCAGTTCTCCCCTTTCTTCTGTTTCTGTCCTCCTTGCGAGTTCAACATTTTTTTCCCTCCCCAGAGCAGTTGCCAAAAGAGTAAGCACATCACTGTCTCTCCCTCCTAAACTAGGCCACTGAAGAGAAAGAAGAGATGGAGGAGCTGCAGGCCTATAACAGACGCCTCCTCCACAACATTTTGCCGAAGGACGTGGCAGCCCATTTCTTGGCTCAGGAGCGGCGAAATGATGAGCTGTACTACCAGTCCTGCGAGTGCGTGGCGGTCATGTTCGCCTCCATAAGCAACTTCTCAGAGTTTTACGTGGAGCTGGAGGCCAACAACGAAGGGGTGGAGTGTCTGAGACTGCTCAACGAAATCATTGCCGATTTCGATGAAGTAAGTCACAGAAAATCTGGGTGGACTGTGAAACGAATCAGTGAGTTTAGCTGGGCTTTGCTGAGCTCCTGAAGGAAGGTGGTTTGTTGAATCCTTGTGCCGTGGTTCATTTCGCCTCGCTCTAGAAGTCTTTAACTCTTTTTTTTTTTGTTTCCCCACATTAAAATCCCTTCTATTTCCTTGTCGCTCCTCTGAATATCTAATCCCCCTTCTCCTGTACTTTGAGTAGTGGAGGCTCTGTCCGGTACTTTGGAGTGCTTGTACCAAAGGAGGACACGTGGCAAGGACATCAGCAGCATGTATGTGTTTGTCAAGGTTTATTCGCTTCTTTCGCTCTTGTGAAACAGATCATAAGTGAAGACCAGTTTCGGCAGCTGGAGAAGATCAAGACCATTGGCAGTACATATATGGCTGCATCAGGCCTCAACGACTCCACTTACGACAAGGAGGGGAAGACGCATATCAAAGCTCTGGCTGATTTTGCCATGAGGTTAATGGACCAAATGAAATACATTAATGAACATTCATTCAACAACTTCCAGATGAAGATAGGTAATGTCACTGTGTTTACAGGATCCGATACAGGTAGTGGTCATTCTGAGCTGGGGATTTTATGGAGAGTAAAAACCACAAATGCTACCTTAGCTGTGCAGTGATGTTGTGTCTCGTGCCCAGTGACGACTGTGGCCTCTCTGAAACATCAGAGCAGTTTTGTTAAGGCAGCAGCATCGTTACTGAAGCTCCCTGGAGAATTAGGAGCAGTTGGGCAACCACCCTTGGTTCAGAGAAGCTCCTACCACAGCATGGTCTCACATGGCGGTGGAGCTTGGCCTCATTTTGCCTGTGATGTGCTCCCTGCTCACACCCGCTGTGGTCCCAGGCTCTGCCATTCTTGGACATTAAATTGTCTTTCAAATCAGGGAATAAAAAGAGACAGAAAAGGAGAAGAAAAGTGAGGATGTCAAGTGTGGAGTTTGTTCTGGAAGGGCACCAGGCTGCTGCCTCGCAGATGCTCAGCATTGCAGCAGCTGCGTGCTGACTGCCAAGCGAGCAGTTTGCTTGGCAGCCAGGTGGCCAATAAACCTGGTACTGGAAAGGGGCTCTGGATGGAGCAGATCCAGCCCGTACTGCCAGTCAGACAGGCACAATGCATCCAAGCAGCCACCTTTTCTTGAAATGTTTCTTTCCTCTCAGTTTAGCTGTAGCTTTACATGTCAGGGTTAGACATAGTTAGAACCAATAAACCTCAGGATGTTTTTTATTGTCTGAAAAATAACTTGCCTCAAGCTTCATGTGGTTCACATGTGATGGATCTGAGCATTGTGGGATTTGTCCTCTCCTTCCAGGCCTCAATATTGGTCCTGTTGTAGCTGGGGTGATAGGAGCACGCAAACCCCAGTATGACATTTGGGGCAACACGGTGAATGTGGCCAGCCGAATGGACAGCACCGGTGTGCCTGACAGGATTCAGGTGAGGCGGTCACTGGAAAACTGCATTGCCAGCCCTGTGCCACTTCCAGGTTTTGAAACTTGAGTAGAATTGGAATTTTGGTTTCATTTTATTCCTTTGTGCCATGCATTTATTTACACAGTACTGGAAAAAAAGCCAGTGGTACCATTAAGTTTTACCTTTTAGTCTTGACCAACTTTGCAAACTTTGGTCAAAAAACTTGCAGTTTAGTTCTGGCTGGAAGTGTTGAGCTGAGTTTCCTTCCTCGAGTGCCTCGTGGGCACTACAGGCACAGTCCTGCCGCGACGCTTCCTCACTCGTGCTGCCGGCTTTGCTGTTCGGCTACACGCAACCGTGGGTTGCTTTGTTTTCCAAGGGCTCGATTCAGGTTTGTACTCCTGTAATTCGCTGCTCTGTTCACAATGCCACCTGCGCTGCGCGCCTGGCCCGGCTCCAGGCGTCAGCGGGATGGGAACGTGCAGCCAGAGAAAGGGGGCCGTTTCGGGGGGTGATGGAAACCGTCTTGTAATCAGACGTCGCCTCGGCCTTCAGACAGGGACCTTCCCAGTGATGCGGTTCCACTGCCCTGCTTTCGCTGAGCCACTGTCCACCGGAGCAGGTTGTCATTCCTCGGGGAAGCACTGCAGGGGTGTAAAACTCTTTAGAGTAACTGATGTAAAACCCAAGAGGGGGAGCCACGCTGCTGCTTTCCAATTAAGCTGTCAGTTAACTGGGTCAATATCTATCCAACACCCTTTAAACTTTCCTGCAAGACAATCCGTGAACAATTTTTATTCTAGCTAAGCAAACCAGCAGAGCAATGTTACAGCAACAGGGAGCCAGAAGTGGCAATATTTAACGCCACCTGAAAAAGGGTGAGAAAATACATTGTCATAAATAGCTCAGGAAATCTGGTATTTAAACTTCTGTTTTCTGCAGCACAAGTGATTATTTTTTAATGGCATCTGCCCAAGGAATTTGGATGCTGGCTAGATTATTTCACTTGTTCAGTCCTTCTCATTGCCCATTAACTCCTCTTCCACAAAAACAAACTCCTGAATGTCATCTTCTTAATTGCACATCCACTGTATCACGTTTAAGCCATTTTTTGAGTACTGTTTAAAAATATTTTTACCCTGTTTTCATGCTGCCACTCCACTGATATAATGAAAGCATCTGAGTATCTTGAACTGCCAGGTGTGGTTTTAAAAGTGTGACTCATTTCTTTGCTTTTGTCCTGTGACCTCCTCGAAAAACGTGGTTCTCCCCCAGCTGTGTACTGCGTGTGACTTCGGTCGCTTCTCAGTGTCTGAAGGCTGTGTGTGTTCTGCAGCTTGTGCCAGCCTTTCAGTGATCGATATGCAACAGACAACTTTTACTTATAAATGAAATAGTTGCTCCTACTTTGATTTTGTCCATGGATTACTCCAAAAGCAAATGAAATGCCTGTGTGGAATGCCTGACAAGCATCTGCTTACTCGTTTGTTCCGCAGGTAACCACAGACATGTACCAGGTTTTAGCAGCCAACAACTACCAGCTGGAATATCGAGGGGTCATTAAGGTCAAAGGCAAAGGAGAAATGACCACCTACTTTCTAAATGAAGGGCCTCCGATCAGTTAGCACCGACTGCGGCATCGCTCAGGGATGGGACCTGCACTACCCGAGATGGTGAAGCGGAGAAGAACCACTTTTTGGCAGTGAAGCTGCAAACGCAGCGCAGCTGAAATTTCACACCGTGACTCTCGAGCTGGTGTCAGCAAACTCTTTGGCCACCCACCGCGAAAGGCGACCAGAAGAAACCACCTGGGAGTTGTTCCTGGCTGAGTGCTAAACCGACCAAAGATGTGTACTACAGAGTTCACAGATCAGACATGAATTTGGAATTTTTTTTTAAAAAGGCTGCTACCACAGGATGATATAAGAAGCTATTTAAGTATTTATTGATGCAACACAGCATTTACTGGGTTGAAGGAACGTACGATTCACTACAGAGCATTCTTTTGGAATGGATTTGCACTCCCATAATGTTTCATCCCATACTGCCAGCTATTTGAGGTGTACCACTGTGCTTTCATGAGCTGTTTTGAATGGGCTTTCAAAACTGACACCCACTGTTGCAGCACACAAAATGGCCTTTTAGAAGGGCGTCGGTAATGTTCCAGTGTGAAAAGACGATATAGCCCTGGCCCCCTCTTTCTCCCTCTTCTACATGGCTAAACGACCGCTCTTCTGCGTGGGGCTGGTGCAGCTGAGGAAGGGGAAGATCGCGACACAGGAAGGTGGCTCTGCAAGCGTATTTATTGAGAAGTCTTCTGTGCTCTTCTTTGGTATAGATCAGTTTACATGGGAAAGACTAGATGTAAACAAGAGACGCTTTGTGGGGGGAACTCCCCTGAAATTTGTTGTGGGTTTTTTTTGTATTTTTTATTTTGTAATATTGAAAACATGGAGATCTAACAGATATACCAAATTCTATATTTTGTAAATTATATATAAATCAGAAGGCAGGCCATCCACACCAAGGTGTGGTGGGAGGTGTATATAACCTGTAGACTTTTGTGTAATGTTTTTTGTGCACGATACGCTGAACACAGACTTGGCAGTTTTCAGATTATCATTATACAATCAACCAACAACAAACAGGTGAGTTTCCAGGCTGAATCCGATGCATTCTAAAATGAAAATCCAGAAAAATCTACAACCCCAAAGAAGAGGAAAAACCAAACCGCAGTAGTCACACAGTTGTTCCATGCAGCATTCGAGCAGAGTGTGGCGTCTTAACAAATGGAAACAGGATCTTTGAGTTGTAGCTACTGACGCGGTATCAAACATGTTAAAAAGAGCTCTAAGCAAAGCTTCTAACTAACTCTAACAGGAGCTCTTATAAGAAGAGGAAAAAAAAAAAGCTCGTTTGAACTTTTCTTTAAAAAAAATCATTTTTCATAGACGGTCTTAATAGAATCCTGCTGATATGAGAGTTTCTGATACTGTAACTGCCATTCGACATTACGAGGAACCATGTACTGCAGCAGTGAGTTGACTTTCCTGTAGTTGGCACTTTTTAAAGAGTCACAGATTTTCAATTTTCAGGAATTAGGTGATCTTCAAAAAAGGTTATGATGGCAAGCATGTGTATGAGGTGGTCGACCTTAAAATACAGTGCCATTGACATTGTGTTGGATATCTTTATCACTAGTGGGGGGTTTATGAATAGTTCACTGTTATCATTTATGTACCTTTTTTAACTATTAAAGAAAAATCCCTTGATATTTTATTAAAAAAAGAAAATAATTTTAAAAAAGCTATATTTTTTATATTCTATGAGGGGAGAGTTTTGATATTGAATTTGGCTAGCACTAAAAATGACTCCAATCTTTTGACACTTAATAAAGTTCTTTTCCACTCTTCTCAGGGCAGAATTATTGTAGTACTAACAGCTTAATGATTGCACTATGGTGGTGGTGATTTATTGTTTCCTACTCAACAACGAGAATAAGCGATAATCCATGGGCCTGTCTCGATTAATTTGCCATATTGCTAAGCACAACCCGAGCATTAAGCCATTTAAACGTGAGCTTAAATGGCCTCGCCCCTTTCCTTCCCCCTTCCACTAGGAAACATCTCTGAAAAGTATAGTATATTGACTTCTGTAAAACTGCCAAGTCTGCCCTTGTACTATACTTTTGCTCCTTCACATCTTCCCTGATTTGCAAAATACTTCAGTTGCATCACGCTGTTACGCCTTTCTTCCCCGCCTCCACCTTCCACCCCTTTGACCCCCTCGCTGAGGTTCATCGCCTTCATGCCGTACACGCGGTTTTTAGGTTTGCGTTCTGCTCTACGAAAGTCTGCAGTCATCTTAACTTTTGATTCATCTTATGAAGTTGTGTTGTCGATGAAATTTCAAGTCCCCGGTATCTCTAGCTGTGATTGTTGACAGTGTGTCATGATCATTTCAAGGGGTATTCACACACTCTTTACTCTGGATCTTGCAAAAATGGATACAGTTATGATTTCCCATGGAAATTGAAATCTATTTAAGTAATTTAACTATATTAAACACTGTTTCACTGGTAAAGTGTCTCTGTTTTATTTTAGCTGTATCTGCCTCATGCAGAGATCAGGCGTGAGGAGATGCCGACTGTGCAGAGAGAAGCATCCCGCTCCTGCCTGGCGAGGGCCGCGCGGAGCCCCCGGCACGCCGCAGTGCCCACCCACAGAGCCTCGCGGGCTCGGGCGCCCAGCGAGCTGCCCTCGGCCCCTCTCGCGCTCCCGCCTGCCTTGAAACGCTCCTCTCGGGAGAGCCGACACGGCCTCCTTGCGGCACTGTGGTTAAATAAGTGGGTGGAACTGAAGAGCTTAAAAAAGAATTAATTTTTTTTC
>Ga0181612_120599_pt1 | contig 27696 bp, 18 predicted proteins | sample HoacroProtozoa21_FD_119630 | JGI IMG/M metagenome (GOLD analysis project Ga0181612, IMG submission 119630) | Hoatzin crop microbial communities from Cojedes, Venezuel. Combined Assembly of Gp0051906, Gp0051904, Gp0051908
ATCATAATGCACTATATATGAGAAGATTAGAGATTACGACCGCATATAACCACGAATAAAATTTAGGTCGTAATTAGGTCGTAATTTTCAACGTACATTCCATGGATGATAACGGATAGTCTTGGCAGTAACCATTCATTTTACGTACATTAGCCGATAGATTGGACATAAAGTACCTACAAAACCAGAAAACAAATCAAAATCATGGATAAACCAGCAAACCCACACCCCCCAATACATCCGGGAGAAATCATAAAAAAAGAGATTGATCGGAGGAACCTCACTCAGCGTCTGGTAGCCAAATGGACAGGAATGTCATTTACCGTCCTTAACGAAATCCTGAAAGGCAAGAGACCCCTTACCGAAAAGACGGCACTTATGTTCAACGCCGCACTATGCATCAGCGCTGAGAGACTGATGTCCCTGCAGACAAAGCACAATCTGTACGAGCTAAGGAATGATGAGAAATTCATAGAAAAGCTTCAAGAGGTATCGATGCTTAGGAAAACAATTCACTAAGGTTCTTCCGACCCGATTCAGACAAAGTCTCACCTCACTACATTTCCATCCAGATCCACTTCGAACCTGTGGAACGGATCCAGTATGGAATCTATCAATGCCGCATACTCTCCCCTTGTCATAGGATGTGAAGGATCGATTTCAGGAAGTCCCGCTTCCTGGAGGGTTTTACCGGACAGATAATCGGACAGGAATACCTCGTCCTCCCTGACCGGATCATTCACCCTGAACCAGGTCTCGTTGGACCAGGCAACAGCTTTCCCCTCACCTCTCATTATTCCCGTAGCACCAATTCTCTGAAGCACTCCGAAAAGTGGATCTTCCCTGGGTACATCAAGATACGGCATGATGTAGGAACCAGCATCCAAAAGGACTTGCTGAACCTTTCTCACAGGCACCTTGTCAATCCCTCCACATTCAAGTGAAAGTGCCGCAAGAGCCCCTGCAGCCTGTCCTGCCTGCATCGCAACAGGCTGAAGTCTCACCGTCCCATAGGCAAGATTCGTGACGCTCATGGACTTTTCACAGACTATGAGACCGGGAGTGCCTTTCGGTATCATCACTCCCATCGGAAGCGAATAGGAAGGAACACCGTAGAAGTCAAGTTTTGGAAGGTCCCGCCAGATGGGATTTCTGTAATGATGGTGGTCCACGGGATAGTCCCCCACCCCTATAGATGTCCGGTAAAAATTGTTCCTGAAAGGAGATGAAATATCATCAAGAGTGAAAAGCACCTTCCCTTCAATCCTCCGGGACTCCCTGTGGTAAGGAATGAAAGCTATCCCGGTCCCGTCAAACTCGTCATCTGAAAGCCCCAGGGACCTAAGGCCGTACTCGGTCTGGAGATAGTGGAGGAATCCCAGCGAAATGTTCCTGGCGCTATCCTGCATATGGAGCCTTTGCTCATAAGAGGCTTCAACCATATTTACATAGGTATCGTTTCCCTCGCAGGGCCAGTTGAGAAGGTACTTCTTATCTCCACTTGTAGAAGGAAGACGGGCATACGAAAGGACCATCCCCACGTCCCTTATCGCCTGGAGAGTGCCGTTCTTGCGCCTGACGCCCAGGGAGTCCTCAAAGAAGTCGTGGTTCTTCTCCCCAAGCGCACAGTTGAAGTATATGGACGAGTCGTATCCTTCAGGTTCAGGTATTGTCCTATCCTCCCCTTCCCCGTAGTCTTTAACTACAAGGCAGAGGGTAAGATCCTGCACCACTAGGGATGCTTTTACAGGAGCGATCGATTCCCCTGTTCTCTCCCTGGAATCAAACCCTACACTAAAATGGATACCTGCTGACGCTGCTACATCCCCAAGTTCGGTAGCATCCACCAATACCTTGGAGCGCACTTCCATAGGACGCCCCTTCTGCGAAAGGAATACCGCCACCCATCCATTTCCCTTCTTTTTGCAATGTGCGAACCTGTAGCCGTGCACGACCGTAAGGTTTTCCTCCCTCGACGCCATACGGGAGAGGATTCCAGCTCCGACGTGAGGTTCGAAAAGGATGTTGCTGACCCATCCGGTAGCGACCTTGTCCTTTCCGCCATAGAATGCAAAAAGAGAGTCCGTGAACTCGGCGAAGATTCCACCACGAAGACGGTAGTTTCCATCTATTGCGCTCACGCCAGCGCTTGTAAGCATTCCCCCAAGATAGGGAGTCGGCTCCACTATCATCGTAGAAGCCCCCATCCGGGAAGCCTGGATTCCGGCAGCGACGCCACTGCATCCTCCGCCGACCACAAGCACGTCGACTCTTGCGACCCTGCCAGTCAGGAGGAACAGCGCCGCAAGCAAAAAGGCCGCCGCCACAGCGACAGCCTTATGTCTTAGATGTTTCACTTGGAAAGGTCCTCAAGCATGGTACCTATCTGGTAGAGTCCTCTCGGAACATGGAAGCAACCCTTCCATTTTCCGCCCTTTAGCGGAAGAAGGACCTCTCCCCTGCGGTTCAGGTATCCGAACCATTCGGGATATTCCTTGTCCTTGAAATGCTCCCACATGTAGGAATCAAGTTTCAGGAACCAATCAAGGCAATCCTTGTTCCCCGTGAGCTGGTAGCCTTTCAGCATTGCGATAGATGCCTCAAGGTGCACCCACCAGAGCTTCTGGTCCCATTCGAGTTCCTGGGTGGGATAGCCCTTTCTGTCCATGAAGTAGAATATTCCGCCATACTCCTTGTCCCATCCGTAGTTGATTACGCGAAGGGATATCTCGACGCATTTCTCGATAAGGGCCTTGTCGCCAAGACGCACTCCGAGGTTCTCCATGAACCACAGAGACTCAAGGTCATGTCCGGGGTTCACCTTCCTTCCCTCGAAACAGTCCACGAGCGAGTTGTCGACCGATGACACGTTCTCTACCATCACTCCGAGTGAAGGCTGGTAGAATACGTCGAGAACCTCATGCAGGCACTCTTGGATGGTCTCATCAAGAAGCGACTTGTCGTCTATGATGTTCTCCACTTCAAGAGCCATGTTGCAGATTATCATGGGAAGGGCGAAGTCCTTCATGGGACGGGTTCCGGCGTGAGCCTTTGTCCATTTACCCTTAGGATTGGAACGCCTCTCAAGTATTCTGCGGAAAGTCTCCCTGGCTATATGGGCGTATTCGTCACTTCCCGTGGCCTCGGCCAACTGGGCGAATGCCATGCAGGCGAATGTGTTGGAGAATATGTTGTAGGGGTCGATGATGGGTTTCCCCTCCCTTGTCAGCGAGAAGTAAAAATCATAATCTCCCTCGTATCCGTACTTTTTCAGGAACTCGGCTCCCATCTTCGCATGCTCAAGCCACTGGGGATCCTTTTTCAGCTTGTTGTAAAGCATCACGAACATCCAAACCTGCCTTCCCTGCAACCAGACGAACTTATCCGTGTCATACACGCTGCCGTCCCTGTTAAGGCAAGTGAAATACCCTCCGAATTCCTTGTCCGGGGATTTTTCAAGCCAGAAAGGAAGCACGCTGTCAAGCAGTTCGCTACGGTACCTTCCGGCCATTCCCTTAAAATCAATCTCTGCCATTTTCTGTGTCTTTACTCCTTTGAAAAGGTCCCGCCGCCAAGTGGGCGGGACCACTCCTCAATCATGAAAATTATTTGTAATCTATTCTCGCTATGGTGTTGAATGAAGCGTCAAGTACGAATATCGCAAGGCTTTCATCCCCGGGAACCATGACAACGTCGGTCGGAGAATAAGAAGCGAAGTCGGCATAAGAACCGTCCGTGAAGGTCACTCCGGGCCACTCGGAAACCGGCTTCTGGCTAACCTGCATGGGAGCTGAAGCGTCGGCTACCATGTAGAGTGTGAGGTAGGACTCGAAATAGTTGAAGAACGATCCGGATATGAACGCCATGTAACGTACTCCGCTGTACTCTGCGGTATGGAGGCTGCTGAGGTCGTAACCCCAACCGTTGCCGCCCATAATGTCGGTAAGGGCATCACTCCACTCGCTTCCGTTGTAGTATTCAAGGTTATAAGGTGCGGAATATGATCCCATGTAAAGTCCGTCGGAAAGTGAAGGGCCTATTGGAGCCACTACTCCATTATAGCAGTTCCAGCAGTTATCGTTGGCCTTTGGTGTAACCTCTACTTCCTTAGCATCGCCTACAACGCCACCGGTTATCTCCCATACTACAGCATACTGGTATACGGGTGAGTATGCCGTAACAACGGCATCACCTGTCACATCTCCGCGTACCCTGATGTTACCCATGGGGCAATCACCCGAGTAAATATTGTTGACGAAAGATATCAGCTGGGTGGGAGTGTCGCTTATGCTGGATGCGCAGTATACCGTGAATGTTTCACCCATTATGCACTCGTTGGCGATGAGCACATGTCCGGCATCATCGCTTGCGATAGATGCGGCGCCAAGGGCAGATACGTCGGCGGCAGCCTCATATGAAAGGTCGCTCCCGTTAAGGGCGTGGATCTTTCCTGCGGTCTTGTCGAGCACGAGCAAATATCCGTTACCGTATGCAAGTGAGTTTCCTCCACGGTTAATGCTATAGTCAGTCAATGCGGCAGCCGAAGTCAGATTGTACTCAAGCAGAACGTTCTCCTCCTGATGAACACAAACCGTGGCACCGTAGGCATCGTATGACTCTCCGTTGTGGCTGCAGGAAATGTATACCCAATCCTCAAGGGGTGAGTATGCGGAGTTTGCTGAAGCTGCGGTAAGGGTGATGGTGTTTCCGTCCTGGGTTACGGTGAGCCAATCCTGGGTTCCGTCGGTAGCGGCGACAAAGTCAAGGTTGGTCTCAACCTCGAAGCTTAAGGAACCGCCTTCCTGAGGAAGGGTTACGATAGGATCTCCCCATTGGCCTACGCCTTCGGTCACGATATTGAAGTAAGGCTCCTGGGCCTCCTGGGTAACGGTGACGGTCTCTGTGATGTCACCTGCGGTGAACTCGATTGTTCCTACCCTTTCCTCGAATTCCTCGTTCTCTGCAACGGTGAACGAAACGGATGAGGTTTCAAGGGACTTGGTATCGGCAACGGTAATCCAGCTGTCGGATACTGAATAGGTGTAGCCTATGTTGGATACCACCTGTACATCAATGTCAGCCCCTTCGGCGGGAACGGTGAAACTCTTTGTCACCACTGCGAATCCGTCAGCAGAAAGCTGCATTACGGCAACTTCGTATGATACGCTGCCGGAGTAGATGGTGAATGTCATGGTCCTTGCCTCGTTGTTGGTGTTGGGGAGGACGGTAACAGTTATGGTGTTGTCGCCCGCATCACCGCTGGTGGGAAGGATGGAACTCCAATCATAACCGCTGATGTTGGGCACATGGGCCTTCCAGGAACCGTTGGTCGTGAAGTTGAAGTAGAGCTTTCCGCCGGATGCGGAAATTATCTGGGTCTCCTCCGATGAAAGGGTTATGGCATCGGTGGTGGTGGATTCACTGGAACAGGACCAGGCGAGGGCCCCGACAGCGAGAATCGCAAAAAGTCGATGAAGCTTTTTCATGATGTTTTATTCAATTGTTGTTTTTCTTTTCACTCATCTATTCGAAATCTGCAAGATACTCCGTGAACATGCTTTCCAGAGCACTCCAGTAATTGTACATCTTTATGTGACACAAGTCGAAAATGAAGAATCCGTCCGAATTGTCAAGGCAGGTGTTGAAGGCATTCTTTAGGGCCGTAGCCTGGCCTCCGCCGGTCCAACCGTCGGCGTTTCCGATATCGGGTCCGCCATAATAAGGCACTGCGTCCTTAATCTTTGCTCCCGCCAATTTGCAGAACCCTTCCACGGTCCATTCCGAGCTTCCGCTGATGGCATTGGCGGATGCGTAGGCACCTATGAACAGTTCGTCAAGGTGATCCGCGAACCCGTAGTCCTTATAGTCGGAAGAAGCCCAAGAATATACTTTGGAGGGATCGTAATCGGGGGACGCCCAATTGACTCCGCTGGGGTAATAGTCCGAGTACCAAGCCCCGACATAAGCGCCGAACTTTACGGAAGAGTTGACCCCGTGGACAGCCTTTTCCGCCTTCACTATGAAGTCGTGTATGGTCTTCGCCCTGAAAGCGAGCCACTGCTTCTGGATTGTCGTGAAGGAATATAGGCTTTCAGTACCCGGTTGCATAATGTCGGAAGGGTAGTTCGCGACACTCTTGCCAATGAAGGATTCGAAAGCGGCCCTGGACTCGTCCGAGAAATCCGCCATCAGTCCGTCATCGGAGTAGCGGCACCTGTCAAGGATTATACCGTCAAGGTCATACTTGGCAAGGTCCTTAAGGAGCGTCAGTACGTAATCCTGCACTTCAGACTTTGAAGGGTTGAGGAATTTCGCCCCGTAGTAGACGCTGTCGTCAAGAAGGTCCATGGTGTTCACAAGTCCCGAAGCGGTGTTGACTATCGTGCCCCAATCCTTCTTTGAGGAATCGGAGAAAAGCATACCCTCGCTACCCAGGCCGTAAGGGCAAAGGTAGCCCCCGACAAAGGTATTGAAGGATGCGTGCACCTTCAAGCCCGCCTCATGACCGTAATCTATGAAAGCCTTCAGATAGTCGAAGGTGGCAGTCCTCTCTTTCCAAAGGTAGGAACTGCCTTCCCAAAGGTCCATCCTCTTAAGCGCGGTACCTGTAGTACTGGAATAAAGGATGTCTCCGGTTGTGGGACGTACATCCACGACTATGTCGGAAAAACCGGTCTGGGCGATCTTCCGGCAGGCTTCGCGGATGTTCTCCTCGCTGTTGGCGTAGTCGTTAAAGTTTCCGGAAGCGTCTATCCATACGAAACGCGGCTTGGGAGTTTCCTTCTCAGTAGGCGTCGTGGGATCATCCTCATTGCCTCCTCCGGGATTGTCTTTCCCCTTGTTCCATTCCTCCCTCCACTTGTAGGGATCGTCCTTACTGTCTCCGCAGGAAGACACCCCGATGGCTCCCGCCGCCATTACGGCAAGGATGAGCAGGGATTTGATGGAAAAACGGTTCTTTTTCATTTCCAATCTTATCGTATTCCCTTTAGGTCCCGCCCCTTTCCTTTTTAAGGGAAGGGACCATTGGGAATTTAAAATCAATTATTCAAGGCAATCGGCGTAGTATCCGCCAAGTACACCCGCATTGTGGTCGTAGTAGTATACGTACAGGCTGTAGCCGTCCGCAGAAGGAGCTACGAGCACATCGGCTGCGGCAACCGCATATCCGCCGGTCTGGTACCAATCGATTGCGTCGTTGGCCAGGGCGAGTGCGGGTGAGGATGTGAACTCTCCGGTAAGGTTCGCCGTGTCGGTCACATCGTACATGTACAGGCCGGGACCTATACCCCATGAAGGGAAGTGGCTGGAAACGAGCAGGCAAGCGTAAGTTGCGTTGTTGAACTGGGAAGCGTCGAAGAATACGGCGTTCCAGCCCCAACTGTTACCGTTGCTCGTCGGCATTGTCGCACCTGCGGAGCCGTCTTCCTTAACCCAAGTTACGATGTTGGGATCGTAGCATGATCCTATCCATCCGCGGGAAGTCGCAACTCCCATTGGAGCGATCTTGGATGCGTTGACGGGAGCTCCGCCCCAAGTGAGGCCGCTGGCCGATATGTCGGTGACGGTCACACCCGTAACCTCTCCGCCGGATACTATGATGTCGGTCACAAAGGTGGATGCGGTAACCTCAGGGATACCCTCATTGGTAACCGTTATCCTCGCCTCGGAATCAATGTTTCCGATGACCTTGATGCTGTAACCCATAGGCAGGCCGGAGGTGTTGGTCATGGAGTAGAACTCTTCGGGAGCCGCATCGACTGAGGATGTCTTCCAGATTGTGAAGGTCTCACCGTTTTCGGCATGGTTGCTTATGAGCATGTGTCCTCCCTCATCGGAGGTTATGGCAGCCCATGAAGCGCTTCCTGCGGTAACTGTTCCGCCGGTAGCTCCGTTAAGCTTGTTGATGTAGATGGGAGCGCTTCCGTCACCCGTACAGAATACCAGCCATTTGCCGAGTATCGCAAGTGAAGGGTAGATGGTCTCCGTGTAAGCGGGAGTACCGAGGTTGCTGGTAGGCTCGAAGTTGAAGAGCTGCGCTACGCTGGAGTTGTTGAATCCGTAAGAGATGGTGGTAGGAGTGCTCTTGGCCACGGTATAGGTAGCAGTGGTGACACCGTCTGCTGCGGTAACCGTGAATGTCATGCCGTCATTGTAGTCCTGGGCCTCGGTGGGGTCGGGACTGATGGTGGCGTGAGGACTCACCTCATACTCTGCAATGGCCTCGGACAGGTCGTCTATCGTTATGAGCGAAACCTTCTTGTTAACCTTATCGATGATTCCGGTGACTTCAACGGGGCTTACGATGCTGAACGAAAGGAGCTCGCAAGCGGAAGAATGTGTCCTTTTTCCCGTAATCACTATCTGGTAGCTGTCACCAGCGGCATCGGTGTATGTGAAGATGTTGTCCTGGGTGAGGTCAAGAATCGTCAGAGGGGGTTCTATCGAGCAGTTCGGCTGCAACTCCGCCGTAACCTTGACCTTTGTCATGTAAGGTTCGGTGGGATCGTCCGAAGTCTCCGGATAGTAATAAGGTATGGGTATCTCGAAACGTGTCGCATACTCGTCGTCGATGGTAAGCTTTCCCATCTCCTGGTCCCTGTAGGGTCCGAAGGTGAACCAAGCCGTGAGGCTGGTTATGCCCTGACGGTCAGCCGTGGGGGAAACGTACTCGGGAGTGTGGCACGAAGTGGCGGCGAAAGCCAAAGTGCAGGCCGCCACAAGGAACGCATATATGTTTTTCATCGTTTTCATACTTGATGTTTTTTTGCGTAAGGTATTACTCTACAGCCATTCGGAATACTGTGTGACTGCAGAATTGGAGCTGAGCTCACCCGAAGGCAGGGGGAACCTGTACATCTTCGAGGGGAAGTGGCGATCCTGGTCGTCCACGCTCACATAAGTGTACTGGAAGGCTCCGGCAGGTGTCTTTTCGATCTTGAATCCGTGGCACTGGTAGCCCTCGAGTCCGTCGGGATAGGCATTGGCCGATACCTCCCAGCGGCGGAGGTCCCAGTAGTAGAGGCCTTCGTAGGCAAGTTCCACCTTCCTTTCCTGGCGGATGGCATTCCAAAGGTTGTCTCCGGAATAAGTGCTTGTGGGAAGGCCTACCCTGGAGCGGATTTCCTTGATGGCGGCATTTGCTCCGGAAGCGTCACCCGTGAAGTAGCATGCCTCTGCTTTGTTGAGGAGAACCTCACCGTAGCGGAGTATGGTAAGGGGCTGGACGCTCTCGGCCCTTGCCGAAAGGTCGTGGGTCTCGTCGACTCCCTTCCTCAGGTAGTAACCTGTCGTCGTCCTACCCTTAGGGCTGGCTTCAACCCTCCATTCGCACCATCCGTCGGTTCCGTTTACGAAAGGTTCGATGGTCCTACCCTTCCATTCTGCTCCATTATATAGTATGGTAGCCTGGAAGCGGGGTTCGAGTTCCGCATAAGGAGGTGTTGCCGTTGTGGCCTCGCCGGTATGCCAAGCGCTCCAATCGGGGAATCCTCCCGCGGCAAGCTCGTAGCTTTCCACCATCTCCTGTGTGGGTGTTCCGTATCCTCCGCCTATCTGGCTTATAAGTGCGAAGTCACCGCCGGGAGTGTAATAAGTGTCGAAACTGTGGGTGATACCGTCACTGTAGGAGAAAGTGTACTGGAAGATGGCTTCGGTGTTTCCCGCGTTTATGGCGGTAGTGTATGAGTCGGCATACTCGTCCATGAGGCTGTATCCTAAAGATTCAACCTTTTCTGCTGCCTCGATTACCTTGTCGTATCGCTCTGCATAGAGCATTGCCCTTGTTGTGAAGGCGTATGCCATACCCTTGTCAAGACGTCCCGAAGCGTTTGCCTTTTCCGGAAGGTATGTCTGCGCGTACTCAAGGTCCTCCACTATGAAGTCCCAAGCCTCTTTCTCTGTGTCGAGAGCCCTGTCCTTGGCCATGGAGTCGATGTTCTCGTCATAGATTATTATGTCCTTGTAGCGTTTTACAAGTTCGAAATTTATCCAACCCCTGACAAGGCAGAGTTCTGCGCGAAGGCGGGTATAGTCGTCGTCCGAGAAATTGGACTTCGAATTGCTCAAATTCGAAAGGGCTTCATTTGTCTTGAACAGGGCGCTGTAAAGGCTACCCCAGCATCCCAGGTAAACATCCACGTAGTTCGCCGTGAGGACACTTCCTCCGTATGCTATCTCGCTGGGGATGTAGCAAAGGGAATTGTAGACGTATGAACCGTACTTGAACTCGTCGGTAAGAGCTTCTGTCATTCCTGCTGCGCACTGGTAGGATGCCGCTATGTCATACAGGTAGCTGTATATGTAGTTAACAGCATACTCCGCACTCTCAGTATCGTTCCAAATTACGACATCGGAGATCTTGTCGGTAGGGTCTATGTCAAGGTACTTGTTGCATGAAGATACCCCTAAGACCGCACCAAGGAGAGCTGCGCCCGAGAGGATCCTAACAGAGGAAAGTTTAATTCTTGAAAAAAACGTGTTCATCTCGGTAATCTTTTAAAGGGTTATTGTGATTCCACCCATCAGGAGTTTCTGCTGGGGATAGTATCCGTTGTTTACGCCAGGGCTCTCGGGGTCTATGCCTGCGGGAAGCCCGTCGATTGTGAAGAGGTTCTGTCCTTCAGCGAATACCCTAATATTCTGGAGGCCGATTTTCGAAGTCCAGGCCTTGGGAAGGGTATAGCCGATCTGGAGAGATTTCAGACGGACGTATTTTCCGTCCCTCCACCAGAATGAAGAAGAAAGTCCGTTGTCTCCGCCGTGTCCGGTGTTTCCGAGAGTAAGACGGGGGAAGGTGGCGTTTGTGGTGTTGTCAAGCGAATAAGCGTTCTGCACGAGGAACAGAGGGGAGTTACCGCCCTCTTTGAAGGTCTGCGTCCAGATCGTGTTGTCGTCATATCCGTTGAAATAGGTTCCGGTGAGGGATACGTCGAACAGGGCTCCGCCGGTGAACTGGGCGTTGAAGTCGATGTTCTTCCACTGGAAGTTGAGATTCAATCCGAAAGTGAGTTCGGGACGGTTGCTGCGCCCGAATATTCCTCTGTCGTTCCAGTCGATCTTTCCGTCTCCGTTGAGATCCTTGTACTTTATGTCACCCACGTTGGGACGGGTTCCGTACCAAGCGGAATTGTCGATCTCCTCCTCGGATGTGTAGAGGCCTTCGGCAATCCATCCGGAGATGGCACCTACGGTTGTTCCCGTAACCTTCTTCCATTCCTCGATATTGGGATCATCCTGATATTTCACCCAACGGGCTTTCGCATAAGTCATTGTGGCGGTAGCCCCGTAATAGAATGGATCACCTAGCAAGTGGAAACTGTTACGGTGAGTCAACTGAATGTCTATACCCTTGCTATCCATCGCATTGTAGTTGATGTAGGTAGGATAGTTGCCCCCCATCGAAGAAGGATAGCTTCCGCCGTTGGCGGTTATCATGTCGTAGGTATAGTTGTAGAATGCGTCAACTTCAGCACCCAAAAGTCCGTTCCACATTGTTATGTCTAATCCGGCATCCCAAGAGAGAGTCTTCTCCCAAGTAAGTGAAGTGTTGGCGATTCCGGAAGTGTAGAAGGTAGGATTGATGGTACTTCCGGTAGGGGCGGGATATACCACATTAGTACCCGCCTGGCTGTAAGTGGAAAGGAACATGAAGGAAGAAGGTACCGAATCAGTTCCCAAAAGTCCTACGGAAGCCCTGAGCTTGAGGTCATTTATCCAAGTGATATTCTTCATAAAATCTTCCTTGGAAACCCTCCAACCCAATGATGCCGAAGGGAAGAATCCCCAACGGGTCTTGGCCATTCCGGCGAAAAGGTAGGATCCGTCATAACGACCGGATACCTCGGCAAGGTACTTCTCGTCGTAATTGTACCTCAGACGGAATACGAAACCTTGGTTCCTCGAATGATAGGAATACCCGTCAACAGGATCGGATGTCGCTTTTCCGTTGGATATCTCCGGAAGGAGAGCGAAAGGAATGTTCTGGGCCGTTGCCAAGAGGTTGTTGGTCTTCGTATCCCTCCACTCCATAAGGGCCATGGCATCAATGGAATGCAGACCGAAGGTGTTCACATAATAGAGTCCGGTTTGGCCGATGAGGCCTTGAGAGTAGTAAGACCCTTCTGAGAGGAGATTACCCTGCGACACATCACTAGGGTCGGTCTTGTCCGTATATGAAATGGTTCCCGATGAAACTACCCCCCATTTCACGCTATAGGGGGTGGAAAGATTCTTGTAATATGAAGATCCGTAATCGAACGATCCGCTTATCTTGGCGCTGAGTCCCTTGACCCAAGGAATGTACCAAGTGAGTGACGTGTTGGCACCGCCTTGGAAAGCCCTGGTCTTTTGGTAACCGCTTTCATAGAGGGCGGCAAGGGGACTGTAGGGGTAATCCTGGTTTGTCGCTTTCGCTCCTGTATAGTATCCTTCGTATGTCTCGGGCAGGTAGGGGTGCATTCCTATGGTCTGATGGGTTACCGAGAACCAACCGACTTCGTAGCCATACTCGGAATCGGATCCTCCGGAAGCGAACCTGGGAGTCTGACGATTTGTCATCACACCGTTAAGGCCGAGAGTAAAAAGGAAATCCTTGGCTATACGGCTTTCGATGTTGGAACGGAGGTTGTATCTCTTGAAGTTGTAACCGTCGATGTTACCCTTCTGGTCCATGAAACCTGCGGACACGAAGTAGCGGGCGTCGTCATTACCTCCCTGAACGGTTATGTTGTGTTTCTTGTTCACACCGGTGCCGTAGACCTTCTTGATGTAGTCCACGTTGTCCCATCCGTCGGTGGGGTCGCCGTTTGTCATGGCGGCGATGTTCTCCTGCGTAAAGAAAGGAACATAGTCATACTCGCTTGCGATGGTGCCGTTAGCCAGTTGGTCCATCATCTCCGCCATATTATAATAGTATGCGAACTCGGGACCGTCCATGAACTCGGGGAAGTTGGCGTTGAGGGAAACTCCGAATGAACCGTTGTAGGTTATCTTTGCTTTTCCCCTTTCACCCTTTTTGGTGGTGATGATGATGACACCACCGGTGGCGTTTAGTCCGTAGACGGCAGCCGAGGCACCGTCCTTGAGGACGGACACGCTCTCCACGTCCTGGGGGTTGATGTCATTTATGTCGCTAACGGGGAAGCCATCCACGACGTATGTCACTCCCGATACGGATCCCCTTATCCTAAGGGAAGCCTGGTCGACACCCGGCTCTCCGGATTCCTGCACGGAGGAAAGACCGGTAAGTTTTCCTGCAAGCAGCTGGGATACGTTGGTGGAAGGTGCCGTGAGGAGCTCGTCTCCCTTGATTGCTGATACGGCGCTTGTAAGGGAAGCCTTCTTCTGCGTACCGTATCCCACGACGATAGTCTCGTCAAGGAATGTAGCGTCCTCCATCATGGAGAAGTCCAGTCTCGAGCGCTTGCCGTCAAAGACCTGGGTTATGGTCTTGAGACCCAGGCACTCGTACTGTATGGTCTCACCTGGATTGACGGGCAGGGAATACGCTCCGTCCACATCCGTTGTCGTCGCCCTGTTCGTTCCGGGAACCATTACGAAGACTCCCGGTACAGGATTTCCTTCCGCATCTGTGATACGCCCCGATACAGGCGTCTGCGCATGGACTGCCGTAGAGCTTAACAGCAGCAGGGCTCCTAGCGCAAGAATGCGAAGGCGGTTGTAAGTTGTTCGCATGTACAATGACGTTGAGGGTTATTGTGTTTTAATTATGTATCAAACAGTTGAGCCTTTCCCCGGGGTGCTCTCTTCCAGGAAGGCCTCATCCTTTGTTCTCTGCAAGGTCAAATTTAGTGATTCTCAGATAATCTTCAAAGATATTTTTTAAAAATTTTTACAATCAAATTGTTTTTGCTACCTTATTTTTAATAATTCGGTCGCAATTATTAAAACTTTCCATCCGTTTTTCATTTTTTTGGTGATTTTGACTATCTTGCAGAAGATTACAGAATTTTCGGTAGCATGGCAACAAACATATTCAGCAGCATAGAGGCCGATACCAAGAACTCCCTCTTCAAGAGAAGGATAATCTCATACTGCATAAACCACTCTCACGCGACAATAACGGACCTGGCGAAGGTCCTGGACCTTAGCATCCCGACAACAACCAAGCTCGTAGGTGAGATGGTCGAGCAGCAGTACCTCTCTGGCCGCGGAAAGATGGGCACCGGAGCCGGAAGGCACCCGCGCATATTCGAGATAAACCCCGATTCGGGATACTTCGTGGGAGTGGACGTGAAGGAGTACTCGGTAGACGCCGCCATGATAAACTTCAACGGAGAGATGATCCACCACAAGGACTACCCTTTCAGCTACGAGGCGGTCCCTGGATGCATCGACACCCTATCCGGCATAGTGAAGTCCTTCATAAGGGGAACGCACATCCCATCTGAGAAGGTCCTCAACATCTGCTTCAACATCTCCGGAAGGGTGAACCCCCAGACGGGATACAGCTACTCAATGTTCAACTTCTCCGAGGAGCCCCTATCCGACGTCCTTTCACGGAAGATAGGCACCCCCGTGTGCATAGACAACGACACCAGGGCGATGACCTACGGAGAGTACGTCAAGGGCTGCGTCGGGGACGAGAAGGACGTGCTTTTCATCAATGTCAGCTGGGGTCTCGGAGTGGGTATCATCGTGGACGGGAACATCTACATGGGGAAATCCGGTTTCTCGGGCGAATTCGGCCACATCCCCGCATTCGAGAACGACATAATCTGCCGCTGTGGAAAGAAGGGATGCCTGGAGACAGAGGTGTCCGGCCAGGCCCTGATCCGAAAGCTCACCGAAAGGGTGAAGGCCGGGGAGAGCTGCATATTCAGCAAGGACATAAAAAACGGGAAGGTCCCCTCGCTCAAGGATGTAATAAAGGCGGTAAACGAGGCTGAAGACCCCCTCTGCATAGACATAATAGAGGAGATCGGCTCCAACCTCGGAAAGCACCTTGCCTCCCTAATCAACGTCTTCAATCCCGAGCTCGTGGTGGTCGGCGGAGTTCTATCCGCTACCGGAGATTACATCCTCCAGCCAGCCAAGACCGCAATCAGGAAGCACTCCCTCGGGATAGTGAGCAAGGACTCCTTTGTTACCACATCCCGCCTTGCCGACAAGGCCGGCATAACGGGAGCCTGCATGATAGCAAGAAGCCGGATGATAAACATCTAGGACATCCAAAGGGAATCCCCGTACGGAAAGAAAGGGAGGGCCCCACGCGGAGCCCTCCCCTATTATATATATGTATGCAATTTCTAGCCGTAGATGTTATACTTGCGGATGAGGTTGCTGTTCATCTGTCCAAGTACCTCGAAGTAGGGATGTCCGCCCACCTGGGTAACGGTGTAGACCGTGTCGTCAACCCTGTAGTAGTCGATCCCGTTGAGGGTTATTATCTCGAAGTCCTCGGGAAGGTTCTCTACGAGAGCTCCTGCGGGAGGAACAATCACCTCGTAGCGTCCGTTTGCGTTGAGGATGTAGAATACTCCGTCCTCGTAGTAGTACTCCTGGTTCGCGTTGGCGTAGCTCTGGGTAAGTCCGAGAGTGCCGGCGAGGTTGTAGGAGGACTGTGCCGCAGAGGAGTTCATGGCTATCTGGGCGTTCTGCTGAGCGATTATCGCATTGTTCTGGGCGATCGTCCTGTTCTGGGCGTCGATGTAGTCGTAGTAGGAGTACCAGCTTCCGTAAGGCCTGTATACGCTAGGGTAGTAGGCGAAAAGTACGCTGGAGAATACCACGTCGCGGATTGTCCTGGAAAGGATGACTCCGATAGGAGGACGGCAGATCGTATAGTATCCACCCCAGTTGCGGTAGAACACGTCGTCCCAGAAGTAGTAGTCGAGTCCCATGTAGCGAACCACCCTGTGGCGGGGAGGAAGAGAATGGACCCTCCATCCGAAGTAGTGGGGCTGGCCTCCCCAGAACCTGCCTACGTTGTGGTACTCCATCGGTCCGCGGTCACGGGGCGGAACCCTCATGACGTTGTGGTTCTCGATGCGGTAGTCATCGCTGAGCCTCTCCGAAGGACGGCCTCCGCGGTCGGTCTGGACCGCTCCCCTGTTCGCGTTGTTTCCTCCCCTGGTTCCAACGCTGTTGTTCACAGTGGAAAGTCCCCTGCGGGTCACGTTGGTGGAAGGGTTCACAGTAGCCGTACCGCTGTTGCGGCCACCGGCTGAACGGGATGTGGAAGAGCGCCTTGCGGTGGCGGCTGTGCCGCTGTTGCGGCTCGATGCGGAAGAACTTCTCCTTGCCGTCGTGCCGGAAGAAGCGGTAGACGAGGAAGAACCTCTTCTTACCTGGGTCGAGGGGCTAGCAGACGACCTCCTTGAGGTAGTGCTTCCTACAGAAGAGGAAGAGCTCCTGGCGGAGGAGGAAGTGGAAGAGCCCCTTCTTACCTGCGTCGAAGGAGTGGCGTTCCTCGAGGAGGATGCGCTCCTTGACGAAGAGCCCATGTTGTATGTGTTACCGGTAGACCTGCTCACGGCAGTTCCGGAAGTAGACCTGGTGGAAGGTGCTGAGTAGGAGCTTCTCCTGCTGGATGAAGCGCCCGTAGAGGAGCTTGCGCGGGAAGAGCTTCTTGAAGATGAGGCAGAAGATGAAGACCTTCTTGACGAAGACGCCGAGGATGAACTCCTGGAGGACGATGTCGTAGAGCTTCTGCTCGAGGATGAACTCCTTCGGGACTGTGCGTCCATAGGGAGCGCGAACATTGCGGCAACTATTGTCGCGGCAAGCGCTGATTTGGCTAAGTTTTTCATATCAAAAAGGTTGTTAGTTTATATGCAAAAATCTATATTTATTCAAAACTTTCTATTGTTTCAAGAGACCCGATCAGTCGTACAGATAATATTTACTGGATAATTTACGGAAAGAAGCGTCGTCCTTGGTCCACCAATCTATGATATCTTCAACTAGGAATCTCTTTTGGAACTGTTCTCTAACATAATTCGTGCCACATGCTATATCAAACGATGCAAGGCGTATTTTGCGTGCATCAAAAGGGTTCCTGTCAGGATAGAGTTCATGCAGGGCCTGAAGCACGTAGAACTGCGTCAGGGTGATGTATGCCTTGGGGTAGTCAGTATAGAAGAACTGCACTCCGTGGATCGTCTTCCGTTTATCGCTTCCGAAGAAGGGACGATAGTGGATAGTCCTGAATGACACGCCGGGGAGATTGTACGACTGGAGCTTCTCCAGGAGCTTGTCCGCATCGATCCACTCCTGGGCAAATGTCTGGAAAGGGAGTGAATAGTGAAGTCCCGTCTCAAGGAATTCCAGCTCTCCGATAAGTCCGCTGGAGGGATAGTCCGCCGCGGAACGCACAAAAGGGATGCTCGCAGAAGGAAGCACCCAGGGAAGTCCGGTATCCTCATAGGTCATTCTCCTGTGCCACCCTTCCATCGGGACGACGGAGAGCTTGCACTTGAGGGGATCCTCATTCCCCTTTATTCCCTTGTTGAGCCCCTCCTCGTTAATGAGGGTCGCGACCTCCCCTACCGTAAGGCCATATACATAAGGGATGGCGAACATTCCGACGAAAGAATAGAATCCATCCTCCACGCAGCAGCCTTCTACTTTCTCGCCCCCAAGGGGATTGGGACGGTCGAGCACCACGACCTCGACATCATTCTTTGCGCACGCGCTCATCACAAGGCCTAGTGTGCTGATGAAGGTATAGGACCTGGTACCGACATCCTGTATGTCGTACACCATGACATCGATACCCTTGAGGATCTCGGGGGAGGGCTCCATCATGGTGCCGTACAGGGAATATACGGGAAGTCCCGTCCTGGAATCCCTGCTGTTGGAGACGGACGTCTCGGCATAGACTTCGCCCCTCACTCCGTGCTCAGGGCCGAAAAGGGAGACAAGCTCGACCTCGGGAGCACCAAAGAGGATGTCCGCCGTGGAGTTGAGAAGATGGTCCACTCCTGTTGGATTCGTGACAAGTCCTACCCTCTTTCCCTTCAGAATGTCGAAACCCCTGTCGCGAAGCACCTCTATTCCTATCTTGACAGAGGGTCCGGCATGCACATCCGCATCATCCTTCACATCCGTTTGGACCCCTGCGAGCGAGTCGGGAAGTGCCGCGATAGAATCTTCGACATGGGATGGCGCAGCCTCGTCAGGATTTGCCGGAGCGGGAGAATTGACACACGCCATGCACAGGGAGACCGCCGCAAAAGCAATCGCGAAAGAATGGTATCTGGCAATGTGTAGCATATATCGAATAATTTGAATTCTGGAATGCATTGAGCCTTGCCGGGCGTCCTGCCCGATAAGACATGTCCCGGAAAGCGTTACTTGTAAAGGTAATATTTTTTTGAAAGAGTGCGGAAGGCTTCGTCATCCTTTGTCCACCAGGGAAGGATGTCCTCCACAAGGAACCTCTTTGAGAAATCCTTCCTAAGATGGTCCGATCCGCACACTATGTCAAGCATACGGAGCCTTCCCTGATTCATTGCAAAAGGATCCTTTGAAGGATAGAGTTCGTGGACTGCCTGCATGACATAGAACTGCGTCAGGGTGATGTATGCCTTGGAGTAGTCCTTGTAGGAGTACTGCACTCCATGCAGGAGCTTTCCCTGGGACTTTCCGTAGTAGGGCTTGAAGTGGATGGCCCTCCACCTCACCCCTGGCACCCTGTAGGAGGTAAGCTTCTCCACGAGCGCATCGGCGTCCACCCACTCTGCCGCAAAAAGTGCGAACGGGAGGGTGTAGCCCACCCCTATGCTGAGGTACGAGTCCAGCTCTCCGCAGATCCCTGCGGAAGGATACCCTATGGCCGACTGCGGATAGGGGATGTTCGGCGATGGCGGGACCCACACAAGGCCGGTCTCAAGGTATGTCATGCTCCTTTTCCATCCTTCCATGGGGACTACGGTAAGGTCGCATTTGAGGTGAGCCTCCCTTCCGCTTACCCCGCGGTTGAGGCCCTCCTCGTTGATCAGGGTCGCAAGCTCCCCGACTGTAAGGCCGTAGACATAGGGAATCGCAAACTCGCTTACGAAAGAGTAGTATCCGTCCTGTACGCATGCTCCCTCTACCTTCTCCCCTCCGAGGGGATTGGGGCGGTCAAGCACGACAACTTCGATACCGTTGCGCGCGCACGCCCTCATGACAAGTCCGAGGGTGCTTATGAATGTATAGGAGCGTGTGCCCACATCCTGTATGTCGTACACCATGACATCGACCCCACGTAGCATCGCATCCGTCGGCTCTTTGGTATTGCCGTAGATCGAATACACGGGAATTCCCGTGCGGGAGTCCCTGCTGTCCGAGACGGCGGCACCAGCATAGGCGTCCCCCCTTACACCGTGCTCGGGGCCGTACAGGGCCACAAGCTCCACTCCCGGAGCGGATGCAAGGATGTCTATTGTCGAGCGAAGGTCGCAGTCCACTCCGCTAGGGTTGGTGACAAGCCCTACCTTCTTTCCCTTGAGGATGTCGAATCCCCTGTCACGGAGAACTTCGATGCCGGGCTTTACTGCAGGCACGCCAGAGGCGCCTTCCGCCCTGCTCTCCCCTCTGCAGGAGCCCACGCAGACAGCCCATGCAAAAAGGGTGGCTGCAAGGATGAGTATCTTCTTTTTCATTCCAATGTTCCTACTACGATTGAATCTTCTTTCCAAAGTTTTCGTCTATCGTGCCACGCACAAAATGCGTCACGGCAAGAGTCACCGTGCAGCATAGCATTATCATTATGCCGAATCCCACGTACCCGAGGGACTTCTGCAGGTATCCAGCGAAGAAGCCGGGAACCATCATGCTGAGAGCCATGAAGGCCGTGCAGATGGCGTAATGGGAAGTCTTGAACTCCCCTTCCGATACATATATCATATATAAGGTATAGGCCGTGAAGCCGTATCCATAGCCGAACTGCTCGAAGAATACGCATGCGCTGATGATCCCTATGCTTTCAGGACGGGCCGCAGCCATGTAAAGGAAAGTGATGTCCGGGAGCGTGAGGAGCAGTGCCATTGGCCAGAGGCATTTCCGAAGGCCCCTTCGCGACACCACTATTCCTCCTATGATGCCTCCAAGGGTAAGGCCTATTATGCCGATGGTCCCGTAAACTATTCCCACGGTGTCGGTTGCCAGGGCCAGACCTCCGGCCTCAGCGGAGTCCAGCAGGAACGGGTTCAGCATCTTCACGAGGAACGCCTCGGGGAAGCGGTACAGAAGAAGGAACACTATGGCAAGCCATACGCCCTTTTTGCTGAAGAATGTGCGGAACGACTCTGCGAACCCTGAGAATATCCCTGCGGCGCTTTCTCCATCCTCCCTTTTCACATCAAGCTTCGCATGAGGTAGGGCGAAAACATGGTACAGGGTGATTGCCGCGAAAAGTATTGCGGTAACAAGGAGCGTTGTCCTCCACGCCATGGGAATGTTGCCGAACTTCCTTTCCAGAAGGCCTGCAATAACGACGAGGACGCCCTGCCCGAATATGGAAGATATCCTGTAAAAGGTGCTGCGGATGCCGACAAAGAACGACTGGTCGCCTTCATCGAGCTCCAGCATGTAGTACCCGTCGGCCGCTATGTCGTGAGTCGCGGATGCGAACGCCGTTATCCAGAATATTATGAGTGTCAGGGTGAACATCGACACGGGGGTGTCTCCTGATGCGATAATTCCCTCGCCCGGATGCGGAAGCGTCAGGGCGAGAAGCACGAATCCGATGCTCATGAGCATCTGCATTAGGATGGTCCACCACCTCTTTGTCCTTATTATGTCGACAAATGGGCTCCAGAAAGGCTTTATCACCCAGGGGATGTAAAGGACGCTCGTGTAAAGGGCTATGTTCTCGTTGGACATGCCCATCTTCTTGAACATTATGGTGGATATCGTGTTCACCACGAAATACGGCAGCCCCTCCGCGAAATATAGCGTAGGGATCCACCACCAGGGATTTCTGCGTGATGATTTTGTGTCTTTCATATGCTGAAAAGCTTTGCTCCGGGATAGTAGTGCGATAGTATCTGCGTGTAGGTGTATCCCCTGCAGGACATGACGGCGGCACCTATCTGGCACAGTCCGACTCCGTGTCCCCAGCCCTTCCCTTCAAGGATGAGGCGGTCGTCCGGGGTCCACTCTATGGTGAAGTTCGAGCTCTTCAGGTGCGACTCGCTAAGGTAGCGCCTTATTATGAGCTCCTTTCCGATGACAAGAGTCTTCCGCTCGCCGACAATCTTCAGCTTGGAGATTCTTCCCGAAGGCCCCCTTTCAATCGGTACAAGGTCCCTTATCGTTCCGAAGTCCACTCCGGAGCGGCGGCGTACGATATCCGATATCTCGTCCCTGGTGTACTCTACCTTCCATCTGAAAAAGTCCTTTGTCTCGAGGTCGTAGCCGTTGAGGACCTGCCCAAGGATATTCTCGTCGTCTATGTCGCAGAAGCATTTCCCATCGGGGTCGTGGTCAGGAGTATCCGGCAGGGCTTGGAGATAGGGATGGTCGATGTCTTCCCAGCAGGTCGAGAATTTCTCTGTCACCCCTCCGCAGCACTTGTAGAAGCGGCAGTCGCAGATTTTCCTGTCGTAGGAGAGTATGAGCCCCCAGGTCTGGTCGATCGCCTGGCGTATATTGGTCCCTACGGCCATGGAAAGCCCATGGTATCTCTGGCAGTGGTCGTCAGCGCATACGTCGAATGCCGTATGGTCATCGTGGTCGAACCACCGGATGAACTGGGCGTCTCCTTCCTCTGGAGCTTCCTCAAGAGAAGGCATCACCTCCGATGAAAGATGCGTAACCAGCGAAGGCACCGAGTCCACTCCGTCGGGAACATCCACATGGGCGTCGGCGCGGCTCGACACCTGGCTCATCACCCAGGAGCGCGATATCACGGCATGAGCCTTGAGGAGCTCAAGCGAAGATGATGGACTCATCTCGGAGCCGATGACGCTTAAAAGGTAGTCCTCCACCCCTATTACGTTTATCGCCTGCACCCCTCCGTCATGCACTATGAAGCGAAGGGCGCCGGCAAATGTCTGCTCCTGCTCCCTTTCCCAGTGGAAGCCTATGCCTATCTTCACGTTGTGAAGCACGAAAGTAGGCGAAGCGAACATCGACGAAGGCGTCTGGGCCTCGAAGAAGAGTTCGTCATAGAGGGCGCCGTTGTAGGAGATCTTCCCTTCCTTGTACTCCACCTTCTGCAGTCCGGCCCCGTCGGAGAGGATCTCGAAGCCTATCTCCGGGGCGTTCATTATGCCCACCTGGATGGTCGGCTGGGTGCGCGTAAGCCTCCATATTATGTCCTTCTCCGCCTGGGGCGATACGGCCACATCGTCCACCATCTCCTCAAGGAGGGCCGGGGTAAGTTTTTTGAAGTCCTCCTCGCGAGGCGCTATGAAAAGTCCCGCCATGTCGGCACAGCCGGGGCTCATGGCGAGGTTGTCATCCCCCGTGGAGAAGTAGTGGCGCGAGCGGTGCGACGCCCTCAGGCACACTATGGCCCTGTACTCGAAGTTCGCAAGCCCATGTGTGTTCCCAAGAGGCCGGGAAGCCCCCTCGTCAAAGGACTTGTACCATGTGAGGAAGTTCAGCTTGGGCTCGCTCTCCCCCTCCTCTAGCGGAGCGCAGTCCACAAGGCGGTAGAAGAGCTTCGCCAGGGACTTTGAAGTCCTGGCGCGGAGAATGAATATTCCGCGGGAGAATCTCTTGTAATGGAACAGCTGGGCCTCCTGGACGCTTGTTATGTACTGTATGTCGGCGACCAGGGACTGGGGCACCTTGGGAGTCTCCTCCCCGTTGGGGACACCTCCGTCGGAAGGCTGCGAGGAGAGTATGTCAAGTATGGAGTCCACATCGTTCTCCAGGGGCATGAGCCCCCTCGGGCATGCCTGGAAGTGCAGGTGCTCGGGTATGGACGCCCCCGCCCTGGGGCCGTTGTAGAAGAACACGTAGTCCGTGAAATGATGGGCCAGGTCGCAGACATCCACGTAGCTTTTCCATATCGACTGGGGCATGTGCTCCTCGGCGACCACCACAAGGTGCCTTGGGAATATCGGATACGGATTCAGGAGGATGTCGTACTTGCGCCCCTTTCGTCCCTCGAAAGGAAGGGGCTGCTGCAGGACTGGACGGTTCTCCTGGCACAGGGCGCACTTCCGGGAGCGTATCTCCTCGGGATCCTCCGTACAGGTCGATGAGGATATGCGGCAGGGGTTGTACTGGACCTTCACCGAAAGCCCGTTCACATCCATTGTGCGCGTCTGGGCCTTTTTCAGGGCCCTGTAGTTCTGCGCGGCCAGCGGCCAGATGGACATCTGGTCCTTTGCGAACTTTGATATGTCGTTCTTGCCTTTCATGAAAAGAAAAGATATTCTATAGAAGCGCCTTCATCTTTGGAAGCAGGCGCGTAAACTCATCCTCGAAGTTGGGCGTAAGTACGTCCTTCCCCACAAGGGAAGCGACCTCCTCGAATGGGAACCATCTTCCCTCCACCACCTCCACGCCGTCCGGCTGGGGCCTGAAGGACTCCCCTACGCAGGCAAAACTGCACACAAGCTCCCGCTCCCTGGTATTCTCGTGCACATATGTATCAAGAGGCTGTGGCGTAAAGTCGCTCATTCCAAGCTCCTCGCCAGCCTCCCTGTAGAGGGCCTCCATTATACCCTCCCCGAAGGAGACGTGTCCGCCTACGGCAGTGTCCCAGTATCCGGGGAAGAGGTCCTTGGACGGGGACCTTCTCTGAAGGTATATCCTCTCCATGCGGGATATTATGTGAAGGTGCACCACCGGATGCAGGAGGAATGTCCCCGAGTGGGCATACCCCCTTTCGGCCCGCCCGGTGACTTCGCCACTCTCAGTCACTATAGGGACAGTCTCGCCGTATGAGACGAACTCCGGATAGGGGTTCTCCGCAGTGGCCCTGGGGAGCACTATCACGGGATGCGAAGGGTAGACCAGTTCCATCTTCCTACATTGTGAAAAGCACCAGCACCTGCGCCGCGATGACCCTGAGGAACATCGTGAGCGGATATACCGTGGCATAGTTTACAGAAGGATAGGATGTTCCGTAGGCTCCCTGGGTGAAGGCGAGCGCCGGAGGGTTCGTGGATCCGCCGGCGACAAGACCGCAGATCTGATAGAAGTTAAGATGGAACACCAGCCTTGCGAGCAGCATCACCACCACGATGGGTATTACTGTGATGAAGAGGCCGTAGAGTATCCACATGTATCCTCCGCCCATTATCGAAGATACGAAGTTCTCTCCGGCTCCCAGTCCCACCGCCGCCATGAACAGGCATATTCCCACTTCGCTGAGGAACTTGTTCGCGCTCATCGTAGTGTAGGTGGTTATCCTGAGCCTCGGACCAAAATAGCCAAGAAGGATAGCAACTATGAGGGGGCCTCCGGCAAGTCCGAGCTTGACCGGCTGCGGCATCATCGGGAAATGAATGGGAAGGCTTCCAAGGATGACTCCAAGGGCGATCCCGATGAATATGGGGATGAGATTGGGATGGGCCAGATTCTCGGGGTTGTTGCCCACGAGTTCGGCTGCGGCCTCTATCTCCTTTCTATCACCGACAACGGCAAGGGAATCCCCCACCTCGAGAATCAGGTTGGGTCCGGGGACGAGGTCCACGCCGGAGCGGGAGACCGCTATTACGTTCACGCCGAAACGCCTTCTGAGGTCGAGGTCCCTGAGCTTGGTGCCGGTGATCTCGTGCTTTGTTATGGTAAGTATGCCGGTCTCATAGCCAGCGACATCCTGGGTAGCATCCTTTTCAGCATTCTCTATCTCGCGTCCGAAGACCATCTTCATCCTCTCTATGCTGGAGCGGGTAGTCACCACCGATATGATGTCATCCTTCTGAAGGAGCACATCCTTCCCGAACGGAATGGAGATTCCCTCCCTTGCAAGGCCGGATACGACGCACTTTTCATGGATGCCGGCCATGGCGGCAACGATGCTCTTTCCGAAGATGGCAGGATTCTCGACCTGGAAGTTGACCGTTATCGCGGCATTGGCTCCGTCGCCCTGCTCGTCAAGCTCCTTGCTCTCCTTTTCGAGGTCTATCTTCCCGATTGACTTGAAGGCAATGATGGAGAATATCGAACCAAGCACGCCAAGCGGATAGGCTACGGCATAGGCTCCTGCAAGGGCCGACGAGGCGGCATGGGCCTGTTCATGGGTGCCGCCACCTCCAAGTATCATGTCGGAAAGGGTGTTCTGCGCCGCACCGAGTCCTGGTGTGTTCGTCACAGCTCCGCTCATGACACCCACCATGGTACGAAGGCTCTCGCCCGTCACTAGGTGGATCGTCACCGTGACAGCGACGGCCAGGAGCACAAGGCAGAGGGCGAGCAGGTTCATCACGACTCCCCCCTTTTTGAAAGAGCGGAAGAATCCGGGGCCAACCTGGAGCCCTATCGCAAACACGAACAGTATGAGTCCGAAATCCTTTACGAAGGACAGTATCCCGGGATTGGCCCTAAGGCCGAAATGGCTGGCGACAATCCCCATGAAAAGTATCCATGTCGTTCCGATGGATACGCCCTTTATCTTGATCTTTCCAAGATACAGGCCCACCGCAATGACAATGGCGAAAACCATGATGGAATGGGCTATGCCCGAACCAAGAAAAAGTTCCTTCATAACAAAATCCCTAATCTATCGATATTTTACCTTCCTAGAAATCAATCCTTGTGCAGAACACCTGCCTGCCATCGACCGTCCCCTCGACAAAGCGGCTTCCCTCATGCTCGCATGTATGAAGAGACACTTCCGCACCCGGCCTTGTCTCGTGGTTGAAGGCAACAGCCACCTCCCTTGAAGGATGCTCCGACAGGAATTCGTACGGGATGCAGTCCATGGCCCATGTCACATACCTAGTGTTGTTGGTGTGCCCAAGAAGATCCACATCAGAGTAGCGCACGGTGTGCGTTCCGATATCTTGCAGCTCCACGCCACGGGGAGGCACGACCCTGTCTGCAGGAGTCTCTATGGCGTTGTCGGAGCAGATGGTGTCCTCTGGGACCATCTGGATTATCCTGTCGGTACGCACAAGTCCCCTTGACTCCACGTCAAGGACCACCCATGAGCTGGTTGCGCTTACAAGGCGCTCCCCCTTCTCACTGTCCATCGTGAAGTCCCTGAGGTAGAAAGGGCCGTGTACTCCCTTGTGCCAGGTTGAGATGGTCACCTTCTCCCTCCATAGCGGCATTCTGTGGAATATGATGCGTATCCTTGAAAGCACCCAGGCCGTGCCGTCCCGCATGAGGGCGTCATAGCCGAAGCCCATTGCATCTGCCGCCAGGTATGCCATCTCCTGGGCAAGGTCCATGAAGGAGGAAGGCTTGAGGCGCTTCCCTCCGTCAACTTCGTAGCTCTCTATGCGAGTGTCTACGGTGTATTTCATCTCGGATGTTATCTTTCCCTCCATATTAGCGCAGGTAATTATTGACTATCTTACAAAGGTACGTTTTATGCGTCTTTTTTGCAATCGGAAATCACCCTTTTGCCGTCGCGAGCGACCTGTACGGTTGAAGCATCCGGCTGCTTGATAGGGGCCAGTATTAAGCGGAAGTATGTCTGTCTGTAGTTTTGCAATTTTTTGGGAATTTGATTATTTTTGAATGTTACAAAAAAATGGCCAATGAAAAACATATGGAAATCAAGGTACGGGTTTGACAACAGGCTTAGGAACAATATGCTCTATGTCGACAAGACAAAGTATATCTACAAGATGGCTACCGACCCTGAGGGATTATTCTTCCTCTCCCGTCCTCGCAGGTTCGGAAAGAGCCTGACCGTATCCACTCTCGATGCCCTTTTCAGGGGAAGGAGGGACTTGTTCAAGGGGCTCTACATAGATTCGACCGACTATGACTGGAAGGAGTATCCGGTGATCCGTATCGATTTCGCAAATTCAAACATGGAATCATTGGATGCGCTGCGTGGCGACTTGCTCCGAACATTAAGGAAAATAGGTTCGCAATATGGTGTCGAACTCGATGTAACGAATCCTATCGATGCATTCAAGGTGTTGATAGAGTCATTGAACGCTAAATTCGGATGCGGAGTAGTAATCCTGATAGACGAGTACGACAAGCCCCTTCTGGACCACATCGGGAACAAGGAAGAGTCCGAGGCCTTCCAGGCGTTCCTGTATGCATTCTATCAGATAATAAAGGGAAGCGAAGAACTGCTTAGATTCGTATTCCTTACCGGCATAACAAGATTCTCGAAGGTGTCGGTCTTCAGTGTCCTGAACAACCTCACTGATATCAGCATGAACCGGCAATACGCCTGCATGCTGGGCTACACCCAGGAAGAGCTGGAAGAAAACTTTTCGCAGTGGATAGATTACGCTGTCAATGAAGGAGTCTCCGACAGTATGGGCAGCAAGCTTGACAGGCAAGGTCTGCTCCACGAGCTGAAAAAATGGTATGACGGATACAGGTTCTGTCCCGGGGCTGAGAGTGTGTACAATCCAGTGTCGGTCGGGATGTTCTTTAATCAGGGATGCATATTCGACAATTACTGGTTCGCCACGGCGACACCATCCTATGTAATGGAGCTCCTCAGGCGCAACGATATCACAGTATCTGATATCGATGGTGCGATCATGTTCAGGCGTTCCTTGAACAACTTCGATGTCATCGGGCTGTCCGAGCCGAATATCGGGGTTGAGAAGGTGGTCCAGATTCTCTTCCAGAGCGGCTACCTGACCG
>Ga0181612_140530_pt1 | contig 27680 bp, 18 predicted proteins | sample HoacroProtozoa21_FD_119630 | JGI IMG/M metagenome (GOLD analysis project Ga0181612, IMG submission 119630) | Hoatzin crop microbial communities from Cojedes, Venezuel. Combined Assembly of Gp0051906, Gp0051904, Gp0051908
CTCTAGTGCGTTGTTTGTGAGGAATGTTTTCAAAAGGGGGGATGCCCTGAATCCCCCCCCCCCCCCCCCCGTTAGATGTGTTGCTTATTGCAATCTCCCCAGTTCAGAAATGCCCTGCAGTGCATGGTAACAGCAACGCCCCTTTCAATTCTACAGGGTCAGGAGGGTGTAGCTTCAGCTCTGGCAGCCTGCAAGATCCTTAAAGAGATGTCCCGCCTGGAGACGGAGACTGAAGTAGCACGTATAATGAAAGAGGCCAAGTATGAGCAGCTTGCTGTTGGTAAGTAACGGCACCTTTTTAACAGCATCAAAAATTTAAGAAGTGACTGCCATTGGAAGGCAAGCAAGTGAAAAAAAAATACTCTTTCAGTTGTAAAAGGTCAACTGTCATGAAAAATTTAACAGCCTTGCAGCACAAGCGGTCCCAAACATTCAAATACCACAGAAGGAGGACTTAAAAACAAACCATTTTGGAAAAATAAGTGTTCCAAGACTGGCCCCTGGGATGCATGGAAGAAATTACTTTCCTGCTGCATGTTGGTATTTTAAGTGACTGATCCTAGTACAAGGTGCGTTACAGCGATGGGCGAGATAAAATAACCAAAACACTTCCAGGCTCACAGCAGCCTGGTTTTCCTGCAGTCTCAAGCTTGCTCTGTAAGGGCCACTAGAGGAACAAATTCTAACGTTTGTCTTTGCTGCTAAAAATAATTCGAGATTACCTCACCCAGAAGAGGGCCAACTGCACTGCAAAACTGCGAGTGAGGTTCAGACTGGCTATGCAGCAGATAAGCCACCCCTCCCCACAGCAGAAAGAATTCAGGCATCTGCAGTGCCGGAATGCCAAGCCTTCTCCCTTTTGCCTTATTTAAAGACAGATCTCTGCTGATATGACTTCAGTCCAATCCGTACCTGAAGGCAGTAGGGCTGCTGTGAACAGAGGGCTTTCAAGTACACCACACGTGGAAACGCAGAAGATCTTTCTCTCCCCTTGGAGCTAGTACATCAAGCAGCTGAAGGCTCATGCAGACATTGTTACATTATTTATACACAGATCCCATTTTCCCTTATTCTCACAGGGCCATGATTATTTACAATAAATAAAAGTCAGGTCCTTTTATAATCACAGGGCTCCAGTAATTCAGTCATGGAATTACAGGGTCTAATCCAATACACAGAAGTCTGCTCCTTGGCTTTGGTAAGTATTAGATCAGATCCTCAATTTTCATTTCTGGCCTGGATGGCACTGTCAATATGAAATGGAGCAAACATTCTTTCAGAATGATAAATACCACATCAACTGCAAAAGAATTCTGTATATCAGCTTATTTTAAGTGAACTTGATCCTTTCCCCATCTCTCACAGTGTAACAACAAGGTGTAGGCTGGCCTAGGAAAGGTACTGAGATAATCAAGTGAATCAGCAGAATGAAACAGACACAGGAAGTCAGATCTTGTCTTCTTTCAAGAAAACCTTGACTTTTTGGACCATTTGTCCTAGTTTCTGAGCTCCAGGACCAGCTTCTCTGGAAACAGAATTATACCACAACAGTCTACCAAGTCTAATATTATTTTATGTCAAATAGCTATGTCTTAAACCCAAGGATTTGTTGGCTACAAGCCAAAGCTGAGCTGCTCCTTTTGTTTAGGCTATTGGGGAGAGTGAGGGCAGCTTGGCAACTCATCCTTCAGAGTGTAAGAGGATCACCCAAGACATACAGTTTTGCTTGATACTGCCTAAAGTTCCACGTGAGGCAGCTACAGATGAGGGACTATAAGAAATACTGACATGTATAAAGAAGATTCTTATTCTGTCTGTCGGATGACTGAGAAAGAAAAATTTCTCCTCAAACAACAGAAAAAAAAAACCCCAAAACTGTCAGAAGCCCCAGGCTGAGAAGGGAACGTGCAGACAGAAAGAGACGAGAGAGGTACTGAGAGATTTAGTCCATACCTTTCTGCAAATAGTGGGAATTTCAAAATTACAGTGATTTTTTTCTTTCACCAAGGCAAATCTATTTCATCTGCCTTCTGCCCAAACACATGTACACACCTGCATAAAGCCATAGCAAGTTATTCTTGTGTCCAGCATCACTCCTTTCTCCCTCCCACCTCCTCTTAACTTTCTCTGGCTCTTTCCAACTACTTCAGCCTTACAGAACTCACTAGTGCAGCAAGGAGCATCCAGCAGTGCTCAGGCTTTGCTGCCACTGTGCTGCGCCCTGCACACATCACTCTTACCTGATGTTCATCTCTTATTTTTCCTTTCAAATTACAAGATCTGTTTGTCCATTTCCTTCATTTGGCAGAACTGTTCAGTGAATGTTATCACAACAGTGAGGAGAGAGCGTTTATGCTGTTGGTGAGGAAAAATCAGTACTGGAGCAAAACCACCTGCCTTCAGCTGGCTACAGAAGCAGATGCAAAGTCTTTCTTTGCACATGACGGTGTCCAGGTAAGTTTTACAGACCGTCCCCTCACCACCTCTACCCCCAGGGCCTTTCAGCATGATGTTGGACACAGAAAAGGATAGTGCACCAACTAAACAACCCCATGAAATGTACATTCTCCAAAGATGGGACTCTTCCCTCTCCGTAGCACCATACAAAGAGGACGTTATACCACATGCTTGACAAAGCAACACAGTTTCCCGTTTCCCCACCCTCCCATCCAGTCAGCCCATAAGCCAGTGCACTGAGGAGAAGGTTTAGACCTTATTCCATCCTATGCTTTTAACTGTTCCTTGCTCACAGAGAAGCATCAGGAAAGCACTTTAAATTTGCCTGAGGCATAATGAAGCTGCTCCAAGATGCAAGGTAACTCCTTGTTCAGTTTCAAGGAAGAGCTCACTGATAAAAGTTAAATTGAATTACTATTCAGCTTTGCCCTCACAACCCGACTTTTCTCCATATACACACAGCTAAATTAAGAGTGATGGTGGTTATAGCTCCCAGTGCCCGACTCACACTTTCTCAGTACTACAGATGTTGCTTAATTCCACTTAACTTGTTGTTCTTTCCACTGTCCTCTTCATAACTCTCTGCACACTCAACAACATCTGCAGAAGCATGCACAGAGCTCCTATTTGCTCTGAAGCTGTGCCTGCTCTTTAGGTTTTCAGAGCATTCACTGTCTTAGGAGCCACAGAATATAGGTCGTCTTCATCTGCAGGTATGTTTTTATGATGCTAAAGCCATCTCTTTTTTTCTTGACTTGCAGGCCTTCTTGACAAAAATATGGTGGGGAGACATGTCTACAAGCACACAGATCCTGAAGTTAATCTGTGGATTCTGGTGTCCCTTCCTAATCTACACAAATTTAATAGCATTCAGGTACAAACATAACTATTTGGTTGAAAGAGATAAGTAAGGGATGAAAAATAAGCCACAAAAATTATCCAGACTCAAAATTTCTCACCTAAGTGATAAAAACAGTAATATCACCCCGGAGTGTCAACAGAAGGACTGCACCATTAACCAAATCAGTTTTCTATGGGAGTGAGCTATTTGTGCGTCCTGTGCTAGTGCCTATTATGATACTTAAAAGATCAATGCCACAGTTTCACATAGATAGCTTCTATTTGGCAAAGTCCACAGAAAAGCCTGTTGGAATTCTGTCAGCTCCAGATGCTACACAGTAATGTGTAGAATATCTCCAGGTATAGCACCTTCTATTTCTAGATTTGGAGATGCCTCAGTATCTTACCTTGAAAAACAGCCATCATAAAGCAGTATTATCAGTCACAAGCCTTGACAGCCATAAATCAAGCTTAAAAAACACAGGACTGACATGAAATCAATTAAGACTTTCAAATTCAATGTCTTATGAGCTCTCTTTATTAGTCTTCTGCAGGCATAGCTTTGGAGTTCATAGTTTTCAGCTTTTTGTCACAGTGAAGATGGCTAGAACCTTAGGCTTTCTTAAAAAAAACAAAAAGAAAAGAAAAAAGCAAACAAGATGCTCAGGATGTTCTAAGAATCCAGGAACTGAAACTTTAAGAAAACGTCCTAACATTGTGAGAATCATATGCAAATCATTAGAATTGGCATTATGGAATGACATGCTATTACGTAACATATGTTTCTTGACTGTTAAACTACTTAAAAAGCAAGTAGAAAACTTGTTTGGCACTGCTGACTTAGGACTTTCCTTCTGCTAGTATCACGAAAGATGACCTTCTTGTCACAGTGGCTGCCAGATTCATAAATTCAAGTAATTTCATGTGGATTTTTGGCAAAGTTTTCATGGAAAGGTTTAAATGATGATCCTTAATCAAAGTAAGCCTTTCCAAATTTGTTCTGTGAGGACATTTTTTACCTCCTTTCCTGGAAATACAAGAGTTGACTACTGCTTCTGGCATTTACTCTCTTAATTGCTACTAAGAGTAATCAGGAACAGAGCATTGGGGTATTATCTTCTAGGATTGACTGAGGGGTTTATTTCTGCTCAAATCCTAAGTAGTTTGAGGAAACTGAGCATCCTGCTCCATTTTTGTGAAGCATGCCAATCATCACTTCTCTGATTCTTGTGGGCAACTCCGGCCTTCTCCTTACAAATAAACAGAATTTGCAGAGGTAAGGATTACACATTATTTGACAGCTTCTCAGTGGAGCAAGTCCAAGATAGGTACATGCTAGCAGTTCTGTATGAATGCCAATTTAGTACTGAAAAATTGCTAACCATCATCTTTCAGCTAATGAGTTTATTTCCTTACAGTGAGGAAAAACAATCAAAAAATGAGCCAGAGCCATTTAGAGAGCTGGACAGTTTAGATACAGAGAGGACTCTGTTGTTTTCCAAGGAAGAAGACAGGTAAGTTTCAAACCATTAGTTAATATAACTTTTGTGACAACAATCAAAGAACAGGACACTTCTTGTGGATTAGTGACCAGCTAATGATCTAAGGAAGTCATTACTCCCCAGAAAGTGCTGTGCCCTTGGATTACTGCTGTTGTTGCTCTCTAAAAGGAATACAGAAAATAAACAGGGATATATCACTGTTTTAAGGAGACACAACTTTACTCGTTCTAAGTAGGTAACTCCTACAGAACAAGGAATCTGCTTAATACCTGGGCCATCAGAGAGCGTTTCCTTAGATTCCCTTCAGCTCGTGATGGTTGATATACATGGGATTTAGGAACTAAGCCCCTAGCAGATTATTGAGCTGAGCAGAAAGAAGGTTCTCAGCAAAACTTTACATTATTTAAGTGCATTACTACATACTTTCCCACAAAGGCAGCAACAGAAGTACTTGCAAACATCAGTACCTGGAAATTTTATATCGTCAGCTTCCCACCATACTACTGCTTTTCATTTATATTTTAAAAGACGGGCCCTGAGGAACCTGAAGTACAACAAACTTATGAGTTAGAGCGAGCGTTACAGAAATGGGTAACTGAGCACAAAGGTTTTGTCTGTTGCTCATAGTCCTTCATAGATCTGTGATTCAGAACTTCTGAATCCCAACCTATACCTCAGCCACACACTCATCACCAAAACCTGGGAGGCCACAAGGACCTAAGTCAGGATAGAAAGACTTTTGAATAGCACAAAGTCCTCTTAATGGCTAAATCATGCTAAATAGCCACTTGTATTAAGCATGTGCTTTTCAATGTTTTAAAGAGAATTTCAGAAATATGTGAACAATTGTAGCGAGGAAGCATCATCCTCACTACAAAGTGCTGGACCAAGCCAGAGTTATTAGGTTCTATTTTTACCTCTGGCATTTAACTGCCGGTATATTGGAGAAAATCATTAGTTCTTCTCTCTCCCTCCCTAACCTATAAAATAGGTGTAAAAGCATCTGCCTCTTGGGAGCTATTTGTAAGCAATGTCATAAAGCACTTCCATATCCCGAGTGAAGAGCGGTTTGGTCATTACATTGTGCATTCCAATTGCTATTATCTTAGCAATTTATTTTAACAAAGAGGCTCTCTCCCTCCCAGATCTATTTCAGCATCTTACAGTAAAGCTGCAATTATCAGTGTATGATATTAGCCTGTTACCATGGGAATGTATCTTATGATGTCATAAACTGAGAGGTAGTACAGAATCAGGCACATAGAAAAGACTGGCTGTGAGGAGAAAATTTTTCTTGTAACAAATGTATTTAATAATTAGCAAAAATGTCAGGGGAAATTTAAAAACAGTGAAGAGTCCTTGTTTATTATTTGTGAGGTGAAATTGAAAACATACCCTAGTGCACACATCCTTCATTAGAGATCACACCTCTCTCAGTCAGAATCGCAGAATTAAAGATCCAATAACATCCCTAGCTTACACAGGAGAGCAATTTATGTGGAAACAAAACCTCACACTAAGATCAGATTGCTATCAAATACAAGGAACTTGCATTTCCTGCACAGGATAATTTCCATCGCCAATAGATAGCACTTCATGTTCCAAAACACACCAAAATCATCCGTAAATGTACAGGTCAAATTTCCCTTCAGTTACCAAAATACTTGTGTAATTCCACAACAGTTAAAGACTACCTTAATAAATAATTTATGAGGTTGACTTCTTTTGCTAAAAGGCTTCTGTATTACTTTTTCTGCAATTTACTCTAATTTAATCACAAAGGGCAAGATGCCAGTGCTTACAGTTGTGTAAAGGACTAAAGTATTCCTTCAGCACTTCTCTCCGACTTCAGCAAGGATAGTCAAGAAACACATGCTCAGTATGATTCCATCACTTTTGAGACCGAGTCAAAAAGAGGAATTGTTTAAAGTCACAACAACAACAAGAACTTCTGCATGCAAACATTGCAAGAAATTTTTAGAGCCAAAATAATTAAGAACTGACTCACAAACTACATTGGCCATTTTCTTTCCTATTACTTAGTATGATGAAGAGCAATTAGCCCACTTCCTCCTCTCCTTGTGTATTTGCACAGTGTTTGTACTACATGCAGGAATACAATGAAGTTACAAATCAAATTAACACAACAAAACTGAAACAAAAAGAATATGCATTTCAGTCTGATGTGACTTTGTTTCTCTAAACCTTCTTTTGGACTTGAAATACCTCTGTTATGTTAATGTGATTGCTCTGACTCTTACAGCCTTCCTCCTTGCCACCCCCAGCATCTGCCTGTTACTACCTTACAAGAAGCTTTATGCAAAATAATACTGAGCCTACTCCCATGAACTAATTTTAGGAAATCATCACCAAGCCTGTATTTGTTTTTGTTTTGCAGCGGAAATGGTAAACTGGAAAAGCAGAACCCTTCTCAAAACACAGCGTGGGTGACATACGTGTTTACTCGGTGGACAAAATTCTGGAGTGCCCCTGTAACTGTATTTATGGGGAATGTTATAATGTACTTTGCTTTTCTGTTTCTGTTTACTTATGTCCTTTTACTGGACTTCAAACCACCTCCACCTGAGGGTCCATCTGCTACAGAACTTATACTTTACTTCTGGGTTTTCACCCTGGTCTTGGAAGAAATACGACAGGTCAGTAGCCTACAACGTCTTAGTAATAACACAGTAAAACTTCAGGCAATATTTTGAACAGATTTACAACCTGTATAACTGTACAAGCTTGAAGATTTCAAGCATCAGGTGTAGTTTTGCACAAAACAGCAAAACAATACTTACCTTATCCAAAACACTCCATCTCTCTCTCCAAGAGCAAGCTCTTCCTCCACCACATAAACCTGTAGCTCCACTTCTGTTTTTCCATCCTGGTCCAGCTGTAGCCAAGTCAAGTGGGCTGCTAAGATTCAGGTGTCCTTCACTTTGCAAAGTATCTCTCTGATTTCACGCCCCAGAACTAGGTCCTCTCACCACAGTAATGTAAGTTGCAAGTTACATTCTACACATGGAAACACAGCAGACAACTCCATATCCTTTTAAGAGATTCTTCCCCAATGGGGACTGTTTTAAAAAACAAGTAAATGAATTCAGATTATTTGTGTTTTTCCTAAAATACTTCTCAACTCAAAATATTACCACATCGTTTTTTGGTTTGCTTTTCTTAAAAAAAAAACCAAACACACACCCCCACACACCCCCCAACTTTTCCATTACTCTCCCAGTTACTGTTTTTCAAATGTCCTCAGCTCATCAACCGAAATAATTTGTGAGCAGTGGTGACAGTGCGTTGCCAACTGTGGGTGCATAAAGCTGTCCTCTACAGACATGTAAAAGCCGTTATAAACATTTACTCTGGAAGAACAAATAGGTGTGGATTATTTAAGCAATAGAGACAGTGAAGGGGATCCCAGTTCGTTACAACTTACTTGAAATTATGCAGCAAGGCCATAACCAGAGGAGGACATGGAAAATGTCTGGATCAAAGAACTTTTCATTATAAACCTGTAAAACATGAAGAGTGCCAGGCTGACACCCAACTAAGAAACCCAGCTCTTTGCCTACATAATGAAATGTGCACTCCCTGACAATTCCAGTATACAAATGCCAAATCTGTTCATGCTGTTTAGACAGCAGTGCCTAGAAACTGAACTTTGACAGGAAGTTGTTGTATTGTTTAACAAACTGAATACTGACAAAATCTTAAATCAGGCCTCAAAAATTTTTAAGGCTAATATCACAAGAATAAAAATATTTTTTTTCCTTTTTCACCCAACTTTTCTGTTTTAAGACAGTAAACTGTGCTTACGTTTTCAAGCTTTTTTCCCTATTACACTAGGAATTTGTTTTTGCTCTTTGCAATGAAAGAGAAAAAGGAAACAGGTACTGTGTTAAAACCCACAATGAAACAGTGAAACTGGAAACAGATAAATACCAATAGTTATTTCTCTTTTTCAGAGTTTCTACACAGATGAAGACACAAATTTAATCAAAAAATTTAAACTGTATGTAGAGGATAACTGGAATAAATGTGATATGGTGACCATCTTCCTCTTCATAATTGGGGTAACGTGCAGGTATCTATCTGTTCCATGTGATGTGCTCAGCATCAGTAGCAAGGACTATGTATGTCAAGTGACAGAAGTCTCGTGCACATGAGGGCAGGCTATGACATTAAGTTTTACAAGCTTTGAGACATGTTTCTGCAATAAAAGCCTCTAAAATTCTGTGGAATCATAGAAGTTGCTCCAGAGACCACAAAAAGACATACTGGTATATTCAAACACAAGTACAGAAAAGCTCTGGGTTTTTCTTCTTTTGTTTTTGGCAATCACTTTTAGTCAATGTATAATTCCTTTCTTTTTTTTTTTTTTTAAAAAAGTCTCATTGAATCCAAAACAGAGAATACAGTGTCCCGCCACCCTTTGACTATTTCTCATCAATGTACCGACGTTGTGTTACATTCCTCTTACAGGCTTATGCGACAACAGCCCTGAAGCACTTGCCTTTTCCTAACTTGCCTAAGCTCAGAAACTGAGTGTAATATTTAAGAAAATACTTGTCAGCAGGACTTGCTGAGATCTGATATTTCATTTCATGTGTTCTGCAGGATGCTGAACTCAACTTTTCAAGCTGGCCGTACAATACTTGCCATTGATTTTATGGTGTTTACACTTCGACTTATACATATTTTTGCAATTCACAAACAACTTGGACCAAAGATCATAATTGTGGAAAGGATGGTAAGTGTGTAGTCTCTCTCAGATAAACACTTGTGCTTTCTAAAAAATGGAGAGTAGGAAATCTTCTCTTTATAAAGGAAATCAGTTTATAGTCTATCTTTATTTTTATATTTTTAAGGCTTGTCATTTTGCATATATTCCCTTACTTATCGTGAGTATTAGATGCAATAAGTTTGAAACAGATCCTTCCAAAGAGCTCTGTAATGTAATAAGCTGGTCCCAATTTACTCATCCTTGTACCTTACCTAATCATTTATCCTCAGATCTGGCAAATGAAGAGTAGAGTGTCTTTGACTTACTGCTATTCATTCTACTTCATAAGCTGTGTGCGTTCAGAGCAAAGACCTCAGACAGACAATAGGCCATTTACAGAAGGGCAGGACATTTGCTGAATGACTCTGCTTCACTTGGGGAAATATACATTGTATTATTTGTAAGAAGTGTGAAAAATAAAAAATATGTGAAAAAGGATAGTTGCAAGTTTCCCACAGGAGTTATTCTTACTTGTACTTTGTAGCTCCAAGTTACAATGAAAACATTAGTAGTTTGTGAGCATATGTTGGAAAATGTTGATAAAAGACTTTTATTTATTACCACTCTCCTGTAGGAAATGAGACATTGGACTACAGTTACTGTACTTGAGTATGTGTTGATATGTTGAAGTAGCTTTTTATTTAGGCATGTTAATCCTCTAGGCCAATTAGTTCGTGGTAACTGATTAATAGGAGTTCATCTAATTGTAAGTGGTATTATAGAATCTACAAATATTTGATTTGTGACTCACAGCAGAGCTCAGTAAAAGCCCTACAGTCTAAACAAGCCTATACATTGAATAAACATAACTACCAAGCTATTTGGATTTGTCTACAAATGCAATAACTGGAACTCTAACATGACATTTGCTTGGAGTAGCAAAAGGGTAAATGGCAAATAAATATTTGTTCTTGAACATTATCTAGCTTACAGCATTAGCGGCTTTTATTGTAAGAGAACAAGTCAGATCTACAGCTCCTAACCCTTCCTTGCTGCATACCAAGCTAAACCAGGGCCCTGAACAAATACGATGATATGTCTACTGTGCTGGCATGTGAAGTCATATGAGATAACACACAGATTAAGAAGATGCAAATGAGAACATAAACAGAGGCATAGACAAAATCATAAAATGGGACCTTTCATCTTCCCCTCATCCAAGCCAACACAATGCCTTATCTCTGGCAGTTCAGTGTTGAACCTTACATCAAATGAAAGAACAATGCAAGGTACTTCAGTAAATGATACCTTCCCAAAAGGTTCATCAAGTGAGTTCAAGCAAGATCATTTCCCTTACTTAAACAGGGAAGCAATTAAAGATTATCTTTTATTGTCTTTCTCATTTTGAACCTTGCTACAGAATTGCTGAAACAAGTCTCGTAGCTGCTAAAATGGTGGTTCAACGCCAGGACCACGCATCTTCACAGCAAGACTGCAGACTGAAAAAAAATACTCTCTTAACTATGACACCATTGCAGTCCTGCAGTGTTACCAAATTTTAAATCATCCAGAAAACAAAATAGATTGGCGAAAGTCAGAGAGACATCAACTATGTCTTGCCTGGCTTAGATACCGTGTTTCTTAATAGGACTCCAAGTAACATCCTGGAGGTCTGAAATGCCTAGGCTGTTGGGTAATTGAACAATCCAATAATCTAATTGAAATGAATCTATAGTCCCTAATGAACTCTGTCAGATTAGATGGGAAGAGGATGAAGTGTTCGTCTTCCACCAGGGAAAAATTATTGCACTTGAAATACATATTAGATTTTTTTTTTTAAGTAAGTGTTTTGGGATTCAATTACTTCTACTTCTGTAGAGAAACACAATGTTTAAAAGCAGGAAGTCCAGAAAACAATCCCTCAGATGCATTACTTAGCTTGAAAACCCAAGACGGAAGCTACCTGATCCTTGCAGCCTTCGATGTCTTCTGAATCAGTGGTTCAGTACTCTTCAATGAGCACCGGCTGTTGCCAGGATTCACCGCTGCAGCAGAACTCTTGTAATTCACAGTAAAGCAGTCGATGGTACTGTAAGATCTTGCAGAAAATCTGCATTTAAAAGGTACAATTATATTAATTTAAAATGTAAAATATGTTTCATTTTTACATGTTAGAAGATTGAAAAGCAAGGTTTTAACTTAAAACATGCCCTTATCTAAACAACTGTCAAAGAAAAATGCTGATTACAGGCCAAGAACAATTTGATAGCAGCAAGGTCAAGAGAGGAGTTCTGTGCGTGGAATTGTATCCTATTCCACCTCCTTTAACCTAAACAAGCTCATAAAGAAACAGAAATATTTGAGCCATTGACATGTATAAAGACTACCGTTCTTTGACTATGCTATTACAGTCACCTCTCCTCCTTTTCTCCCCTCTCCCTCTCTTTTGCAGATGAAGGATGTTTTCTTCTTTTTATTTTTCTTGAGTGTGTGGCTCATTGCTTACGGTGTGACAACTCAAGCTCTACTTCATCCCCACGACAGACGAGTGGAATGGATATTCAGAAGGGTGCTTTATCGTCCCTACCTTCAGATATTTGGCCAGATTCCACTGGATGAAATCGACAGTGAGGAAATTTCTTTGCCCCCTAACATGGCCATTTTTGAATGCACACTTCTGATTAGAGCATGGAATTCCTTCCCGGGAATTTTTTTTTTTAATCTCTGTCCTGCAGGCCAAAGCTTTCACATTACTATGATATAAATAGTGTATTTGCAAAGAGATAGTGTGCAGTGTGGAATTACATTAGAGCGTAAGGCTTGGCTCTATTTAGACAAGCTGTCTGAAATATTCACACATGGATTTGCAGCTTTAAAGGCTGGCATACCGTCTCTCACTTCAATCCATTTCCGTTCAGTTTAACCTAGGCCCAGATAACCCTGTGTAAACTGAAACAATAGCACCTCCACACGTTTTGGCAGTAGTTTAATGTGACATTGTTCAAGCAGTACACCTCTGCCCATAAGCAAACACTTACGTTTTAGAATACATATGAGAGAACATTTACTCACCTGGAGGTAAAGCTGCCCAAATCAAATAAAGCCAGTAATTGCGTATGTGCAACATTTCAAACAAAACAACATAAAAACAATCAGAAGACATGGAAATACTTGGACATAAAGGTTCAAAGGCAGCATTTCTGACAGGTAAGGAGGTAAAATACAGAATAGATCATCTCCCAAAGAAGTCTGAAATAATGCCACGGCATTTAGTCAGAATAACAGTGCTAAATGTCAGTGGCAATACTGAAGTAGGATTCCAACTTGAAGTAATACAGATGGAACCAAAAAAATCCCATACACAGAGGCAAACTAGTAAACATTCTTCCATGTTCACTCTGCTTAATGAGAAAAAGTATATGTCTTTAAAAAGCAAAAAAAATCTGAATGAGACAAGAGAGCAGGGGTGTGATTCATCTCACTTAACTTTAAATGACTACAGTGTAAACATGCAGAGCACAACCAGACACTCTTATTTCCATTAAACTAATTGGAGAGAAACAAATATTTCTGGAATGGGATTCATCTAATCTGGAAATAGGTCAGATGTAGCGTCCCCTAGAAATGTGTGTTTCTCTCCATTGAGGCTCCAAAGGGTATCTTCACCTGGATAAATAACTGGTTAAAAGACAGAGGAAAAAAGAGTTAATTACATGGGTAACTTCCAGAAGGGAGTCATTTGTCCTGGGGCCCTCTGGGGCTTATTCTGTTTGCCACCTTTATGGAAGATACGGAAAAGGAGATAGGTAATGAGGGGAACAAAATTTGCTGACGAAACTACATTACTGGATAGTAAAGATGAAAGCTGACACCTAAGAGTTGCAGAGGACCCTCATGAGTGCTAAATCATCAAATGAAATTCAGTGTAGATAAATATAAGGTAATGCACCTGGTGAAAGCAGTCCCAGCTGTGGTGAGCTTTGATATAACTGCGTGCTCTAAGGAATATGTTCATGGGGTTATCTGTGGCAGTGGGGAAAAGAATTATTAGTGAAGAAACAGAGAACAAAAAGGTAAATGTCATCATGCTATTCTGATTTAATTCATAGCTGGAGAGAGGATACAGGGCTAGACCTCTAGTCTGATGCAGTAGAACCATTCTTACTAACCTCCACTACAAGCTCAGATGTACAAAGTAATTTAAATTTAGAATGAGGAACCCCATTCCCAGCTTTTACTGAGTTTTCTCCTCTAACACGTGTACCAGCATAAGAACTGTGAAGACACAGGGAAGCACAACTGCTAAATACTCAAAGGTAGTTTGACTTTGGGAACTCAAAATTAGTCTAAAAAAGGATACAGCCTTTTCAATACAATCCCCCTTTGCCGAATGTTACACAAAAGCCAGTTGTGACAGCCATCTTGCCACTGAATGAGCAACCAAGACATAGAATCATAGAATCATAAAAGTTGGAAAAGACCTCTATAATCATCAAGTCCAACCGTCAACCCAATGCTACCATGCCTGCACCAAGTCCTGGAGGTCTGCATTGTCCTAGCGTTGCAAACCTCTTGCACATTAAAGCAAGGTCTCTTCACGTACACGACATGATTACATTTTCACAAAATTAAAGACTTTGGATATTAGTTCACATAAATGATCTTTCAGCTGCAAGAATCCGATCAGTAGCTCAAGCAGTCAAAGAACTGTCCTTTTAGGGTTAGGAGAGTCTCTTGTTTATGGTCCCACTAGGAGTCAAAAAGGGCAGCACAAAAATAGCACTACGATATTTGGTTTAAGATTTTAATGATTGTAAAATATTCAGAACACAATTATGCTGCTGTTTATACGAAGCCAAGATTAAATCTCATTTTAGTAATCAATATCATCATCCTTGATTTGTATCTTAACAGTAAATATATTTATACACATCCATCCATGTCCCTAGTTCTTAAAAAAAGACGTTTAGAGATATTCAGTTTTTATTTGCACTGAAATAGCTATGAAACAGAGCACTTCAAACCTCAGAAACAACTCGTAATTCTTCCCATTCTTTGTTGAAAGTCAGAGATTTTGCTCACCAAATTGCAAAGCTTTTGTCTCCACTCTAATAAATGCATGTGGCAGCAGGATTTGTCAAAACTATTCTTTTATTTCTCTGTTTTCCTTTGCAGCATCACAACTGTATCCCAGGAACTGCACATTCAATCCACTGCAGATTCTGCAGGAGAACACACCATCATGTCCTAACAGCTATGCCAACTGGCTTGTCATACTTCTGTTGGTCATCTTCCTACTAGTGACAAATGTTCTCCTTATGAATCTCCTGATTGCTATGTTCAGGTGAGAGAGATTTCAGTATCAGGACCGAGGTTGCAAAGGTTCCACTGAATGCCCACATTTACTACACTGCTGTTGGCTATTCATTTTGGAATACACTAGTAATTTTCCTAATGAATATTATTTGGGGGTTGATAGGTAGGCTTCTGTAATCATATAATTCTGAAGTTCTCATCATCCTTACTCTAACCACATTAAAGACAAGAAGAAAAGAAGCCTCTTTGACTGCTAAAATTCAATTAAACATGCATAGGAGGGTCTGGATCCCTGGCTGTACTGCAGCACAAGTCTGCAGGTGCAAGGCAGCTGTAAACTGGGCAGACTGAACAGTGGATAATCTGCACATAGGGGAAATGCGTGATGTCAACACAGCTAATAATGATTTATTTGGTTGAAGAATTTACGTGGCATGTTTGCTGATCTTGCCTGAGTGAAGTGGAATTACCTTTCTTTTAAAAAAAGCCCTAATGTATTTTTTAACATTTGTTTTAACATCCAGGAATTTGCACAAACCTTAGATTAAATTAAGACTACTTGCCAAACTTGCTTTTCCTTTTCTAAAGTAAACGTAGGACTAAATTTTGTAATAATAAGCTTCAACTTGTTGAGGTAAAAACAGTTCTGTCCTTTTTTGTTCCCCAATTACAGTTACACTTTTCAAGTTGTTCAAGGCAACGCAGACATTTTCTGGAAAATTCAGCGCTACCACCTGATTGTTGAATATCATGGCCGGCCTGCCTTAGCACCACCATTTATCATTATTAACCACATAACTCTGGTTGCCAGAAGAATCTTCAACAAAATGGAACACAAAAATGAGCATCTGGGTGAGTTGCTAAAAAGGATCTAGTAGCTGGAGACCCTGACACTCTCCTAGCACATGCTGCAAAACAAGAGCAATTAAGATTTCCTTAAGCCAAGAGTCACAATCTATTTTTAACAAAGAGTGCCAGGAGAGTACAAATGAAAAATTAAGGCTTATAATATATGCTGTACTACAAACAGGTTCCCACAATGCATTTCTTTATGCACCATAGTTATTACAACAATGGTGTCAATATAAAACTGGTTAAAGGGATTTGACTTCTGAAGAGATAATGGATAGGTTTAATGAATAAAGAATAATTATTTCATTTGCTCCTGAATTTTAGTAATTATTAAGTACAGACAACCCTAAAAACATATACCAAGTCTAAAAAACTACCAGGATCAGTGGAATTTCCCAGTACAGAGACATGGAGAGCGAGCATGCTTTGAGAAATGGTGGTCCCTTAAAAGTTATCATGAAAAAGGCAGATGAAGTTCAGCTAATTACAGAAGGCATTTGGGGCTTTCTATAGTGATGGCAAACTTGGCCCACTTATTTTAATAGTGTCTGATAATGAGTGTATTTACTGCTCATGCACAGGCTGATAATGGGCTTTGGAGTAGAACTGTTGTCAGACTGGACCAGTTCAGAGCCCTTTGACTAAGCTCCCTTTCAGACGTACTCCTTCCGGCTATCAAAGCACACTGCTGAAGATTCTTAAAAAAAAAAAATTAAAAAAAAATAAATCTTTTTTTCCCCTAAGAAAGCGAGTAGTTGAGTGCTTAGGTTATAGATTCAGTAGCATCTGGAGCATGCGGCAAGTGTACCCTTCTACCTGTCTTTGGGAATACAACAAAACTAGCATGTTATATTCAAAATATGTCTGTGAAATTGAGGTCTGTTGTTGGCTGGGACACTTCACAACAACGACAGGCTTTATACTTCAAGATGGAGGAATTTATTCACAGTTTTTCCTTCCTAATTGTTCTAATAAAGAAGCTTAGATGATAAAGTGCATCTGAGTATAAAACGCTGCTCATTAAACACTTTGAGGCTAAAATATGTCAGAAGTCCAGTAAGGTTCTAAATGGGTTTAAACAGAACCACAGAAATTGATCTGTGCCATTCTTTAGAAAACTCAGGGGTCATATCCAACTGAAAAAAAGTCTATTGCCTTCCATCACAAGACAAAAATGTAGAAAATACTTATTTTACACTGCATTTTCATAACATGACACTCCTGAAATGGCAAAGTGCCTGCAACGGCAAGACCTGATTTTTCTTTAGCATGGCAGCCTTCCATTACTAGTATAAGAGAAAAGGGAGTAAAATATAATACTTGATTTCTTTTTATTCCTACAGAAAAAGATCTTCCAGTTGCCCTAGATCAAAAAATCATAACATGGGAGCTGGTGCAAAAGGAAAATTATCTTGTAAAACTTGAACAAGAAAGGAAAGAAAGCAATGAAGAAAGGCTGAAGACCACGTCTAATAAGTATGTTATTCTGACCCACAAATAGGTGTACTTTGCAAGCCTTCAGCTTTGAATGAGATAAATATTCAGGTGCTTGTAAAGCTTATATGCAGAGTCCAACTAGAATGCAGTTAGGAATTACGCAGTCCATGAAAAATGTGAGGAGCCAGCATCACTACAATATTAGAAGAGTTTTTGGCACTCTTGAAGTATGTACAATTACAGGCCTGTAAGTTCCAGCCGAACCTGCAGTCAAACTCAATGAAAGTCATTCATGAAGAAATGATGGAAGAATAGTTCCTTTGCTATGCTTCAGGGCATGTACTTCCACCCCCTGTAGGAATACAACATAGACTTTTGAATTAGACTTCTGAATGGCTTAGACTTTTGAATGGAAATTTAAGATATCTTGAATTATCCCCAGCCCACAGGTGCAGAAGGACAAATATTTATGGCTTTATGGCATGAGACTACAGTTTTCCACAAGAAATTAATGATATTGGCTCTAAGATTGTATTTAATTAACTGAGTCTCCATTTAAATACTTCTCTAAAATACCTCCCCACTAGGAATATGACTTAAATTGGTTTAGTATTCTAAAGAAAGAAAGTGCTAAATTATTATTCAGAGGTTTACTTTGAAGAAGTAAATGTTTACTTTGTATCTTTAAGTGAGACGCAAAGTAGTTATATGCAGGGAAACCAGAAATAACTAAGGCAACACTGAAAGCCAGACAGCAAAGCCTTCTTCAAAGAAGCTTTTAACACCTGTTTCAGCTGCTGAGAGGTGATGTTCACCTCTTATGATACAACTGACTTCAGAGGCACAATGGTGTGAAAGTTACCATAACAAAGTTCCATGGAAACGTTCTTGTGCTGCCTGTTTTCTTTCTGCGCTGCCTTTTAAAACAACCCTCCATCTAACTCATAGAATAGCTGGAGCCCAGGACAGCATACTCGAGTGCGTTCTTGGAAAATACTCTTCTCCCTCTAACCTACATAGGCTCTTAATTAGAATAATTTCGAATTATTATGTTGTTTTTAACTTTACTCTCATAAAAAGGTCACTGACAAACCTAGGAATGAGAGCTCAATTGCCAAGTAATAAATATGGGTGTAATTGCTTCCAAACAAAGGGCACAATTACATTCTTTCTAGCTTTACAGATGGTACATTGCAGATGAAGTTACTGCTTGGAGAAGAAAACTCAGAAGCAATCTGGCTTCACAGTGTATCAGGTATAGCAGAGCCAGAGAGAGAACGGAAGAGGTTCAGATGAACAACACCAAACCCGAGGCTTTTTCTCTTTGTTCTTAGGTGGTAGCAGTGTGTATCTGAAATCTTGTGAGACCCTCAGAAAGCGATTCTTTGAACTTTGCATTGAACCAACCCCAAAACGCATTAGGCCCGTCCAGCGGCAGCTTTTTCACGTAGATCTGAATGGATCGTAACCTGTTAGAGGGAACCTTTGAAATAGCAGTTAGGACAAAGCTGAGAGGGACCTGTGAGGCCGTGGGGAATCGGATGCTAAGAACAAGGAACTGATGTGAGAAGAGGTGAAGGATGCAGAAAGCATGTGGACAACACAACAGTTTGGAGACACTATATGCAAGTCCCTTTGGACTGCACGGAGAAAGGGATTTGAATGTCACACCAGTTTCCAGAAATGAAACCTCCTACAAATTTTAAGTGGCTCCTCTCCCCTGTGTCAATGGAAGTAGTATTGTGGCCTCAGTTCTCACACCAGGATCAGTTTATAGTTGGTACAGGTGGGGCATTAGTGGCTGGAGAGACAAAGCCAGACTTGAGGATCCTTGGTCTCCACAGCAGCTGAGGGTAAGCGGCCCTCACCAGAAGCTGAACAGCTGCTGTAGCCTGCACGAGTTTATCACACGTCCCTGGGCAACAAGTGCACCAGAGTGTCCCAGAAATGCTGCGCTGCTCCATCGATACTTCCAGGAACATCTCAAAAGGACAAAACTTTTAGGGGGCTCTGAGATGTCTCAGCAGCACAGAACTGCCAGTGAGGGGTCATGGCTCTAGCAAGTTACCTGATTTTTGTGGTTTAGGATTTCTTCCGAGGCCTTTCCTTTTTGCTCAGTGTGTCTGCTCTTTTCCACAGGGTGGATAATTTGTCTAAATATTTTAGTGGATTGAAAGAACAAGAAAAGCGGTTTAAAGTTATGGAAGCCCAGGTAAGTAATATTTTTATAGGCATTTATATCAGCTTTAGGATTTCACCACATTTATCTAATGGTGGTTTGGCAGACCCTATTTAGGGGTAAACAGAAGAAGAAATGGATCTGTATTATGATTTCACTTTCCTTATTTTTTTCTCTCTGATGATATTCACATGTAAGGAAACATTTCTGACCTCCAGTAGAAAGGAGAAAGGGGAATACCGCATTTCTTGGCTCTTTGCTAGTCTACTTGAAAAGTGTTTATTTCCTTCATTAAGGAGGCTTCTGGAAGAGAACGCTTCATCTTTCCCCCTCCGTTCTTTTCCTTCACCCAACCTTTTCTTTCTTTAAAAGAGGCAACTTTGAAAATACCCGTATTCCGTCTGATCTGACCTGGACTGATCTTCTCGGACATCAGTTTTTCTGATTTTCTTAGATACCAGATACCAACATCTCAAAGGGAGTGTCTAACATACAAATGTGAAACATAAATAACTGAAGGAAACCCCATCTTGAGCTTTTGATGACAAATGCTTGAAATATAAACAAACATTTTTTAAGCAGTCTGAAAATGCTCAGCATTACTGTGTGCTACATAGCACAACTGTTATTGTTTCCTTTGTCCCTAGAACTCTTCAATGTCATTTTGGCCTCGCTGAGAGTTCCTTATCTTAATACCCCCACTGCAGGTTCCCTCCCCTTTCTCATCCATTTTATGGCTTCCTGAAAAAGTTATGCTATTCAAGGAACAATGGTGACAACAAATACAGGTCCAACAGGAACACACAAAAAATGCTTTAATAGCTTTGTGCCAGCTTGAGATAATGCAATACACTTACAAAAAAGGGAAGGTATTTAATACAAACCTTCCTCCAAGACAATTCAACTATTTCTTAAAAAAAAAATTTAAAATAAATATGTGGTATTTCTGATGCTGCTTCAGTCTGCTGCCTAGCTTATCCTTCCTGCAAATTTAAGAATGGATAAAGTACTCTAAAAATTAGCTGACGTAGAAATCATTACCTGTTTTGTAGATTTGCTACTGTACAGCTGTTATCTCCTCAATGACAGAGGTTTTAACCAAAACCAACCTCTTGTGCAATCAACCAGTTCCAAACTATACGCGTAAGTATTAAAAACAATCATGGAAAAGCTACTTAACACAGATGAAAAATGTAGTTAAAAAAAAGCAATTAAAAAAAAAATTGGAAAAGAACCACATATGGAGCTGCAAAGAAGTATATCTAGAGGTAATGGGAATATAAATAAGGAACAGAACATTCATACTTCAGAATGAAAAAATCACCTTTTGCAAAGTATATTTAAAAGGTTCGTGGAAAGGACTACCATTTAGTGTAAGTTAGAACGATCTCACACAGCTTGAAGTATGTAAATAAGTATCCATTTGCCACAGGGTTTCTTGAGAGGATTGTGTCTTGGGGGTTTCTTGAGTCGATCAGATAGCACGACCAAAGTATTACCAAAACATTTAATATGGATAACAATAGTAATTTTAAAAAAAAGTTGAGCAAGCCTCTTACTTTGTTTTAACCAACACAGCTCATTTGCCTTCAGAGCTGCAACTGTTTCTGTCAGTTAAGCATCTTGTCCTGTGTCCCAGGGCTCCACTGTTTGGAGTTTAAAACACTGGAGACAGAAACAGACTGTGTCTCAGCCACCGCAGAATATCCAACACAATAAAGATTTGGGATCTTCTTCTTAATGATCTATTTCAACATCTACCTACTACTATCTGTCACACAAAAAGCTCTCCAAAGCACATAAACTGAACATATATATATACACTATATGGGAAAAAGAAGTAGCTGGAAACCCAGCAAAGTCGCGACATGACAAGACCCCAGATCACTCAGACTTGAACTAACCACAAACTTGACATAATTCTGTTAGAAGTGTATAAAACGTGTAAATTGCTTCATTATCAACATTCCAGTAAGAAAAAACATCCTGTAGCATGTTTCCCAGACATTTTAATACTGTAACTGCATAAAAATCAGAAACTTAAGTAGCTGAAAAATAAGGAAGAAACCCTATTTTACCATTTACTGAGCAAATGCAAAGTAGTAGAATCTACAGTATCTTTTTACTGTGGATTATTTTCAACATTTTAAAGTTTCTTAAGTTATTACTATTATGTTCCCCTTGTCCTAAGGCTTTTAAGCAAGCACATGGCTTTTACAATCCTATCAGGTGTGATGAATGCCAACACAGGAGTGCCTTTGACAGAAAGAAGTGAAAGAGAAGAGCGTGCAGATCAGTCCGAGACTGACATCACATACATTGATAACTAAATTTTACTCTCATTTCTTCAGATTAAACCTTTTGTCCTACTGAATTACTGTAGAAGTAAAATCCTAATCTCATGAAGGCCTGAGGCCCACCTCTCAAAACTTTATGCCAAGCACTGTCAATTTTTGACACTACTGAGGATTTCTTGGTCGTCTTCCTTCAGGTACTTTGGCTTCTCCCTTCCTGCTCCTCTATTGCTTGGTCCTTTCTCCAAAACTCCATTCCACAACTCGCACTAAAAACTTTCTCCTCCAGGATGACTCTACCACCTTATTTTCTAAAAAGGATCTGCCTCCTGTTCTCCAAACACCACACCCTCAGTCCAACATCATTGTCGCCAATTTCCACATTTCGCTGTTCAAGGGAGTCTCCCTTCTGAAAGGTGATCATTTATGCACTAAAAAAGCTCATATTTCCGAGCTGCTTAGAAAGGCAATCAAGAAATAGTTTCCACAGGAAAGGGCCTGGGATACTGAGCTATTACAATCCATTCAGTTCCCAGAGTTCTTCCAGCCCTCAAAGACTGCACTCACCATCTTCCCTTCCCACGCTGGCTTCTGTGTGGTGTTCAATTGCTGCTGTGCCTTATGGAGGGCTCCTTACTCAGCCCCAGAAACTGGAACCTCATCGCGCGGTCCTCAAGCGTGCGGTGGCTTGCAATCCCTTTCCAAGCCACAGCAGGTGACCCTCCCGCGGTCAGCCCCACAGCCTCAGCTGCTTGCTTTTTCGTTTCAACGCCAGATCATAGCTGCTGTTAAAGGAGACTGTGCCTTTACGCATCGCACCACATCCAGCACCGCATCTACACCTAAGCAGTTTTCTGATTTCATTTTACTTTTCTCTCAAAGGTCAGGAAAAAAAATTACTCAGAGCAAGAATGTGTAGCAATAACTTTCCCACCAACTAGGAATTTGGACTGTCTTCTTTTTCATTACTTGAACTAGTGTGTATGTTTCTAGCATACAAAGTTTAGCTGGCTTTATTAGAATTTTGTATGAAAAGATACACCAATAAAGCGAATATTGCTACCGTCCTTTAAAGGGAAATTTCTTTGGAATAATAAAACAGCATTAGAAGGGGGAAGTATACAGTTGTGGTCCTTCTTACGCCGATAAGTTTCCACTGAACCTAATTTCCTCATGCATATAACACTGCTTCTACACAACATGAATGTAGGTTGCACAAAAGATTTCTATGTTACCAGGGCAGGGAAAAAAACCCTCACATTTGATAAAAATTCCTTTCTGACAAGAGTCTTTTGTGACCCCCTTAACAGTGATGGAATTTTGGTACTGTTCTACCTGTTTTTCACCCTAGGCAAGCATACGTTATAAAACCAGTAGGTTTGTCCCGAGCTACATTTTTTGTTAGGAAATACTGCGTACTATACAACCAGCATGCCCTGCTCTTGGCAGCAGCTTCCGTTCTGAAACAGCTACTATTTTAATTGTGATCAGCACATTAATTATCCACTGGAAACCAAAATCTAGCCATGTGGAATTGTTGTTTTATCCCACTCACATGCACTGGAACACTGATGTATTTAGCAATGACCCATTAATTAATGTGCATCAAACTGTACACTCATGAGAAAATACATTCCGCTTTTAAAATTCAAAGGTGAATTTCAAAAGATGGAGCAATATTACTCATTTAACATTGTTTTCTGCCTCTGCTGCCAAATGACACATCTGTTCAAACACAAAGACCCAAATGATTTAGGCCTACCAGTCAATTACCGATAAGATCCTGACACCCCCACAGAGGAAGTAACCTCCTCAAATATCCTTCAGAGTTCGAGGAGGCACAGTCTAGCAAGTAAGATCACAAATTCTAAAGAAGTCATCTTTCGCTACATGGTTATAAATACTAACATTGGGGTTGGTTAATTTAGAATACTGGCAAAAAAAAAATGTCAGTCCAAACTGACTTGAACTGATTTGAGTTTCAAAACATAGAACCTTTCAAAGAGTTTAATCTTTCAACCATATTTATAAAATATATTAATGTTCTGAGTGAAAAACTACTATATTTGACATTCATTACGTGATCCATCGTATGGGGTCATTCATCCTATGAGGTGATTATATATTGTAAAATGACTGAAAATGTTAAAAATGTGAATTTTAGAATCTAAAGTAGAAGACTCAAGGGAGAAGTTACAACAGGGTAAGCTCAGAGTAACATTTTAGAAGATTTTCAAGACAACTCTCAAATCAAATAGACTTAGTATTTGTTAAAACTCCTATAGGTGCATTAATCAGCATGGTTCAAAGACATGAAGAAACCAAGCTACAACTGAAAGTTTATTGAATCCCAAAAAACAAAAAAGTATCCAGCTCTGGTACAAATACCCTATTCCCACCAAATCCACAGACAGAATCAATGTGGAAGCACTGCCACCTGCAAAGGACATACAGATGTACAGATCAAGAACACCAGTAAGAGCAAAAGCTGCTGCTGCCCAACTTCACAACTGAAGCTGTTGCAAATTCTGACCTACACTCAATGTGGTGAGACTTTGCTGAAGCCATCCTGAGCATGTCTTCACCAGGATGTAACAGAGTTGTACCTCCCCGCAGGAAACACTGTGTTTTTTAAAATCTTTATCATGTAACGCTAAATAAGGTAAATAGTAATCCAATATTAAGAAAACATTGGTTTTGCAGTTCCCACCTGGGCCCTCCAAACTCATGATAGGGCATTGTTGTGCTTTCACTCCCAATGGCAAGCAGAGAAGGATGAACTAAAAAAAAGTTTACAAAAAATGAAAAAAAAATGTCCTCCCTGGGACAAGGCCAGGCGAAATCACATCTAGTGGAAGACTAGGTTTTATTTTCATCGTTTAAAAGTCTCTACATAATGAGTTCATCTTCTTTGTTCCAGGATTCCACGGGATTTGGGAACAGCTCTAAATCTGGGGGTTAGTAGGAAGCCTTGCAGCCTTTCAGCTAACACATCTTTTTCTTTGGCGCTCGGGGCTACTTCAGCCCCAGAGTGGGCCCCAGGGAGCTGCTCAAGCAAACAAAGCACACTTTGTTCTCTCCTGCTAGGGTGCAACTATCCTGTGTCCACAAACTTCTCATGAACAAAAAGTCGAGTGTATTTTAGATACCTTAATTTCTAAGAATATAAAATGTCCTTGGTGGCTACAATGCAAACTGTTAGTCAGAAAGCTATCACATGGTTCCCAGATCAGAAAAAAAAAAAAAGTTAAGAGAAAAAAATCAAACCTATCAAAAGACAACACAAGTCCTTGGACGTCTCCAATGTGCTCCATTGTTCAGGACTCTTCCTCCTCCCCTTCATCGTCTACTTTAGGTCGGAAATTTTTCCTATTTTTCTTCTTACTGCAATGGAATCCAACAGTTTCCACCAATGGCTCTTCACCTGTGCCACTAAACCTTGCACTAAGCTTACCTTCTGTACTCAGGTCCCCTGCCATCACGCACTCCTCCTCCTCTGTTGCCTTTCCACTTCCACTGTCTAAGTGCCCCAGCTCTACCTTATCCTCCTCCCTCCAGTCATCAGTCTTCTTAAGAGATTTTCCTTTGGGATCTGTTTTCATGTGCTTCCTGTCATCCTCCTCTGATGATGTTTTCTTTTCCAGTCCATCAACACCCCTTTTTATTGGTTTGGTGAAGACAATCCTTCCAGCTCCACAGCTGGAAGGGTCCTGGTTGAAGTATGGGGTGCAGCTATCTTGGGTAGCTGAACTTTGTTCCTCTCCTCTTTTCTTCAAACCCTCTAGAAATTCCATGGCCACTGCCCTGTTAGTCTTGTCAGTAGACTCTGAAACTCCATCTAAGCTGTATTTGGTCCAGCGCTCTGGGTGTGCCACATAGTCGGGCACTGCAGGAGTGGTTTTGGGAGCCTGCACTGGTTTGGCTTGCTTTCCCAGGCCCTCTGGAACCATGTTACTTGAAACTGTGGCTGGAGGCAACGGACGCTTAAACCTCCCATCAACAACATTATCTTCAGGCATTGAGGGCACAGATGACTTGGCCGCCTCTTCCAGGCAATCAAAAATGCTCTGGCTACGGAGAGAGAACGTAGAACTCATGCCCCTCAGATGGAACGGCTGGACAGGAGATCTGTGACTGCTGTGTGAAGAGTCGGGGCTCTCCCCTGATCTGTAATCCCCATCATCTACAGTTGGCTCCTCAGGAGATATTGTATCAACTTCTGCTTCATCCGTTAACCCCAAATCATCGGAATCAGAATCGCTGAGCGACACTGTGTCTGAGGGCAGAGCTCCTTCGTAGTCTGTGGCACCATCAGCCACTATCCCCAGAAAGGGTTCTCCTCTGTCCTGATCTCCCATCTTCGAGCGATCACTCCACTGAGGTCTTTGACATAGGCCCAGGAACAGCTGCAAACACGGTTTTCCAAATGGCCAGCGAGTTTAGTGCCTAGAATACAAAGGAGCATAAAAATTCACCTGTGAAATGAGAACCAAGACTATCATCCTGTGCCGTGCAAAATAATTATTACTGCAATATCACAGGCATCTGTATGTAGGGGATTCTTCAGTAATTTTGCTTGAAATAAAAACATTATTCAAGAAGTGAATGCAGATTAAAATTACAGACTTATACTAGACTCAATACAAGAATATAAAGTAATTAAAAATAGCATTGCACACCAAATTTCATTAAAGGTTTCAGCAGGTCCAATTACTAAAAGATGAGCATAAATTTTTTGAACAAATCTGAATACCCCGTAACTGTTTTGCACATCTTCCAAGAGAAAGCAATGGCCTGTCCAAATTACACTCTTCATTTATCATACTGTATAAATCCACAAAAAACACATCCTAATCTCTCTCACTTTCTTACGGCCACTATGATCCTTCACTGCGTTAGCTACTTTACCTCCCATCCCAATAACCACCACATTCTGCCTATCACAAATGACACTATCGCTGATCGAGGTCCGCGGCAGAGAAGCCACAAAAATAACAAGGGCAGCAGTTTCAGGGGTTGCTTTAAAGCAACACAAAGTACAAGTTCCACTCCTTCCTCGGGTTTAAGCTCTCATGTCACTACTAGACTCCTGCAATCACAAAACGAGCCAGCTCAAGACATCAGTCCCAATGGATTAAGAAAATGAATCAGATATGCCATGCTTGTGCATGGGAACAACGGGAGAGTGCAAGCACGGGTCTGCAAGAGCTGGCCCTTCCGCCAGTAAAAGGCAGCGCGATCTGAAGCCTGACTTCCAGTGGTGGCTGGAATACCCGATTCCCTCTGCCACCTGCTTGAAGGGAACCTCACAGAACTGCGGCGGCTGATGATCACGCTACCACTTGCCAGGCAATTAGAAACTGAGTTAGCAACCATGCACCTCAATTCAGCTTGTAAATATGTGAATTATAGAAACAGTTATAATGTATTTTAGAATAAGCTCAATTACCTAACTATAGGATCTTCTGCAACAATGCTGTAAACAGACATGGAAAGTCTGTTAGTCACTCACTTTCTCTTGAGATTGAGTCAGCTTCCCCTCCTGAGGGTCAGTTAAAGCCACCAAAGATCTCAGCGCTTCCACCCTAGAAAACAAACATTTCCAACAAGATACTGGAAATGCAGTTTTAAAATGAGTTTTAAAAATAATTCCTTCCCCCTGAATCATCCAAAGCTGCAGAACTGAGTTCTAAATCTGACACAAACTCATGCTAGTATAAAAGTCTGCAGATATTCCTGGATTCTTGGCAAAAGAACAACACACAACCTAATATGGCAAGTTACCACTATATTTACTCAGTCTCCACATTCACATTGCCAGCTTTCTTCTGTAGAACAGAACAGAGGTTTTAAAAAAATAAAACTGTAATTTGCATGTGCAGTACACCATTACTAAAGGAACAGCATTAAATGCAGCTAAGAAACTGCAGCTAAGAAGCCAACATGGCTTCACTAAGAGTAAATCGTGCCTGACAAATTTGGTGGCCTTCTACGACAGGGTTACTGCGCTGGTGGATAAGGGAAAAGCAACTGATGTCATCTACCTGGACCTGTGCAAAGCATTTGACGCA
>Ga0181612_175302_pt1:2500-27680 | contig 27680 bp, 31 predicted proteins | sample HoacroProtozoa21_FD_119630 | JGI IMG/M metagenome (GOLD analysis project Ga0181612, IMG submission 119630) | Hoatzin crop microbial communities from Cojedes, Venezuel. Combined Assembly of Gp0051906, Gp0051904, Gp0051908
GAACACAGGTGGATTCTGGTAGATTTGCAAACACTGGTGTGAACTGGAATGTCAACAGCAGGGCAAAGCAACCCACATCATGCAGGTCCTCTCTCCATCAGTTTGAAAGCGTGAAGGGTTCACTGCAGCTGTCTCAGGGGGTTGCCTTTATGCATATACCTAACATGGGCTTCTCTGTTGCTACTAATTCCTTTTACTGGCCAGTAAACCCTACCTGTAGGGTCAGAGAGAAACATCTCAGCCAAAACTAGACACACATCTGGTTAGATGGGTCACTCTCCAAACACCACTGAATATTTTGGCTATATCTCCATGAACGATAAAAAGGGGTCTCGAGTGACCAGCTGAGATGCAGACACCAATAGTTAGTCACTCAGAGGGGGTAAAATGATCTAGTGTACATCCCTGCAGCTCATTATCAGCAAGATCAAAATGCAAGTCCAAATCTTCAGCTGATGGAAAGCATCATCATGCCTGTCAAGTCAACAGAGCTGCCACAATTTATGTCATCTGAGCATCTGGCCCTCACAGGACTACTACCAAGCTGACATTGAATTTCTGCTATTTTTACCCAACTTCTAGCAAACAAGGGATTTGTTAGATTTATTATCCAGAAATTTCAGTGAAAACATTCAAATTTGATGTTTATGCATTCTTAAATTTGGCTAGCTGAAACTTGAAGAAAGTAATAAAAAGAATTTTTAAAAAATTGTTTAAATAACTGAGATTATAAAGAAATAATATCTGGCTTCTACTATTTCTTCCCCATCACCTCAGCAAGCTCAGTGACTTGCCACGCTGTCAAAAGAAATGCCGGTTAGATCAGGTACCGGTTCAAGCTGCACATTATTCAGCTCACTTCTACAGGTTCCTGTACGAAGATGAAGTTGGTTTTCAAGATGAAGGAGGGAATGTACTTCAAATGGAGGAGAATGGGAGAAATTCCTGGACACTGGCTCCTTGCAGGGCTCCAGCAGCTAGGAATAACTACTGAACTTGGTGCAATTAGGAAGTGAGACAAATGCATTGCAATATCAGATGCTGTACTTGTAAATAATTACGGAAACATAACTAGCAAATTCACTTATAAAGCCACTTCACTATTTTTTCTCTAGCTTGCTTTGAATTGCCTGTTTTATTGTATCTTGACTGAGACTGGTATCCTGACTCGTTAAAGGCAGATTGATTTTTCTCAGCATCTTTTCTAAGAAAGTCTGTACCTTTCCAAGGCAAGTCTTGCAAAGACTGCCCCTTTCAAAATTTGAATCTGTTTTTTTTCCAGTAGTACTGTGTCCACCATGGGCAGCCTGCTGTCATCGAATATACACCACCATTTTCATTCATTATCTTCTCTCTGAAACCTCTCTGACAGAAACTGGGAACAGGAACTTTAAATAGTGATGTTCAAAATGTATTTCCAATATTATCTTTACTGATATTTTAAATTTGTCAAAGAAAGGCAATGGACCAGATAAATTAATAATAAGGAAAAGCAAAAGCCACTGTCTCTTCAAATTGCTTTTTAGAGCCCACCACATAATTAGAGAATAAACAAGCAAACATAGCCAGATCTTTGGTTGATATAAATCCAGGTAACTTCACTGAAGTCAAAAGAGCAACAAGCCTGCAGCCATTGACGGTTTCCTCGACACTCTACCATTCCAATGATCAGGAAATTCTCGAACATCCTGCAACTACCTACCAGAATAAAACTCCATATGGAAAGATAGCTGTGCAGGTAAGATTCCACACGTAAACATAAAGACCTGACATATAAACGCTCTAAAGAATTAGAGGTGCTTATAAAAATTTATTTAATCTCCCCTCTTCATATACCTGGTGCTCCTGACCTAGATCCAAATTATTTTTTCTAGAGGATCCTTGCTTCGCTCCGTGCACGCTACAGTGGTCTTTCAATCAGCAGCTCTTCAATAGTCTTCTGAGTTTTAGCTGCATAACAGGTGGCCTCAGGCCTCTCTGCCTGCACAGCATTCAAGCCCTGCACTGACTATAAAAACATTTCCAGTGAGGTGGCTTTGTTTGCAGAGCTAAACAAAAGCAAAACACCTAAACAAAGCTGGAAACAATTTTTTACATTACAGCCAAAACAACTCAGTAAATTTGACATGACTCGATGCGCTTTGGGAAATATAAGATTTCCCCAGCTTTAACTGGAAGCCTTGTAGCCAGGGTAAAAATTATGCTTCTAATGATGGTTCCCCAAAGCAGTTCCTACTCTCAGGACTCTCATGTCAACCCATCTCCAGTCTCAGGTGAGGAGGAGACGTGGGCACCCAGGGCTATGACCCGGTCCTGCAAACTCTTCAGTCTGGATGAGCAAAATGGAAGCTGTAAGACCTGCCAAGGATTTACCCACCTTGCTGTACAGACGCTCAGCCTTTCCCTGCTCATCTCCTTGTATGATCTGTTCTGCATTCCACTTCTATCTCTGCCCATTGTGGCAGAAAGCCCTTACCCCCATGCAATCAGCGCATGTGTGATTGCCTTCCTATTATGTGAGCCAGCAGGAGAAACACGTATGGTATAGGAAATCCAAGCTGCATTCTCATTATTCCAGCAGCAAATCACAGAACAGGCTACTAACCTGCACTGGGAAGGAGGAAACCCTGCTTCCTTTCTGAAGCCCCTGGTTGCACAAACTCCAGACAACCTTCAGGGCAAACCTTCTCTTTGACTGATGCTGACAGCAGATCTGCAGAGTCATCTAACTTGGCCAAAACCAGAGAAGGGGAATCTGAAGGAGAAAAGCCCAGATCTGTCACAAAGCCAAATTTCAAGCCCCTGCAAAAATAAAAAAGTACGACAGTGCCAGACCTTCTCAACAATGTGGTCGTCAGGTTTTTTCCCCTTAAATAATTACAAAACAATGCTTTTTCCCTGTATCACACTCTTGTATCTGGTTAAACTATATTTTGCAGCTGCTTTCTCACACACACATACATATCTATATACACAAAGACCAGGCAGAGCCAACGGCCTGCAACTGAAAATTTCGGCCTGAACAGTTACTTGTTGGCAAGGATCTTGCATTGGAAAACAGAATCTTGTAATGGGAAATGTCTGGCAACCTTAATTATAGGCACCACTGCCAGCTCCACCAATAATTATAGCTTAGTTTCAGAATCATCCATGTGCTAACAAATATATTTAATGACAAGAGTATTTGCCAGTGATATTCACCAGGAAAGACTTCTAAACGACTAGAAGACAGAGCCATGAGTTGCAGACATGACCTTACAGTTGCCTGTTTGCCTCCAGGTATGGATCTTCTGCCTAAGCCAGAGGCGAGCCATGCCACAGAGCATTTTAGATGAGCCTCAGGGCTGCTGTGGTTTCCTTCCATCTCTAGCCTCCCCCAGGCAGAGGGAGAACTATATCTTAGTTTTACATATAAGACTATACCTTAGTCTTACACTGGCTGCCAGACAGTGAGTCTCTTGCATCTTTACACAGTCTGGTCCACAGTTTCCCAGAGGAGCCAGCCAGCTTTACAACAGGGGTGCTTCAGTGCCTTCACAAAGCTTCAGATGCAAAAATTAGTCCACGGATAGACACAAATTTCAACAGCCCCCACCAGAACTTTGCTACTATCTGCAGGTGACAACCACTCTCCCTCTGAAAGGCTCTGGCAGAGAGCTCTACCCAGCGCTGAAATGTCTAGCTCTTCACAGTTTTTTCAGCTGTCGGGTGTCTCCAGATTCATGTGCAAAGTGTGGAGCACCAAACATTGGAAGTTAACTCCATTGAGTTCACTGGCTCTGGTCCAGGCTTTAACCGAGCCCCTGCTAGCCATGCCACTCAGCGACCTGCAGCCCAGACCACCCACAGCACGCAGCAGTGTAAAGCAATGCAGACATGCCCGAGCTTTAACCACCTATAAGAACCTCAAAGAGGAAAACGTTGAGTGACAAATATCTCCAAAGCTTAAAATCCTCCCAGCTCTCTGGTCCCTGTCCCAGCACCTTCACTCTCTTCTCATTAGTCCTGGGCTCCAGCCCCACATCCACCTTGTGGGGCCTCTGCTGGACTCTAACACTCTCCAAGTGTTAAAAAAATAAGGGGAACAAAGTCTTTGATAACTTCAGAAACATTCACAGTTAACTCACATTCAGAAAATAATAAGAGGCAGGAAAACTGGTGTTTTAAATGGCGGTAACTTAAGAGAAAAAAAGTGGTGTCTCTATGCCTTCCACATCTATGGTTTAGAAACCAGCCAGGCAAGGATGAAGTTTAAGAATGGTTAGCAATTCACTACTCAAAATAGAGAATTTGTTCCTTTGAAAGTCTCTCATCCTCACTTGGATCTGGGGGAAAATATTTTTACCAAACTTTCAGTGAGTCATTTTCTTCATCTTTTCTTTCTTCCACCTCTTCCCCACCCTCCAGACCTCCAGCCTCAGCTTAGTGCCATGACACCAGCCCAGGAAGACGGCCCTACAGATAGCAATTTCAGTGAAAAAATGAGATATAAGTTTTGGCAAAAAACCTTTTCTCATAATATTCTGTTGGTTCCAGAGTTTTAACCAGCTCCAAAACCATTCACCCAGGACCATTGTGGAGGAAAGAAATGGCAATATCAAACCAAATGTGTCAGGCAGGTTAGTGAAATCCACACTTGTCAAGAGGGCAATATCTTCCCAACCCCTAAAATTAAGAACCTGGTCTTTCCCTTGAAGCACAAGGATTCATACTCTTGCCAAAAGTTAGGTATGTTGGTTTTTAATGCTGTCTCTTACAGTTTCAGTGGTTCTTATACTAATGGACAATCTCTGACTGATTGACACCCCCTACTGTGTTGGCTGCGGCAGACAGCGGGCATGGGATTTCAGACAAGAGGCAACAGGTTATGTATTCCCAAGCAGTCGCTCCAGTACTGGGGAGATGGGGCAAAACACATTTTGCAAGTCTGGTCACACAAGGTTGAGAACAAGTTACAAGCCGATCTGCCGTGACAGCCTACATTGCACGCACACCTCCCCGCCCACCCTGCTCTGGGACGGCCCCAGCGCAAGAGATGGGGTGATGAGATGCCTGAAATCATGTTAGTATCTCATCCGTGAATTGAAACCTTCTCAGATACAATGTTTCACAGATAAACCTTATTTCTAAATTTCAGCTAATATTCTAATACTATTTAAAACTCAAATGTTCTTATTCTCCCTTTTCTTGAAGATATTAGCAGCTCTTTTGTCCTTAATTCCACTTTAATAACATCCTTGTTTCAGAATTTCCATGGGTTTTAAACACCGTCTTTAGCATTTTAAGCCAGTCTGCAGTTTCTGGCAAAGTTTTGAGTTCCTGTCAAACCCAAGGCAGTGCTGGCAGGCTGGCGTAGGAGTCTTGTGGTAGATCGCAGAAACCGGGGTGAGATTCCCACTCCCTCGCTCTTCCCCATCCATCGCAGCTGGAAATGGGTGTCCCATCGCTCAGCCCAGGGAAGACTCTGGCAGGCAGTTCTAATGCTGCTTACAGCGCTCTGTCTGCTCAGTGCAGAAATTGGTGTGTTTGGGGCACAAGCTGACAAAGCAGAACTGCAACAACCTATTCCAGATGTTTGGCACCTGGATGCCACTGGAATTTCTTTCTGGTTTCCCACCTCAGCAGCTGGCAAAGAAGACTCAGCAAGGGGATAAAGGGGATGCAAGCAGGGCTTGCCTGCCCTTTGAGAGATGCAAAAGGCTTAAGGGAGGAATTCTCACTGTGACTCACCCACCCTTTCTTAATCTGTAACAGCAGCTGGGGCCTCAAAGTCTCCAAACCAGCTCCCGCTGTCCTGGTACCTGGTGATGTATCAGAGATCTCACGGCAGGATAAAAAAAAAAAAATTTCTGAAGCATCCTCAGGGAGAAGACTGTAAGCCAGGCTCCTTGTCATCCTATTCCCAGTTTGCATGATGCTGTGATATGTAAATCAAACAAAAAATGGCCCTGGTTTCCAGGCACACTTGAAATTTAGTATCTCAGAAGCACTGCATTTAGGCTTAATAAAAGTTATGATGCATTGATTAAATACCAGCTGAGGGCTGAAAGAGTGCTTCCTGAGCTTTATAGGGCTGCAGGTGATAAACTGTGTTGCCACATAATTATTCTGTTTGACTGGGATCGCCAAAACAGAACACAATGCGTATTTGTCATGATGCTGGGGGAGCAGGACCCTGGCCTTGATGAACTTCATCATAGCTCTGTTTGCAGTGAGGCAGATCCCAATCCCACTGCTGCCCATGCCACAAAGCACAGACCTACCTCTGACTGGTCTGCCAGGGCCTCATGATACGCACTGCAGAGCCACGATGTCCTCTATCTAACTTCCCTGGGAGAGTCATGTAGTCCTTGAATTTCCCACCCTGAGCCACAAAGATCCCCCAGCAGGACAAATCTTTGCCCAGTGTGTGATGGAGCCCAGCGAGATGTCTGTACCATCCCACCAGCTTCCTGAAAGGGGGGTAATAATCATCCTCTACCGCAAGGCCAAGGAGATCTAGAAGCACAATCTCTCTCCTCTCTAATTTATATGGATCATTATATCACTTGTCACTTTCCTCTTAGCCCAAAGCAAGAGTAGGTTGGCTTGAACTTGGAAGGCTTGAGGAGCCCAGCATGACCACTCACTCTCAGTGGACTCAAGACAGCTCTCAACTCACGCCCAGGGGCCAGCAGCTCTTTTCTGGATGAACTACATGTGTGCGCAGCAGGTCTCACTCTGCAGAGGACAGGTGGAGCATCCTCTCGCAAAGCCCTAACTCAGAGATGGGTAGGGGTGAGCATCCTCGCACACTGACATTACACTCTTTACTCAGCCATGGGCTCTCTTGGGAACAAGGAAGCTGCATAAGAGGAAAAGCCACCCTGGTACTATTCCCATAAACAATCATGGTTACCAAAATAGCTTTCTGTATTCACAGCCCATCTGCTTCAGACCCCAGGGAGAACATTTCATTGTGAGAAGGACCATGTTCAGCCGGACAAGAGAAACCCCTTAAGGAACATGCTTAGAATAAAACTTGAAGACGCTGGAGGACAGGTCCCACGTCCAACTCATACTCACTCTGTGACCTTGGGCTAGTTACTTAATTCTTCTGTGTCCACACTTCCCACCAAGGAACCTGTTGCTATCTTGAAATATATTCCTCGGGTACATAAGAGTTGTTGGAGTCTTTCTCTGCATGTGTACAGCCCCTAGAACAACGCTGACTCATTCTGTTACTCCTGTCATCTGAAAAACAATTTATCCTGGTCATGCAAGATGATAGAAAGAGCTCTTTAAAAGGGGATACAAAGGGCTGATTCATCCTGAATTAACCAATCTTTTCTTTATTTTAATGCATATGTAATCCACTCATTGTTCCATGTAAGAAATCTGCTGCACACTGGTGAGTGCCAGCCTCAGCTCTCAAAGTACATTACGATTTTTGCCTGTCCATGGCTAATACATCTCCAGGCACATACATCCAGCTTCGTTGCTGATCAGTACAGAGCAGCCCATCAAAGCCCAGCAAGAGAGGACTCTCAACATCCTGCTTGGGAAACTTTCAGGATGGGGCCATGAACAACAATCAGACAGCAAAAATGAGTGTTCTTCCCATCTTATTTAGTCAAAGCTGGGAGCAGTGAGAAGGAAGAAGAGAATTGGTTTGGATTTTTAGCACCCTGTAAGAGCTTCCACATTCCACATATAATTTCCAGATTCAAGCAGGTAGAAGTCTTTATCATTCAATCCCCAAAACGCCAAATTAAAACAATGACACAAAATGCCATCATACAAACACACATAAAACTATCCTGAATGGTTAAGTGCACTCTAGCAAGGGTGAAAAGTGTAAAATGATCCAGAGCTGGGTGTCAAGCTCTGCCACAACAGAATTCAAAATAATTGTGCTGTTGTTTGACAGGTAGTAAAATTCATGGTGGTCTATTAAATCAATGGCAATATAATGTGGAACACTGCAGATTAAAAAAAAAAAAAGCCAGAGAGTTCACAAAGGGAGGTCATTGGCAAGAATCCCTTTGGAGCTCCTAATAGGTTTGATTTGTGGCAAGAAAGGCAGGTATGTGTAAGACAAAATAGATAGAGGGGAAGACAAAAAAGGAAGAGAGAAGCAGGAAGAGGAAAAGCAAAATAAACATAAAAGAGGAGACAAGTGAGGGGAAAATGGGAATGAAAGAATTGTAAAGAAAGTACTAACAAATTGTTATCATGTCTGGATGCCTCGGTCTTACCGCCTGTCTTGTGTTGTTGCACTGGTGCTTATTTTGTCACAGCCGAGAGATTCTTGCACCAGCTTGTGGACACACAGTCTGCTCTGGCTGCCAGGAAGAGACCTATTCATTAAGTTCAGAAAGTGAAACCTGCTTTTATTATATTACATAAGATTCATCCCAAATGCAGGAAACCCCCCTCAATTTTATAAAAAGAACTTAAAACACTTGTCTCAAAGCCACGAGTCAGGCTGAGGCACGAGTATAAAACCAGCATTGGAAGACTATAACTTCCTGTGGCTGGATGTATTATCTTCTCCTGGCTAGAAGACCAAGTTTTACATCCAGATAAGAAACCCAGGTTCTTGGCATTCACACTGTCAGGGCCAGTCATGGATTACAGCCCACTTGTGTCGTATACTTTTTTAAAAGAAATAGGGGCATCTTTCACCCAGCAATTCTGGTGGGACTGGGATCCAGTAAATAATTTTGCATTAATCAGTGTCTTCATGAGATTATCCTTACCAGTTTCAGGGAAGCAGCTGTGCCAGAGTTGTTTGTGAAGAGGAGCACAGGTTTGTGTCTGAATACATTACACCGAAATGAGTGGAAGCTGAGCCTGGAGAAGGCTGCGCTGGCCATGAGGGTCATGGAGATTCACCTCCCAGGTAGAGCAATAGAAGGAGTTCCACCTTCGTAAGACACCCAGAGCCTGTTCCACGGCAGTGGCTGAACTTGCACAAACCATTCAGAAAGCCATTTAGTTGTGAATTAAGAGGCAAGCAGTCATGACGAACTCACTTCTCTTCATGAGAGGCTGTTCCAGCAGTTAATTGCTCTCACTGTCAGCATCTTATTTTCCTCTGGAATTTATCACACTTAAGTCCACTCAAGTACTCGTCTTATGAGTGCTTTAAGAGTTTGGTGACAGGTGATGGGTCTATTAGAGCAAAGATCCCTTTAGTACCAGATGCAGGTGTTGACATTGAGATACCACAGTCAAATCACCCTCTAAAGCTTTCTTTCAGTAGCCTGAATACGGTGATTACTAAGTCTCTGTGTGTAGGTGTTTGCTGAACTCCCAGCTTTTTGACACACTTGTGCCCCCCCCCTCCCCGGGAGTGTGAAGACCAAAACTGAATGCTGCCTTTCAATACTGATCTTCCCAGCTCCATTAGTGGAGGCAGTAATATTTATTTGCTCCAGATCAGTAAGCCAGGTGTCACAAAACCCTTCATGCCTCAGGATGACAAAAGGAAGGACACATTCAGGTGCTTATTTACAGTAATACAAAAATCTCTTCAAATTCACTGCTTCCCAGGATACAGCTAGATTATAACCTCCTATAGCCCATTAGTGCTTCCTACATCTTTTGTTTCTCAATATTTGACCTTGAATTCGGTGGCATTGAAACATATGGTTGATTCGTGTCAGCATACAAGATCTGGATACAGACAGCTGTGCCAGTGATCCCTCTGCATCTCTGCTTCTCATACCATCAATCCTGATTGTCTACAAACTCTATTTTTTTTCCATGCTATGAAAAAAAACAATAAAAATCAAAGACCACGATCCAAACTTACTGCACTGATGCAATACCTAGCCACTGGTTATAGCACATTACTACTTACCATTTTGAAAATATCAATGCATTTTTTTCAGTTCCTATGACTTAGATTGGTCTTATAAAACTATTTTTTTCTCGAATTTGAATGGTCTGCGGTAGTAATTGACCAGGTCTCAGCATTTAAAATTCAAATATTTTTCTTCTTAACTGAAAGTTATGACTGCACTAAACAGCTTTCAGAGGGGACTTTTTTTCCACAGTAATGTTTTTTGTTAAAACAACATTTATTTTTTGTTAAAAATTCTTAGTATTCTACAGGAAAAGCTTTGCAGTAGAATTTTTATTAGACTGAGATGATTGTACAAGCAAAAGATCCCACTTTCTCCTACCAGCCTGACTACTGCAAGTGTAAGAACACTCTGTGTCATACCTTTATTGCTAGCAACAAGTTTATCTTTGTCTTGTCAAATAAAACTTATATCCTTCTAGCTCCATTCAAGCTCTGTTGAAAGCTGAAAAATTTCTTTCAGTAAAGGTCTTAATGTTCCAAAATTTGTTCTAATTCTGCCTCAGAAGAAGCTCCATCCTTTCTCAAAATTTTTTTCCTGGTATTTTAAAAATAATTGATGTTTCATTATATCCTTAGACCCTGATATTCTGCTCTGTTTTCAAGTGATTTCATTGAAAATTACTGATACAGTTACAGAAAGCTTGTGGGTTTTCCTTCTCGGTTTAGTGCGTAGCTCCAGACCAGCCCACTCAATCATACCTGTTTATCAAAGACTCTTTGCTTCAAGGGTCATCACACGTTTTAGTCTCAGTTCATCCACTTGACATGAATTGGGCCAGCTCTCACATTTCTCTTGTCAGAAAGAATCCAGCAACTGTGGTTGTAAAAAGAGTCGTTTTCCCAAAGGAATAAACCCCACCGCATGTTAATCACACCATCACTTAGTAATTTGTGGATTACACCATACCATGCCAGGCTTCATGACAGGACAAGTCGCCACTGCTGATGGGCACTAGGAGATGTGAGGGAGGTTCTCAGGGACAGCTGCAGGGGTAGAAGAGATGGAGAGAGGCATTTTAGAGACAACACTGTCTTCTTTTTGATACCAAAACCCATCAGGTGAAAAAGTGACCCCGTGTAAGCTAAAAGCCAAAAGTCAAATGAAAGGCCCTCGTGCCTCGTAGGACTCTGGTCTTTCCCTTAAGGCACTCATGAGGCACAGGGCAGCTTGACTGCAGCTGGGCAAAGGTTAATCACAAGCAGTGTCACTTGTTGGCTGATCATTGCCCACATTTTTGTAAAGGAGTAGCCCAGCAATGGTGCATTCCATGCCTGGCCTGCTATTCTGCCTCATCCCCGGTCTAGGCCATGAACTCCATGGGCAAGGCTGCCATTTACTTCACGTGCTCCCTGTGACAGCAGAGTTGAGCCCAACCATGGCCTTCGGGTCATGTCCACGGTATAAAATTAGCAACAATAATAAATCCTATCCAGTCTTAATAATCCCAATGAAATGCAAATCCCCTCTTCCCTCAGAGCCAATGTAATCATTGTGTGGGCTGGTATGCGGCCAGTCTCAGCAGAAACAAAGAAAACCAGCAGGACACAACTGTCCACCTTTGCAGAGTACACTTCCCCACTGTGTCTGGTTGATGGTGGTGGGACCTGCTGCAGGACTTTCTCACCATGGTGGGACACAAGGAGCCTGCAACAATCACAGGTCACCAGCAGACATCTTGCCCCACAGGCAAGAGAAGGCAGCAGCCAGCCCACAGCTGAGGGGAGGACCATGGTGCCCACAAGACCCAGGCCAACCTGACGCCATGGAGGAGACCATTTCTGCCTAGCTACTATGGAGGCAGCTCTGGGAACAACCACCCTTTCTCCAGTGGAGGAGAAAGTGTGGAAGCCATCCAACACTTTTTGTTTTCTGTCCTTAAATGCATATCGCTTGAGTTAGCAGAGAGGCTGGTGTCAGGCATGGTCCTTCTGGCCCAAAGCCAGAAGACTGGGAGAACCAAAAGGTTGTCCCCTTTTCTGGGACAACCACAGAACAGGCAATAAAGAGGGAGATTTCTGTGGACATCATTGAAGAGCCAAAGTCAGAGGCTGAAGGAGCATGGCACCATCTGGACATAAATCATGGAGCTGCATGAGTGTGAGCAAACACACTTATTTGAACATGTGTAAGCGTATGATCATTGCCAGTCTTGAAATAAAACTGGATGATGAATCATTTAGCTTGTCCCAGGCACATGCCCTCAGCACAGGATCTCCAAAGAGACAAAGTTGAACTGTGAGTACTACATACTGCGATTTCTGAGAAAAAGTGGTCCACAAGACTTTCTCTTAGATTTCTGCTGAAAGCAACTACCATGCTCCAAATTTGTATGGCCATTTTTTTCTGAATTCCCTACAGATGACCCTTAAGCCCTTTAAAAATCATAACTAGCTTACTTGTGGGGATACCTCCAAGCATGTCTCAACTGAGAAGATGCTTTGTCCTTCCACAAGCCTCCCACTTATGTGTTTGAAACATCAAAACACTGTCAAATCCACATTCCACTTCTGCCCAAGGGCTGTCAGGGTTTGATGGCTCGCATAACTCTCAGTTCACTTCTTCACCTCCCACTTCTTTTCAATCTGACGTACAAATCTCAAAGTCCTTCAGCTGAGGTTCCTTGCTTTCCTCATTTTACAGGTTTGCAATGCTCCCTATATTAAAAGTTATTTAAGACTCAACATTACTACTAAATTGAGAGATTTGTAATAAATACACCTGCAATGCATTATCTGGCTTTCTAAAAAATACCCTTCTGCTCCAATTTCCTTTGGCAACCAAGGGAAACAGAAATCTGGGGTTTCTAACTTGTCAAAAAGAAAGTTTAGGAGCATTTAAAAAAAAAAAAAAAAGAACTTTTCTCCTGTGTTTGTTCAGTCAGGACATCACAAATTAGAAAACATACACGGATAGAAAAAGGATGTAAAATATTTTTAGGACTAATAAGTGGATGTAGAATAAGGATTTGCCTGGCATTATATAGTCTTTAAAATCAGTGGAACAGCCCACCTGGCAAAGCAGGAGACAAACAAAAGCATACGTGGAGCAAGGCATTAAAGATAACTAGATATGAACCAAATAGCTGTCCTAATTGAGTGAGTCATCCCGTGTGAAGAGTCACTTGGGGATTACTTATTAAGAGTGTGCTGTGCCACCCCTGAACTAAAGCAGAAATATAACTATTCAGGGAATTTTGAAGAGACTTAGCACTCTGGATTATAAAGCACTTCTACTTTTGTCTCTTTTTTTAAACACATTTTCAGGCATGCTTAATTATATCATGTTTAAAAGTGAGCCAAGTCTTAAAGTTACATTCTACGACAAAAAATTTAGGAGTTTAACGAATGAATGTGCGTTCTTGTCCTTTGGATCCCACTGCAAAGAATTGCTTTGGTTTAAACACTGCTGTTGTCAGCTGAGAATCTGTCACTTGCTAGTGGTGTCCTTCAGCCACCTATAAAACACAATTCATACAATAAACCCAGGTATTGCAGTGGTAATTAAAATCCAAAAGCAATTAGCCTTTTGTTTATTTCACTTGGGAATGTGACTAAAACCTAAATGAGAAAACAAAAAAAAAAAGAGAGAAAAATCTTCAGCTTAGGCATAGGCCCAGCTGTCTGAATGACATCCTAATTAAGCTGTACTACAGCATCACAACATAAGCTGGCTCACATATATATGTATATGTGTACTTGTGTGCACTTTGTTATATGCTGTACAGTCCTGGCAGCCTCAGTAATTCATTTCCAAGATCTGAGCAGGTGGCGATTAAGGACTGAAGAACTGGGGGAGAAGCAGAAAAAAACGTAACCTGCCTAAAGCCTTCCTAGAGCAACCTGGGAACAAGTGCCTACATCTGTGAGGGTGCGAAAGGTCTGGAAGCTAGCTTAAATGGAGATCCTTGTAAGATTGTTGCATAGGGGTGTTTAGGCTAGAGGCAGGCAGCTGGGTTCAGCAGGAGGTGAAGATGTGTCTGAGGCTGGGTGGAGAGTTGCACACAACCTTCACCGCTCTCAAGTCAAACCTGAATCTGCCAGAGAACCTCTCGGCTGCTGAGATTTGTCTCTTCTGACCCACACAGAAAGAGTCTGGGCATCATTTCTCCAGACTCTCAGAGGTGACCCCATCAGCAAAGTTTCCATCTACTCCAATATTTTTTTAGTCTACTCTAACAGAAAGTTGATTTCACCCTTCCATAGCTTTTTAAAGGTGGGGCAAACCAGGTTTGTGGCAGGAGTCAGAGCCATCCAGGATTAGGTTCTGGGCCCAGGTGGAGTGCCCAAATGGGAGTGAGACAGGAGAAGAGCTGTTTCCCAAGAGCCCAACTGTAGGTGTGGAGAAGTACAGGTCTGGGAGCAGAAAAAAGGGAAATGAATTATTTCTGAAGGACGCCAGGCCCAGAAAACCCCTCTGGAAATGCTGTACTCAACTTCATACACTAGCTAAATAATACCTTGATGATATCAGCTGCTTGACTATAGCCTAGTAGTCCATAAAATCACTTACAGTACTCAGGAATATTTTTATGCATAAAAAGAACAACTGTGTGAAGCACCTTCAGCCAGCCTCTTCCTTTTGCATTATTAATATCAATCCCCCAGATCTGCATAGCTGCATAGTCTACATGTGTGTATCCACAAATTTCCCTGAAAATGTCTGTAAGAAAATGGAAGGATCACTGTTTGCAGTCGGTTATCATTTCGCACATCTGAGATATGAGTGTGGAGCAAGGAGTAGCACCTGATTCTAGCAGTGCAAAAAGGGCATAAAACTGAGGATTGCTAACCCTAATAGCAGTGTTCAGCATTGATATTTGGTTTTTTAGGGCACAATTCAAATATAGTTAAATTGCATTTAATAAACCACATTTCTCAGCAAAGAGAACACACTCAGCTTTACCTCAGTATTTCAGGACTTACGCACATGCTGAGCAAGGAAGGCACCAGTGACAAACCAGTTCTCACATGGGAGAGGTGGACTCTCCACCCTTGTCCCTGTTATAGCTGAAATGCAAAGGGCGAAGATGAACTATTAGATGCGGTTAGCTGGAAGGAGTTGAACATAGCTGGTTAAAACACACCCACATCCTAACTAGTCACTAACAGCCCGTTTTAAAGGAGCTGCCTTACTTGGATGCTGGATATGGCTGAAAACCTGGAAGCATATAACCCAAGCCCAGTGCCACGTGTGGCTTTTCTAAGAGTGGTTTAACCTTTTCAGTTGCTTTCCAGGAAGTCTTCAGCAGAGCACATAAGCTCATTTTCCTGATCTTTCTAGATGTGTTCCAGTTACAGTTCCCACTTTCAGTCCTTTTCCCCTCTCTGAGGGTATTGAAGGAGCCTTCTAGATTCTTATAACTTGTGTTGAAACCAACCAGTTCTTTGTCCTGTTTGCAATTATCCTTCTTGACATGACTACTTTCACATCTTTTTTTCACTGTCTTCTTCCAGAGTTGCCCTTGTGCAGAGAGGTTTTAGATGCAGAAGCCTGCCAAGCTGCGAGTAGAAGATCCATGTAGAGACCTGTAGAAGCCTCTTCCAAGCTGAATTATTTCATGACTGGTATAAAATATGTCTCTAAATCACCATGGTGCATCATCCAAGGAGAAAAAATAAAGGCTACCCCCCTGCAAGGTCAGATGTTTTGTGTTTTCCCTGCCTCTTCTAGATGATTAATTCCACTTTTCTAATGCTGGGAGTATTTCAAGGCACAGGGGAAGCAACCAGCTATAAGGAAAACGTGCTTGGTGACGATTCCCCACTGCCCAGCTAGCTGTGAGCCTGTACAGCGGCTAAGCCCTATCCCGGGGTTTATGCGGAGCCTTCGTGCTGCATATAGCTGGTATTGAACCTCCAGCAGGATGCCTTCAGAGGGCAAATGCGCTGCAAGTTTCGTGCTTCAAAGTACACACAGCCTAGTCTCGGAGATCTCGCAGCACTACCTGCAGGCTCTTCATCCAGTGCTTTACTTTCACACCCTGTAATACGTCAACAAATTAGCATGAATTTTCACTGTCCACTAAAGAGTTAATCAAGACCACCAGAATATAGCATGCAAGCAAAGAAAGCAGCCAAACTCAGAGAAGATCCTGGACTGTTATTGCAGTTTTTCCCTCTTCTGTTTCCTCCATCTTCCTCCACCTCCAAAACAGTCATTTCACTCTACTCTTTGATGGAAGAACTAGCTCAAGCAGAGAAAGGGATAAAATAAACCCAAATAAAAAAAATAAAGAAAATAAAAATAAATCCATAACAACCCCCTTTCAAATACTCACCCTTCAAAGGGATAAAATGATTTCAATTTCAGTCTGTCTCATTCACTTCCCTCCCCCCTCCCTCCCTAGGTGTGTATACATATCTGTATATTTAGAGAGGGGGGTTTTAGTATTATTATTTAGTTAATATGAATTACAGGCCTCAAGCTGCCTCCCCTCTAAACCCAAAACGAAGCTGCTCTCTTTTTTCTTTTTTTTTTCCCCTCTTCTTTCCCCCTCACCAACACGATTTACATTCTCAATGTAATGTATTAAAAAGTTGACAGGGCCGAAAGGATTCACATGATGTCGGCTAAGAAACCCAATTTCCATGATGAATTGCCCGGAGCCCCTGAATCACAAACCATTTTTTCCGCTGCTCAGAAGTTGATTTTTTTTTTTTTAAATCTTCTTAAAGCTTCTCTCCTAATCTTCGGCTAGAAGAGATGGGTGAAAGGATTTTTTTTTCTAAACTAAGGAAAGTATTAGCATCTTGGTTGTTGTGCATCAAATTTGAAAATGCAAGGTTAGTAATATTTCAAATCGGCTACGGTCCAAGCCACTTGATAAGTATGCTTGCTGTCTCGCGCTGTCTCTTCCCCCCCCCCCTCCAAGTTTCTGTCGGCAGAAGCACTGTGCCACTGCAGTGACTGCGTGTGCAAGCACCCGTGTGTGTGCGCAGGTAGGGTGGTGGGAAGGGAGTTTCAGCCCCCCTACTTCAGCTCTTCCTTCCTTCTTACTTCCCATAGCGCATGATTTCCAGCAGAAGAGACCCATCCATCCCTGTTCAGCGCTCGCGTGATCTGAGACAAGGCAAATGAAGCAACAGCCAAATCCAAAGCCAAATACCTACTCGGTTTCCCTTGCAGAAACGACCACTGAGCTCTTCCCTGGGTGCTGGCATAGAGGCCCCATGCTGAAACAGTGTGGCCTGCAGGCACGCTGGCATGTATATTTGTTTCTAAATGAACTCCTTCCCTCCATGGAGTTCCTGGAAAAAAAAAACCTTCAGAAAGGAAACGAGTCATTTTGCCCACTCTAATGAGACAACCAGCCATTCCCAACAGCAAGGTCATTAATGAGATTTCCCTCCTTGCTCCCCTCCTTCCCCAGCACATGAAAAACAGGAGGAGATTGGGGGGCTGCCTCTGTGGGTGAAAGGAAGGACAGCTTCTTCCCCCAGTGCTGCTGCTTCCAAACTGTAGTGTGTTCCTGTATCTGTCATTTGTAGAGTGCCTCCACCGCTTGCCCATGAAGGAGGAATATGCTGGCCGCCAGTGGATGGAAACATGCTGCAAGCGGCTACACAAATGCTTGAGGCTTTCAGGAAATGGCTCACACCATAAGAACCAGATGCAAACCCCAGGAAGATGAAACAGCACAAACATTAAGGACACCCAGCAGCAAGTTCTGCATACAGAGAGCAGGATCAGACTAACCCTTAGCATAGCAAGGCATTTCCAGGGAATGCATTGCATGTTTCCCCTTTATGTTCCAAATCAAAAGGTATTTACAGCTCTGGGACATTCAGAATACTACTGGGACCTAGTAGGGACCATCCACTCGTGCCATGCCTGCTTAGCATTTGGGTCAAACAGGACAGTAGCTTACAAAGGTAGCCCAGGAATTTTTCCAGAAGACACAGCACACCCACTGGATCATCATCCAGCACTAACAAAGCCAGCGGCTTAAATATACACTGTGCAAAGAAACACATCCTTCTGTCCATTGTGAATGTTTCCTTCCTGAAGTCATCTGATGTCCCTCATAGAGAACACAGATTTTACCTCTGGGAATACAAAGTTGTAAATCTGCTTCTGCAGTGGTATGTCTCACCTTGGCCGACCACAGCTCTCCATGCTCACTGCCTTCTGTGTTCTCCATCTCTTTCAGCTATTACCCTAGACTCCTAAAGGCAGGGAGTCAATTGTATCCTTCTCCTTGCATATAAATTTCTCCCACTGCAGAAAAAACCTCCCCTCTGCCAGAACAAAGTTGCCAAAAATGCCAGGTTTTTCTTACTGGAAGTGGTTCTGTTATGGTATATTGCCAGAGAGATGCTGGAAGGAGTCTCTCATGACGTTGGCAAAGCTACCGCATGAGCCTCCACTACCTCTCTGTCGTATTCAGTCTCCCAGCACAGATTCCAAGCCGCTTCTTTTATTTTTATTCATAAAATCCCTCCCTGGTCACCTCCAAGTCAGGATCAGCTTTGGGAGCAAAGCCAGAATTTCAGGAGGTCACCATCGGTGCACAGAGACCTGAGGACACCGTCTGTTTGCTACAGGTATTGGAAACAAGTGTGGACCTATGGGACATGAGAGAGGCCATGGTGGACTAAATACCTCTGAGATCCATCTGCAGCTGTGTGGCAGGGACTGGAATCAATGACCTTGGAGACCTCCATCCATTCACTGGGACGTACTAGTAGAGCAGCTGAAGAGCCACCATCCCTAGCTGTAACCTGTGCCAAGAGCGTGGCCTCAGACCCTCAGGTTTCTTACTAGCTGTTCTCCCATTTGCCCTGTGGATTTACACTCCAAAGCATCTTTCTTTCTTCAAATACTATCCCTCTCAATTTAAAGAAAAATACCACCAAACCTCCTTTTCTCCCAAATTCAGCTTCTACATTGCAGCATCACAGCATCCATTTCCACCCTTACCTTCAGTACCCAAAAGCCTGCTTTTTTGAGATGGATTCCTAAAGCTTGTTGACAAACTCTGGACTGAGGCATCCTAGTACAATAAGCAAAGCCCGATTAACTTTGCTAGAGCCGTGTCTGCTGGTCTCACCTCAGGCAGAGCTGCAAGATCTGTGCCCGACAGTTGACTCCACCTCTTTCCCTGGTGCTAACACTACTTTCATTGAGGGACATGATCCTGAGAATTAGGGCCCAAAAGATAAGCCTCATACTACTTTCTTCCAGGCACAGCAGCTGATTTTAACGCACAGCTGCCCAGGTGTTAGGCAGGTCTAAAACTCAGGAGTGTCTTGAGCAGCGCCAGCCCTTATAGGCTTAGAAAAAACACAGAAATTCAGCAGCTGGGCTTAGGAGCTGACCAAGCTGAGCTCCATTCCTGCAGTCACGTCACCAGACTTCGCTTCCCTGGATTTAGCACCAGGACCATGAATATGAAAGCTGCAGCAGGAGAGGGCTGACCCAGTAAGTATTGCTAGGAACTAATCCAGTCTACTCAGTCTGATGAAGGCCCCCTCCTGTGCCCTGAGCTCTCAATCCCTGCACTGTTCTGCGTCACAGAGGGGCTGGGAGACACCCCAAATCCCACTACCCCCCTCCTGCTTCCCTGCTGCTCACTGCCACTAAGCATACACCTGGCAACCAGACACCCACCACACCAGGTGCTGACAAGGTGATGGGGCACACCTGAAGGAGGTGAGTACAAACCTGACCAAGATGATGTAGAGAGGCTGAGATCCAGAGGACTATCAGAACACTTAGGAGAAGGTGAGAAACACCTGCAATTGCTGAAAGCTTGGCAGACTTCATACGCTGAAGGCATTTTGCTGCAAGACATGAGACCTGTGTCATTTAAGGAATTTTCCCATGTATTTCAAGGACTTGACCAAATTATAACAGGCAAAAAAGCCTGCTCTGCCGTCACCATATCTGTGGAAATCTGAAAACCAGCACATCATTCCCTTCTTACTTCTTCAGACAATAGCATGCAACTCCAATGCCTTGGGTTTCTAATAGGCACCACCTCTTCCTGATTACAGTGGAGTGACTGTTAGTCATGGAACAAGTCTCAGCATACCTTTGGTCACTGTCAAATTTTTAGGAAAACACCTTAGAATGTGTTTTGACCTCTCACAGACAGAGCAGGTTTAAGGCAGGATGCTAGCAGGATCAGAAGCATCAGCTTTTGCATGATGCATGCATAAAAAGAAGACGGAATACGGAAGCATGAGCAAAGACATGTCCACAGGACAAATCGGGTCTCTCCATGTCAGATGTCCAGCTTGGAGTTTGCTTCACACCCAGTCTTTAAACCTAGTAGTTTTCAGAGTGTGCCCTACCTAGGTTATCTTCCTCACCCACTAACTTCAAAGCAGCAAGAGCTTCTTAGGTTGAAGGAAAACTAGGTTCCACAGCAGCAAGCTGCATACAGCAGGGTAGCTTCAATCAGGCTGTATCTTGTACTACGCAGCAGGTAGCAGCACTGCTATGCAAGGTGGGACAAGCTGGGAGCCAAGGGTGACTCCAGCACAGGCAGCAACCTTACCGACCAAGGCAGAGTCCCTCAGCGCTACAGAGCCAAGTGCTAGTGACAGGGTCCATCGACTGTCCCTGCATGACCATGTCCAAGGTCCATCCATAAAGTCCCCCCAGAAGATGGGGCAGAAACAAGCTAAACACAACACACATTCAAGACCTACCCAGGAAAGAGGCAAGACTGGAGCAAGCACACCTACAGCATGGTCTAAACTAGGAGTAAATACCTGGGTCTGGGTTTAAATGGAGGTACTGATCCTCTGGGCAGCAGGGTGTGTGGGCTAGGGTCCCAGGTGAGCCTACTCCAGGTGATTAAGGTGTGTTAGCACTTCCAGGGCTCTGGCATTATATCAGGGATGTCTATAACACCAGCCCTGTGACCTTTATTTTAAAAGTTTCTAAATCTAAGAAAATATACAGACAGTATTGAGAAGTCTGTATTGCTTCTAAAGACACACCTGGGCACTTGATAAGTTAGAAGACCATGCTGCTTCTTCAAAGCAAGCTGCAGAGACCCGTCTCCCACCCTAGGACCCCTCCCCAGCCTGTCGCCTGCCTTCCTGCCAAGGGAAGGAGGACAAGGGAGGATGCTTCCCGGGACCCGCAGTGTCCCGAGTCCACGCCGCGCTTGCTGGGCAGAGCTGCTGATGGGTGCTCGGGGACTGCAGGCAGCTGCCCGTGACTGCAAAGACAGCAGCAGCCTCCAGCGGCCAGCTGGCAGACAACACCAGCATGGATGTCAGTCGGGCGTCCCACGGCAAAGGCCAGCGTGGCCTCGTGTGCAACGTCCCACGGCAAACACAAGTGCGGCCTCATGTCCAGTATCCCACGGCAAACACCGATGTGGTTTCACGTTCGATGTCCCATGGTGAACTCCAGCTTGACCTCACATCCAATATCCCATGGCAAACAACAACATGGCCTCACATCCAGCGTCCAGTGGTGAACACCAGGGTGGTCTCACATCTGACATCCCACGGCCAACACCAAGATGGCCTCACATCCAATGTCCCACCACAAACACAACCATGGCTCTGCATCCAGTGTCCTCATGTGCACGTCACCATCATCCCCTCCGTCAGATCTAAGCCCGAGGGGATTCAGTTGCCCCAAAGCCAGAAGGACATAAATGATACTCTTTTTACCAAAAAGGCAGCTTTTCAACAGCAGCATCACCCTTGCTCTGGCATGGGGGGGGGATCAAGACTTTTTCCTTTCTGTTCAGAAAAGGTATAGATGCCTGGGGCAAGCCCTCTCCCTTGCTGCATGGACTAGTGATGTTGCGACATCATCCCAGCAGCAAGGCGGTGTGAAGGGATGCAGGTCTTTCACTGCCCTTCACCCTGGTGCAGTTACACAACGGCACCGTCCTTGGCCAAGTGTGGCTGTACATATGGCTGCAGGATCCTGATGCCTCCTTCGTGGCTATTTCCCAAGCTCCCCCAAAAAGGACGGCCTTCAGTCCTCAGCAAGGCCCATCAAGGCCTGAAGTGCTCTTCATGACAGAGCTTTGCCTGCCCCGGATCCCCAGGTCCTCACCCTTCTCCAGCATCTCTTCACATGCATCGGCTGGTTGTCTTCCCTGAGCTGCTGCGCAGAGAACATCTTGCGGAGGAGGAGCCCACCCAGGTGCCTGGAGAAACTGCAAAACAGGAGTGGATGAGCTTGTTTTCGTGTTGTCTGCTTTTTTTTAGTCCTTTGAAATAATCACAAACATAGCAATTATTGCAAAGATAAAATAGCAAGGATTATGAAATCCTCACAGGCAAAGCTCTCCATCAATTAACTAAATCAATCCTTGCTTTAAAATATAATCCTCAGCAAGAAGCCACAGCAAGAGACAATTAGAAAAAAAAAGTACAACAAATAAATATTTCTGTGGAAGAAAAGGGTGGGAAGGAGAGAAGAGAGATTTTTATCAGAGAGCAGAATAATTTCGGGTGGTTGCATGCAACCTACAGGCACCAAAAATATCTCAGCAAGGATCACGCTGAGACATACTGCTGAGGTTTTAAAAGGCAGCTGAGGAACTTAAGGGGTGTCCTGGATTTGGAGGTACACACACAAAAAAAATGCCTGGATTTTTTGAAGTAGTGCGTAAAATTGTGTTCCTCAGTCCATGTTTAAGGACATATAACTGGAAAAACCTCTGGGACTGTGAAGCCTGTTCCCCCACAGCACAGACAATGCTAGCAGTTAATCTTCTTCGTCGCTCACCAATCTCAGCGTAAAACGAGCTCCTCTCCAGGAAGGGTTCAGTCTGGGGGATGCTGTGCTTGGTGCGCGGGTGGAGGGGCTCCTCCACAGCCTCCTGGAAACTGGTTACTGAGAGTCAGCTTAAGTTTCTCCCAGTTCAGCCCCATTTCTTCCAGTATCAACATCCTCAGGTAACTGAACTAGCTGCCATCTACTCCAGACTGCCCGTTTGGTGAGTAAAGTAGGCAGCCTGCTTCTCAGCAGCCCCGAGCCTCCTGCAGCAACTGCAGATGAGGATGAGCACTTGACTGATTGATTATTTACTATTTTAAGTAAAGTTTTGCCCAGGGATCAAACCTCAACATCAAGGGGAGATGCCAAAGTGAAGTCAAAGGCCGGACATGTGTCCTTCTGGGGCACCTCAAAACCAACATAAATATGAAGTACACGGGAGTGGTGGGCATTGGTGTCCACCATACAAACCCCCAAAACTTTGCAGAGATGTCCACCAAAAGCTGCACACTCCCTTGACACTCGAGTTTGCCCCTGTAAAATGGAAGCAAACTGGTGTCGAAGTGCCGTACAGCCTTAGCCCCGGGCTGGCGCCTTGAGTAAGGATAACCAGCCTATGTTTGACCAGGCAGACCTGGGTTTGTGACTCAGATGAGCCCCTCTTCACCGCTTCTCTGTCCTTCGCCAGGCGCTGCACCGCACAAGTCTTCTCCCTGTGCCCACGTACAGCACCAAGCACCAAAACCCTGCCGTGCTGGGAGAGTCGCGAGAGCCCTGGGCTTGCTAGGCAGACGGAGCTGCCTTTCAAACCTCTGCCTCGCGTGTGCTTTGTCTTGCGTTCGAAACTCAGAGCTCTTCTGCTGCGGTGGAGAGGAACCATAAGGGACAATCAAAAAGGCTAATAAAAAGTTGAAAACGTTCTTAAATGACAGCTTGTGCTTGAAATGTGAATCTTCTGTTTGTTTTTCTTTGTCGCTCGACTTGAATATCCCTGCTAATTTTCTGAATATTGCTGTGGTGTACAGAAGAACTGCTGATGACACATTTTCCCAACACACGCATTACACAAAAGGAGATTATATTTTAGCCTCTTTTAGAGACTATAAAATCAGATTCATCCTAATGAAACAGCAAATAAAAAGGGTTTTCCCTTTTCTTTCTCAATCTCTTGGCATTTTTCCTCCTGTGGTTTTATTCTTCTCCTCCCCCCTCCTCTTTCTTACGTTATCTGTGTTTCCTGCTCATTTCAACTTGATGACATGTTGCTGGGACAACTAAGTCTCGTAACCTTCTTAACTTTGCCATTGTTACTGCCTGGAGTGTATTTAGGAGGAGTGTTTTAATTTCTTTTCGAATGCACAGCGCCTGCCCCATAGAAAGATATTAGAAATGGAAGGGGGGGGAAGGCTTTTCTTCTACAAATGTATGCTATTCAAATCATCTCTTTTTTTATTTCCTTTAAACCCATCATTTGTATGCTGTAGGTCGCTACTTTAAAACCCAGCTCGCTGTTGCTGAAAGGATCACCCGTATAATGATGTCATCCATATTCAGCTGAAATCTCGGCTCCGCTGGGGCCCGGCGCTTCCCTCCCCTCCCCCTGGCAGCCCAGTTGCAGGCTCTCGACTGGTCCACGCTCATCCAAAATTTCCCCGTGGGAATGAGCAGGCTCAGCCGGGGATGGCAGAGGACAGGGTCCTGGCAGGAGGCGCATTGGGCTCATGGAAAGGCACCGCAATGCGTAGCTTATATAGGAGCAAGCAGTAAAAACAGCTGTTTTGGAGTCATCTCTTTTCTGATGTTGATGGAAGGTCCTTCCTTGGGGTCATCCCACAGAAGAGAAACTCTTGGCTCCCACCGACACCAAAGGGCTGGGTCTGACCTGGCTGTCCCAGCCCTTACAGCCCCCGGGAGAGACAGGTTTCCCGTCACGGTGCAGTATCCGAACCCACGGCTGAACGCAGCCAGGTGCCTCTGTGTCCACTCCAGTTGGACTACATTAAAAACCTAATTGTACACGTGTTGTGCACACGATCTCCCAGTCTCTCCAATGTCAGCTTGATGTCTCCCTGACACACTTATTGTACCTGGATCAATGCTCTTTTAACAACTAATTGATCTTTTATTAACATATAATAACTTACTTATTAAATCTAAATTAAAGACTTAATTGAGACACTTAATCTAGAGTGGCTTGGTATATCACCCTCATAAGCATAATGTATAATTTAATTAATTGACAGAGCTGATAATAGCATGTCATCTGTCACTATTTCTCCTGACCTGGGAGCTGGTTGCAGCCCGAGGATTTTGCCATGGATGCAAACACGGGGCTCTCCCCGGAGTGCTGCTACGGGGTTTGGGTTGCGCTGCTCAACACGCCGGGCACACACACCTGCAAGCTGATCCCCACCCCTACCAAAACGCACGCAAACAAATTGTCCGCTGCCTAGGATCACAAATCGATATTAAAATTTCATCTGCTTAGAAGGAGAAGGCGGTGACGGTGAAGGACCAGCTCAGCCCAGCACTGGCCCAGGGCTGCAGGAGGAGGACAGCAAGGGCATCGCTGCGCTGCCTCTCCCCTTCCTCCAAGCAGAGATTTCAGCTTCTCTCCCACCTGGCAG